>Ga0209398_1001184_pt1 | contig 14029 bp, 10 predicted proteins | sample AshMeaBigSpring_FD_184125 | JGI IMG/M metagenome (GOLD analysis project Ga0209398, IMG submission 184125) | Groundwater microbial communities from Big Spring, Nevada to study Microbial Dark Matter (Phase II) - Ash Meadows Big Spring (SPAdes)... | ecosystem: Environmental > Aquatic > Deep... | reverse complement strand
CAACCGTCGCAGTTCGGCCATGTAGAAGGAGACGCCCGCCTCCAGCGAATCCTGCACACGCATACTTGCGACCAGGGCGAGCGACGGTAGCGTCATCTGCGCCGCACACACCGGGGCGCCCATCTGCGCCAACACGACGTTGACGCCGATCGCGCGCAGCAGCGTGCTCTTGCCCGACATGTTCGAGCCGGTCACAAGCAGGTAGCTTCCCGGCGGGCCGACCTGCACATCGTTGCCGACCGCACGCACCGGCGGCAGCAGCGGATGCGCCAAGCCGTGGGCGACGACAGCGGCAGCACCAGCCGTCCGCACTTCCGGGAAAACCCACGCCGGGTGGTCGTGATGCAGCGCCGCCAGCGCCAGCAACGCCTCGGCCTCACCCAGCGCCTCCAGCCACGTGCGCACATGTGCCCGATTCGTGCGCTGCCAGCGTTCCAGCAGCCAGAGCACGTGAAAACTCCACAACGTCGCCGCTTCGACCGGAAAGAAGTAGAGCGAGCGGCGGATGTCGACCAGCGGCATCAACTGCGCCAGGCCGCGCATCTGCTGGTCGGCGCGCAGACCACCGGCGCCCAACCGCGCCTGTAGCGCCTGCAAGCCTGGCGCCGTGACGGCATGGGTTGTGAGCAGCGCAAAAAGTTCGGCGTAGGCGGCGAAGACGCCTTGCTGGGCGGCGACGCGGCTGATGTCATCGCCAACTCTGCGCCCCACCGTCTGCAGGATCGTCAGATTGACGGCCACGACGGCCACCAGCAGCAGACCCACCGGATAGCCAGCTAGCAGCAGCCCGCTCAGCGCCAGCACGAGCAGCGGCAAACCACGCGCCACCCACAGCCAGTGGCGATGATCGTGCAGCCAGCTATCACCCTCCGCCCATGCCATGAAACGGGCATAGCGCGCCTGGTCGGTGGCGTCCAGCAGCAACCCGCGCTCGGCGATCTCCTCGCGGAACGCCACCTGCGGCGCCAGTTCAGCACTGCTCTGCTGGCGGGAACGTACACTCTGCGGCGCGGCTGGCGTCAACAGCCATTGACGCAGCGTCGCCCGGCCGACCGGTGTGTTGGGCGTGCCCAGCAGTTGCTCCAGGCTGGCGTGACCAAGCAGGTCTAGATCGGCGGCCGTAGCGGGATCGATGGCGGGCGGGGCGCCCGGCGCCGGTGGCGCCGGCTGGATGGCTGCGTCCGGTGTGGGCAGCGCGTGCCAGTCGCGGCGGATGCGCGCCAGCGCACGCTGATTCACCGTCATGCGCGCAGCGACGGTCTGCAGTGCGCGACGGGTGCGGGTCAGCACCACCAGCCCGGCCAGAAAGCCGGCGAAGATTAACGCCGCCAGGCCTACCAGCAGCCAATCGCTGCGAAATGCGGCCGCAGCCAGCACACCGAATGCAAGAAGGAACGCAGCCAGGTTGAAGTTGCCAACTTGCCGGCTGCGTTGGTCGAGGAGATCGTGTTCGGCGATCAAATGCTGCAAGCGCTCGGTGTAAAGCAAAGTTGGATCAGGCATCGTGGCAATCCGTCGTTCCGACTCACCGCGGTCATCCCACCAGGAGTATACCCGCTGGTGTCAGGCGCACGCGAACAGGCGCATTTGTGAGTGCGTACTTTACGTTGGGGGCAGGCTACGTCTCCGGCACAGTACAGTAGTTCGCGAACGCTTGCACACCGTGCCGGAGCCGTGCGCTGGGTGCAGTGTACACGGCAGGTGATGATTGTGTCTGCCCCAGGAATGCCTGCTACAATCCAGAACTGCCAATGGCCGGGCAACGTTGCGCCGGTCACAGCGATTTCACATAGATGGATGAACGCTATGAAGCCGATCAATACGTTGCCCACTTTACGCTGCCGCGCTGCAATAGCCGGCGTCACTTTGTCTGTGCTGCTAAGTCTGGCAGGCTGCGGTCTCTTTGGCAGCGCGGCCACCGCCCCGACGCCGCTGCCGACGCGCACGCCCTTCCCAACCTTCACGCCGACGCCGTTAGTCGCGCCCGCCACACCGCTTCCCGCCTCCGCGCCGCCGACGGTGGCGCCAGCGCCGGTTGAACCGGCGGCAGCCGCCTCAACCGAAGCGCCGCTCGCCGCCGCCACCGCCACACCCGCGCCGGTCACGGCGCCGCAGCTCACGATCATATCCGACGCCGTCAACGTGCGCCGCGCCCCCTCGACCGACGCCGAGTTGGTAGGGATGGTCACGGCGGGACAGCAATTCGAGGTGACGGGTCGCACGGCCGCGGCTGACTGGTGGCAGGTATGCTGCGTTGCCGGGCAATCTGGTTGGGTCTTTGGCGAGCTGGCAACGGTGACGAACGGCGACGCCGCGCCCATCACCGCCGACGCACCGGCCGTAGTGGAAGCGCCGCCCGCCACCGCGGCGCCCGCGCCGCAGCCGGAGGCAACCGCACCACCTACGCCGGCTGAAGCTGTCGCCGAAGCGCCGGCTGCGCCGCCCGACCCGGCTGCCTCCAGCGCCGGCTGGTTCGACCCGAACGCGCAGTACCAGATCGTCCATTTCAAGGTGTTGGGGTTGGAGGAAAACAACGGCGGCATCCGCGACAGCAGCGCGCAGCACCTGATTTTCCTGACCGTGCTCGATCAGAACGGCAACGGCGTGGATGGCGCGGTGGTGCGCAACCTGGTGGGTGAAAAGGGCGAAGTGGTGACGGGGAACAAAGGGCCGGGCAAAGCCGAGATCACGATGTACTACGAGCCGTTCAAACTGGCGGTGGCTTCCGATCCCTCTGGCCCGGTGACGAGCCAGGTCTCCAACCAGATGGGGCTCGTCTTCCCGCACCTGCCCGACCTGGTGGGCAAGCTGGGCGACGTAAACTACGAATACGGCGCCTGTCCGACCATCGACATCAAATGCACCTGGCCAATCTCAGCGATCCACTTCTCCTACGAGATCACCTTCCAAAAAGTGAAGTGACCCCTGAAGCCCGAAGCCAGACGAGTGACGCCTGACGAATGACGCCTGACGTCTCACCCCTTCCGCTTCAACCGGCGCAGCAATTCCTCGTTGGTGGGCGCCTTTTCGAGGAGCTTGAGCAAGCCCGTCAGCGCGCTCTTGCTGTCGCGGTCGGCGAGGGCGCGGCGCAGCAGCGTAAGCTTCTCCATCTCAGCGGGCGTGTAGAGCAACTCTTCCTTGCGCGTGCCGCTGGCCTTGATGTTGATCGCCGGGAAGATGCGCGCCTCGGCCAGGCTGCGATCCAACTTCAACTCGCTGTTGCCGGTCGCCTTGAACTCCTCAAAGATCAGGTCGTCCATGCGTGAGCCGGTCTCGACCAGCGCCGTGGCGATTACCGTGACCGAGCCGCCCTTCTCAATGTTGCGCGCCAGGCCAAAGAAGCGGCGCGGAATCTCGAATGCGCGCGCGTCGATGCCGCCCGACATCGTGCGCATGGCGCCGCGTCCTGCCAGGTTGAAGGCGCGCGTCATGCGCGTGAGGCTGTCGATCAGCACGACGACATCGCGCCCGCACTCCAGTTCGCAGCGCACGTGCGCCATCGTGATCTCGGCCAGCCGCGTATGGTCGGTCAGGCTCTGGTCGTTGGAACTGGCGAAGACCTCGGCGGGCACGGTGCGGCGGAAGTGCGTCACCTCCTCCGGGCGCTCGTCGATCAGCAGCAGAATGATGCGGGCGTCGGGCGCACTATCGTGGAGAGCGTGCGTCATCTCCTCCAGCAGTTGCGTCTTGCCCGCTTTGGGCGGCGCCACGATCAGCCCGCGCGTGCCCTTGCCAAAGGGAGCGATCAGTTCCACCACACGCATCGACAGCACGCCGCTGTCGCCGAGGCGAAAACGTTCGTGCGGGTCGATGGCGGTGAGCTGCTCGAAGGGCTTGCGCTGGGCAAAACGCTCCGGCGCCAGCCCGCAGATCGTTTCGACGGTGGTCAGTTGCGGCCCCTGTGACGTGACGCCGGCCATGCCCGCGACCTCGGCGCCTTCCACCAGGCTGTAGGCGCGAATCAATGCGGCGGGAACCAGCGTGTCGTTGGGTGAGACGGCAAAGGCGTGCAGCGGGTCGCGCAGATAGCCGGCGCCCTGTGGCAGCACTTGCAGCACGCCGGCAACCGGTGTAAAGGGTGCGCCGGGAGTTTCGGTCGGAATTGGTTTTGCAGCCGCTTTGGTCGGACGGGGACGAGCGTTTGTTGGGCGGCGTGGTTTCTTGGTTTGCCCCATGTCCCCAAGATAACATAGGATTATGGAAAACAACCAACCACCACACGTGAGAGAATGCTTTTATGTACTATGGCGCACACTGTTACCTGTTCACGGATCGCTGGAGTGACGACGCGCTGCCGATCCTCGACACGATGAAGGCGCTGGGGCTTGACCTGGCCGAATTGTCGGTGGGCGACGATGTGATCTTCACGCCGCACCTGACGCGGCGCCGCGCCGAAGCGTTGGGGCTGACGCTGGTGCTTGGGCCGGGTGGCGCGTGGCCGCTCCGCGCCGACCTCGCCGCCGACGATGCGGCGGATCGCCAGGAAGGGCTGGCGTGGCACTGCCGCCAGGTCGAACTGGCGGCGGAAGTGGGCGCGGTCGCCTATGCGGGCGCGCTCTACGGGCATCCGGGCGTGGTCAAGCGGCGCCGCCCGCCGCTCGACGAAGCCGCGTGGACGGCGGCAGGCTTACACGCACTGGCAGAATACGCAGCGGCACGCGGCGTCAAGATCGTGCTGGAACCGATGAGCCACTTCCGCACGCACCTGGTCAACACCGCCGCGCAACTGATGCGGCTGATTGACCTGGCCGACCATGCCAACCTATACGCTCTCTTCGACACCTATCACGCCATCACCGAGGAGCGCGACTACGCCGCTGCCATCCGCACGCTGGCGCCGCGGCTGTGGTGCATCCACACCTGCGAGAACGACCGCGGCGTCCCCGGCGGCGGGCTGGCGCCCTGGGATGCCCTCTTCGATGCGCTGCACGCCATCGGCTACGACGGCCCGCTGACGATGGAAGCCTACAACTCGTCGCTCGACGACTTTGCCTACCAACGCGGCATGTTCCACAACGTCTGTCCCGACGGCGCTGACTTTGTACGCACAGGGCTGGCCTTCCTGCAGCCGCACGTGGCGCGGCGCTGGGGCGTGGCCTGAGATGCACCGCGTCGACGACGCGCTGCGCACCGCCTGGCAGCACAGCTCAAAACTGGCGATTGTCGCGCTGCTCGCCGCCAATCTCGTGCCGCTGGTCGCCGTGCTGATCGGCCAGTGGACGCTATTCTCCGTGATGTATCTCTACTGGGTGGAGAATGGCATCGTCGGCGGCTACAACGTGCTCAAAATGGCGTTTGTGCAGGGTGGCGGGGCCAGCGCGGGCAGCAAGCTCGTGATGATCCCTTTCTTCATCCTACACTACGGCATCTTCTGGCTTGTACACGGCGTCTTTGTCTTTGTGCTGTTCAGCGGCGCAGGGCTGCGCCACTTTCACCTGGTGCAGTTGGCGCTGGCGCCGCCGTCGCTGTGGGGCGCGTTGGGTATGCTGCTGCTCAGCCACACGACCTCGTTCATCAACAACTACTTGGGACGCCGCGAGTACACCCAGGTCAGCCTGGAGCAGCAGATGAAGCAGCCCTACAGCCGCGTGATGATCCTGCACTTCGTCGTGCTGACCGGCGGCTTTGTCGTGATGTCCCTAGGGCAGCCGCTGCCGGCGCTGGTGCTGCTGATCGTGCTCAAGACCGGCTTCGATCTGCGCGCTCACCTGCGTGAGCATGGACGGCTGGAACAGGCGGCGGGGTTGGGTACACGCCGCGCGTGAGAATGGTTGATTGAGAGGTGCGGCGCCATCATTGTGTGGCGTTAACTACTCAGCCCTTATCCGCAGATGACGCAGACTTCGCGGAAAAAAGCCGTGGTCATCTCTGCGAAATCTGGTTTAACCGGATCTCGTGTGGTTACGTGCCGGGGACGGGCTGCAGCGTACTCGTTCAGCCAAATACTTTGCAGCCCGTCCCCGGCACGAAAGACGCGACCACCTGAATTCCGATTGAACCAAGAAAAATTTCGCGGCGGCTACGCCGCCAAATCACATGTGGGGGCTACGCCCTACACCCCAAGAGAGTCCAGAGGGACATATCCCAGAAGTGAGTGGGGCCGCCACCACTCGAAACCCGCGGCCGTCGGTCCTGTCGTACGGGAATGCAAATGACATCGTCGTTGAGACGGATCCCTGCTGCCTTCAGCGATTTCAGCAACGGAGATGTCGCAGGGATCCGTCCGGCTTGACGCGCACGCAAAATGACGGAGAGAGTGTCCATCATCGGAATTCTCTGGACGAGCGCACAGCGACGGGCAGCGCCATCGTCGATGACTGCTTTCCAGCCTTGATGCGCAATGGCGCAGCTGAGGACATCTGTTTCACCGTCGCCAAGATCCCAGGCCGTGATCACAGGTGACGGGGGAACATTCACGATAGGAAATGGTGAGTATTCCAGGAGAAGTCGCGCCGGGTCGTTTGCTGGGCCAGCACCTGACCTCGGCGAGGACAGACTGTGGCACGACAACCTGATCCGCACACTTGCTCAGCAAGTGTGCGTGGTTGATCTTGGCCAAGAGGATCAGCGGAGATGCGTTGACCACCCACTGCTCACGCGTCATAGGTGCTTTCGGTTTCGCGGATTAGATCGTCGCCCGTGACTTGAAATAGGAACGCACCAAGCCGGCTGAGCGCGGCGAGAAACTCGGTGCGCGACAATCCGGCGATCTCGGCAGCTTTTGCCTGCGACACCTGTTCAGTTTTGTACCATTTCACGGCGGCCGCAAGGCGCATAGCTGCCAGAAACTCCTCTGGTTCTTGTTGGAAAGATGCAAAAATATGACGTGGCAGTTCGAGTGTCAACTGGACTGTGTTGCTCATAGGCACAGGATACCATGACCCGCCGTGAAGCGGCGCCATAGCATCTCGCCGGGTGTCTATCAATGCGTCTTCAACTGCGTCCACGGCTGCCAATCCTCCGCACGCCAGGGGCCGCCTTTGGCCGCGGGCACGGGGCGGTTGGCGTTGTCGCCGTAGCGGAAGGCCCAGCCACGATCACACGCCTGGCAGGCCATACAGCCGGCGCTGTCGGGCGGGCAGCTCAGCCCGGTCTTGTCCTGGGCGGCCAGGCGCAGCTCGTAGTGGAAGAAGTTCTCGCTCACGCCGCTCTGCACCACATCCCACGGCAGCGCCGCGCCGACTTCCCAGGCGCCGGTGTAGTGCTCCCGCTCCAGCCCGTGGTCGGCCATCGCCCCCAAAAAGGCTTTCACCGTCAGCCCACCCGAAGGGATCGCCAGCAGCACGGCGGCCAACGCGCGGTCGCCGCGGCTGAGCACCGCCTGCACCTCGGCCCAGTCGGGCGAATCGGCGCGCACCTCGACGCCGTGGCGCGCCAGCGCCTGGTAGACTGTCTTCTGGCGGGCGCGCAAGGTCGCCACCGGCGTCATCGCTTCCCACTGAAAGGGCGTGTGCGCCTTGGGCACGAAGGGCGTGGCGTTGATGGCGATGCGCCGCTTGAAACGGCTGCGCGCCGCCAGCGTGAAATCGATCAATGCCTGGATGTCGTCGTCGCTCTCGGTGGGGTGGCCGACCATGAAGTAGAGCTTGAGTTGCGGGAAGTTGAAGCCCTGCGCCAGGCTGATGGCGCGCATCATCTGTTCTTCGGTCTGCGTCTTGTTGATGACGTTGCGCAGCCGCTGCGAACCGGCCTCGGGCGCTACGGTCAAGTTTTTCGCCCCGGTCTCGGCCAGCGCCTTGATCAGCGGCACGGAGATGGGATCCATGCGCATCGAGGAGGCGCTGAGGCTGGCGCCCATGCGCTGGAGTTCGGTTGCCAGTTCATCGATCTGCGTGTGGTCGCTGACGGCCGCGCTCACCAGCCCAATCTTGGTGTAGCCCTGCGCCAACGCCCGTTCCGCCGAAGCCAGCAGCGCGTCGATCGGCTGTTCGCGCGCCGGACGGTAGACATAGCCCGCCAGACAGAAGCGACAGCCGCGCCCGCAGCCGCGCGCGATCTCCAGCAAGTGCATCTCCGAAAACTCGGTGTCGGGCGTGTAGAGCGCACTGCTCGTATCGTGATCGGGCAGCGCGCGCACCCACAATCGTTCGACTTTGCGAAAGTGCGGGTGATGACGGTGGGAGGGGCGCAGGCTGGGCACGTACCAACCCGGCGTGCGGTCGAGTTCGGCCAGCAGCGCGGCCGGTTCCTCCAACCCGTCGCGGCACAATTCAATGAAGTGCGGGACAGCTTCCTCGCCCTCACCGATCAGGATGGCGTCGAAGAAGGGCGCCACCGGCTCCGGGTTCATCGTCACGCCTGGCCCGCCGGCGATCAGCAACGGCCACGGCGCGCCGTTCCACTGCCGCGAGTCCGCACGTTCGGCGGCCAACGGCGGGATGCCTGCCTGGCGCAGCAGTTCGACGACGTTGAAGTAATCCATCTCCCACGAAATCGTGAAGGCCCACACGTCGAAATCGGCGGCGGACATCGCATTTTCCAGCGAGAGCAGTTGCTTGCCCGCCTGCGCCGCGCCCTTCTCCCAGAAGATGCGCTCGCAGACGACATCCTCCTCGGCGTTGAAGCGGCGGTAGAGCAACTGCAGCGCCAGGCTGCTCATACCAACGAAGTAGGTGTTGGGCATCGTCAACGCCACGCGCAGACGCCCACCCCAATCTTTGTAGATCGCGCCGGCTTCGGTGGGCGTCGATGCGCCGCGCCGATACTCGCTACGACGGGCGTCAGGTTGTTTCGGCAATCGGTTGCGACTCAATCTAGTTTCCTCGTTCTGAACGATGCCATGCCAAAGCCAGCCGGCTTTGTGCGCGGCAAAGTATAGCACAGGTGCAAGCCAGCCATGCGTACGTCCCCGGCACGGCGCACAACGTGCTTCGCTAGACGGAATCACTGTGCGCCGTGCCGGGGACGTTGCCTGCCCCATACATGCAGATGTCAGTGCAATTACAGGCTTGACAAATTTTTAGTCTATGCTAAAATTCAATTTAGCTTATTGTAGCCAGTGTAGATATGACACGAAAGTGAATTCAGATATGACGACGATGACGACAACACTCGACCAACTGCCCACTGGCCCGCGTGCGCGGGTGACGACCCTGCAGCTCACCGGCGCAGAACGGCGCCGCATGATGGATCTGGGCATCCTCCCCGGCGCCGCCATCGAGGTGGCGCTGGAGAATCCGCTCGGCGACCCGACCGCCTATCGTGTGCGCGGCGCGGTGATCGCCTTGCGCCGCGAGCAGGCGCGGCAGATTCATGTAGAAGTCGAAGGCGGTTGACGCGGATCGGAGTTCATTTGATCCGGCCAATCCGTATCCATTGCGAACAACAGGAGCATAGATATGACAGTGGACAATCTAGTGAGCAATCCCGCTGCGCATCCAGCTTCGGCGTGCGCCGCCTGCCCGATGTACAACGGCGCCCAGTTGACGCGGCTCGGTATCAACATGACCGACTGGGACTTTGTCGTGGCGCTGGCGGGCAACCCCAACACCGGCAAGAGCACCGTCTTCAACGCGCTGACCGGGCTGCGCCAGCATACCGGCAACTGGCCGGGCAAGACCGTCGTACGCGCTGAGGGCGGCTTTCTCTACGGCGACAAGCGTTACAAGCTGGTCGATCTGCCGGGAACCTACTCGCTGCTCTCGACCAGCGCCGATGAAGAGGTGGCGCGCGACTTCATCCTCTTCGGCCAGCCGACGGTGACGGTGGTGATCGTCGATGCGACGCGGCTTGAGCGCAACCTCAACCTGGCGCTGCAAGTGCTGGAGATCACCGACCGCGTGGTGGTGGGGCTGAACCTGATGGACGAGGCCAAACGCCACGGCCTGCAGGTAGACGAGCGCCGGCTGGCGCGCGATCTGGGCGTGCCAGTCGTGCCGATGGCGGCGCGGCAGGGTGAGGGCGTCCAGGCGCTGCTCAAGGCGATCGACGAGGTGGCGAGCGGCGTGTTCGTGACCCAGCCGCGGCGCGTCAATCACCGCGACCCGCAACTGGAAGGCGCCGTCTCCCAGCTTGTGCGGCAGATCGAGTTTGCCTTTCCTGGCTTGCCCAATGCACGGTGGGTGGCGCTGCGCCTGCTCGACGACGACGAGAGTATCGAACGCGCCGTGAGCGACGGCACGCTCGGCCAGCTCACACAGACGCTGACCCCGCAAACCGCCCCGGCGATTCGCCTGGAACTGGAGGCTGTGAACTAAGATGGCAATCAACACCGACCAACTGCTTGACAGCGCCCGCCGCCTGCGCACTGAAATCGGCGGCGATGTACACGACCGGCTGACGGCCTCGATCTACGCCGAGGCTGAACAGATCGCCGGCCGCGCCGTGACGCAGAGTGGGCAGCGTGGGCGCTTCGACTTCGACCGCACGCTCGACCGCATCCTCACCAGCAAGACGTGGGGCTTTCCCGCCATGTTCGTGCTGCTGCTGGGCGTCTTCTGGCTGACTATTGCCGGCGCCAACATTCCATCACAGATGCTCGGCACGCTGCTGCTGGAGTACGGCTACACCTGGCTGCACCAGCTTGCGGCGGCGTTGAGCGCACCCGCCTGGCTCTCTGGGCTGCTGATCGATGGCGTCTACTTGGCGACGGCCTGGGTCATCGCCGTGATGCTGCCGCCGATGGCGATCTTCTTCCCGCTCTTCACGCTGCTGGAGGATTTCGGCTATCTGCCGCGCGTGGCCTTCAACCTGGACCGGCTCTTTCACCGCGCCGGCGCGCACGGCAAGCAGTCGCTATCGATGGTGATGGGCTACGGCTGCAACGCCGCGGGCGTGGTGGCGACGCGCATCATCGAAAGCCCACGCGAGCGGCTGATTGCGATCATCACCAACAACTTCAGCATCTGCAACGGGCGCTGGCCGACCTTGATCCTGATGGGCACGATCTTTATCGGTGCGGCCGCGCCGCCCTTCCTCGCCAGCTTCATCGCTGCGGGGAGTGTGGTTGCCGTGGCGATCCTCGGCGTCGTGGTGACGCTGTTTGTCTCAGCGTTCCTGTCGCGCACGTGGCTCAAGGGTGAGACCTCGACCTTCAGCCTGGAGCTGCCGCCCTACCGCCCGCCGCGCGTCTGGCAGACGATCTACACCTCGATCATCGACCGCACGTTGATTGTGCTCTGGCGCGCCATCGTGATGGCGGCGCCGGCGGGGGCGATCATCTGGCTGAGCAGCAACATCTATCTCGGCGACATGAGCATCGCCGGGCACATGGTCACCTGGCTCAACCCGCTCGGTCTGCTGATCGGGCTGAACGGCGTGATCCTTTTCGCCTACATCGTGGCGATCCCGGCCAACGAGATCGTGGTGCCGACGATCCTGATGCTGACGATGACGGTCGGCGCCAGCCTGACCGGGGCGCAGCCGGGCGTCATGCTGGAACTCGACGACGCCCAGGTCTACACGGTGCTGACCCAGTTGGGCGGTTGGACGCTGTTGACTGCGGTCAACCTGATGCTTTTCAGCCTGCTCCACAACCCGTGCAGCACGACGATCATGACGATCTGGAACGAGACCAAGAACCGCAGATGGACGGCAGTCGCTACGCTGCTGCCGCTGGGGCTGGCCTTTGCCGTGACCTTTTTCACAGCGTCCGTGGCGCGGCTGTTGGGCTGGGCGTAGCTTCTTTGGGTTCCGGCGTGATTACGCAATTCTCCCTCGCGCGTGCTACGATTTCGACCTGCAAAGTCGGATATCCTCAATCACGTTGGAACCCAAATGATGCGCCTTTTACTGATTTTTCTTGTTACAACTCTTACCTTGTCCGCCTGCGGATTCGGCGCCGCCCCCACACCCACGCCCACACCCGTCACCCTGCGTTATGTGACCTTTGGCGGCCTGGATGCGGCCGAGCAGACGTTGATCGAGCGCTTCCGCGCTACATCACCGCACATCAAGTTCGCCATCGAGCAGTACAGTCGCGCACCTGAGGATTATCTGACCACTGCGCCTATTCCCGACCTAATGCTGATCACACCGGGTCAATTCCTCGATAGCGCCATGACCAGCGGTGCATTGACCGACCTCACCGACTTGTGGGCGCAATCGGGCGCGGATCAGGCAGCGCCGCCCGCACTCCAGTCCCTGAGCGTTCGTGACGGGCGCCAGTATTACCTGCCTACCGGCTACAACTGGAACGGCGTCTACTACAACAAGCAGGTGTTCGCGCAATTGGGTTTGCAGCCGCCGCAAACGTGGGACGAATTCCTGGACTTGAGCGAGACGCTTTGGCTCAACGGCGTCACGCCCCTTGCCATCAGCGGCGGCGATCCCTTCATGGGGCTGCTCTGGTTCGACTACCTCAACTTGCGCCTCAACGGGCCGGCGGTTCACAAGGAATTTCTGGCGGGCGACAGTCCTTTCGACGACCCGCGCATCCGCCTGGTCTTCGAGTTGTGGGCGTCGTTGGTGGAACAGGGCTACTTCCTGCAAACGTCGGCGACGATGGGCATCGGCGACGCGCTGGCGATGGTGGCGCCAACCGCAGCAGGCGCCAGCCCGCAGGCGGCGATGGTGCTCTCAGGGCCGGCGTTCCTGGCCGAGCTTACGCCGCGGCAGCGCGACGCGCTCGGCTTCTTCCCCTTCCCCGTGCTCGATTTTGCCCAGCCGCCCGCCGAAGTCGTGATGGCGATCGGCTACATGATCCCATCGCAGGCGCCCAATCGCGAGACGGCGCTGGCGTTTGCCAGCCTGCTTGCGTCGGAGGAGGGTCGCGAACTGCTGGCGGCCAATGTCGTCGCCAATGGCTTGTATGCGCCCATGTCCGGCAGCAGCGAGGACCAAACTCTGCCCGAAAGCGTGCGCCAGGGCATCGAACTCGTCCAGGACGCCGAGTCGATCACCGCACCGTATTACATGAGCGTCCCGCCCACGATGTGGCCCGCGCTCGTCACCATGCAGCGCAGGCTGCTGACCGAGCCGGGCAGCGGCAAGGAGTTTGATCTGGATGGTCAGTTGGCGGCGTTGGAGGCGGCGCGATGATGCGGCTAACACAGTTGTAGTAGTTTCTTTATGATTGGTTCGGATACGCGGCGAATCTTCATTCCGCCCAAATCCTCCGCAAACCATGCAACGCCAAACTGCTCGACAACTTCACGTTGGCGCAGCGCCCACGGCAGCAGATGCTAATACGCGCCCAGCGCCAGCATCCTCTAGTGGCGTAGAAAAGAACTAGCCAATGGACTCTCAGTACGACAAGAGGCTGGCCGCGCCACTTCTCCTGCAACGCCGTGTTAGTAGTGCCAGTTGTATCTGCACCGGCGCAGATAAGCAGATGATGATCCAGCACAGCGCCGGGCGGCGGCGACCCTTCGCACTTCGCCCCTGCGCCCAGGCCATGTGACCAATCAACGGCAGCAGACAATGCGTGAGTAACGGTTTACCAGTGATCGGGGCTTGGTCGGGGCAGAGCGGCGAGGCCCACTTTACCCCTGCCAGCTTGCCCGCGGCCATCGCCGCGTTTCGTTCCCCCCGCTTTCATCGTGCGCGATGGCCCGGACGGCGTGGTTGGCGTCGGCGTCGGCGGCAGTCTCCAGGCGCAGCAAGCCACGGGCTATCCTTGTCTGGGCGTCCTGCCACCTTTGTATCCCGAATGGCTGGGCGACCGCGGCTTTCTCGAAACGCACGGGCTGCGCTTTCCCTATGTCGCCGGCGCCATGGCGCGCGGCATTGCCTCTGAGTCGTTGGTGATCGAGCTGGCCCGCGCCGGCATGGTGGGTTTCTTCGGCGCAGGGGGTCTCAGCCCGGCGCGCGTCGAACAGGCGCTGGTGACGCTCACCGACGCCCTGGGCGACCGGCTGCCCTGGGGCTGCAATCTCATCCATTCCCCCCAGGAGCCGGCGTTGGAGAACATCATCGTCGGGCTGTTGCTGCGCCACCGGGTGCGCCGCGTCGAGGCGTCGGCCTTCATGGCCTTGACGCCGGCTGTCGTGCGCTATGCCTTCAACGGCGTCTCCCGCGACGCAACGGGACGGATTGAGCGTATCAACCATGTCTTTGCCAAGGTCTCGCGGCCTGAAGTCGCCCAGCACTT
>Ga0209398_1001183_pt1 | contig 14041 bp, 14 predicted proteins | sample AshMeaBigSpring_FD_184125 | JGI IMG/M metagenome (GOLD analysis project Ga0209398, IMG submission 184125) | Groundwater microbial communities from Big Spring, Nevada to study Microbial Dark Matter (Phase II) - Ash Meadows Big Spring (SPAdes)... | ecosystem: Environmental > Aquatic > Deep... | reverse complement strand
GGTCCTGCAGCGTCGCGTCGACGCCGTCCAGCCCCAACTCGACCGCCCGCAGCGCGTCGGTGTTGCCGTCGTACAGGACCAGCTCCACGGCGCCGCCATACCGCCGCCGCACCTCGTGCTCGGCCGCCGACCCGCCCAGCACCGCCACACGCGCCTTCCGCCCGGCCGGGCGAGCTCCCAGGTCATCCAGGTCGCGCCAGCGATCGTCCTGGCCGCGCACCAGCATCTGCAGCTCGTACACGTAATAAGGGATCGTCGTGCCGAACCGCTCGGCCCAGACCGGCGTCCACTCGTAGCCGTTCAGGACCACGTCGATGTCGCCGCGCTCGAGCAGGTCGGGCAGCTTGTCCCAGGGACCCTGGGCGAAACGTGCCGTCACGCCCAGTCGCCCAGCCAACAGCCGCGCCAACTCCAGTTCGAACCCCTCGACCTGCGTCGGATCGTCATCGCGCGGAAAGACAAAGGGGCCTCCCCCCTCGGCGTCCGCCCCCCAGATCAATTCGCCCCGACGCTGAATCTCGTCCAGCGTGTCACCCGCGGCGACCCGGGCGCCGATCCACAGCGGCGACCACAGCAGCAGCAGCAGGATCCAGCCCACGCGAAACCAGGTCCAGGCCGTGGCCTGCCGCGGGCCGGGGTCCAGTCCACTCTTCGGCTGTAGCGTCCTCACCCTGACCTCACGCGCCGACCGAAAACATGGACCCGACCCCTTCGAGCTGCCGCGTCGCGTTCCACATGCCCGGGGTCTGGTCCATTTTTCGGCGGTCGCGTCCTCACCCGGCCCTGACGCGCCGTCCGAAAACATGGACCTGACCCCCTCGAGCTGCCGCGTCGCGTTCCACGTGCCCGGGGTCTGGTCCATTTTTCGGCCGGTGCGTCCTCACCTGGCTCTCACGCGCCGTCCGAAAACATGGACCTGACCCCTTCGAGCTGCCGCGTCGCGTTCCACGTGCCCGGGGTCTGGTCCATTTTTCGGCGGTCGCGTCCTCAACCGGACCTCACGCGCCGTCCGAAAACATGGACCTGACTCCTTTGGAATCACCGGGCCGTTCCGCCGTTCACGCCATCCGGCCGATCGCTTCGTCCAACAGCTGCGTAAGGTCGTCCATCTGCCGCAGCTCGCCGGCGATCCGCGGATGAGCAAAGATCCGCACCCGTTTGACGTAGTCGTCGAATTGCCTCTGCGCCAGCGTGCGCACGACCGGCGATACCTCGCTCAGCGGCCGGTAGAGTCCCTCCTTGGAAAAGAAGATCTCGACGTGGAATTCCACCTCGTGAGCGATTGGCGGCGCATCGAGCAGCAGCTCGTGCGGAGCGATCCGCCGTCCCAGGCGGCGGCTGAGAACGTGTGCCAACTGCTCGCCGCACGCTACCAGCCAGGGATACGGCTGGCGCGTCAACCGCCGATAAATCTCCCCGCGCTCGTAGCTGCTGTACTGGGCCACCCGCTTGTACAATCGCCGCGTCGGGCCGAACAGACCGTCCAGCAGGTCGCCGGCCGGTCCGGCCCCCGCGGCCTGGCGCATCTGGTCGATCATCGACGACTCGGTCTGGCGGAACAGCGTGTCCAGGTCCAGCTGCTGGTACAGCAGGAAGAAGGCCCGCTGGAGCATCGCCGTGGCGGCCCGCACGGCATGGTGCCAGTAGACCTCGCTGAACATCACGTAGCGGGAAAAGACCATCATCTCCGCGGCCGTCCGCCCCTTGTCGGTCAGGGCCAACCCGTCCCCCGCCTGGTTCAGGCAGAGGCTGCCGATCAGCCGCGGCTGGTCAAAGTTCCGACCGTACGGGACCCCCGCGTGCAGGCTGTCGCGGACCAGGTAATCCATCTTGTCGATGTCGATCGGCCCCGAGAGCAGGCTGTGCAGGATGCGGCCCTTCACGTCGCGCGGCTTTCCGGTCAAGAGCGCGACAATCTCCCGCGGGGCGATGCCCCAGTCGTCGCGCAGCGCGTCGGCCAGCTCCCCCTCCAGCAGGAAACTGTTGGCAAACAACTCGTGCTGGGGCACCCCCGGCAACTGCAGGTCTTCGATCGGATGGCAGAAGGGCCAATGACCCAGATCGTGCAGCAGGGCCGCCGCGATCAACACCTCGGCGTCGGCCGGCTGCACCGCGGCGGCGAACCGCGGGTCGTGCGCCAGCTGCTTCAGGTACAGGAGGGCCATCCGGTACGCGCCCAGCGAATGCTCGAAACGCGTATGGTGCGCCGCCGGATAGACCAGGGCCACCAGCCCCAGCTGGCTGATCTGGGACAGCCGCCGGAACTCCGGCGTATCGACGACCTGCCGCACGCGACCGGTGAGCGGCACGTCCAACTGGTCGGGAATCCGCACCAGCCCGCGCCGCGCGTCGAGCCCCTGGATCTCGGGAATGTCGAGGATCGATCCGCCCATCGCACCCCGCGCCGAGTCCGCCCCCGCGCCCCGGCTCTCCGCAACAGTATCCGTTCACCGGCCGGGGGCTGGCTCATTTTTCGGCGGGAAGACGGACCGGCGTCGCGGGACGCTGCCGCCGAAACATGTGCCTGACCCCCTCAAATCCCGGAAAAGCCCTAACCAGGTCGTGAACGGTTACGTGCACGGCTCTCCCGCGTCAGAACGGCGACAGCCCCATGACCAGCCGCATCACGATCGTGATCAGCAGATACAAACAGTAATGCACCGCGGCATTGCCGAAATCCAGGTCCAGGCAGCTGAACGACGCCGTGGCCCCGGCCCCGATCAACATGGGAGCGATGAACACCAGGCTCCAGACCTCGACCCGTCCCCCCAGCAGGTAACCGACCAGCCCCGTGTAGAGGCCCCACAACCCGGCGTAGATCACCGCGCAGATGGAAACCCGGATCCCCAGCGAGATGCCGCGGTACGGTTCCAACTCGTCGTTGCGGAGAAACGTGTAGCCACCCAGCACCAGCGGGGGCGCCAGCAACAGGGCGCCGGCCGCCAACAACGGCCGCGGCACACTCCCCTCGCTGAACGCCCGTCCCAGCACGAATGCCACCAGCAGCGCGGCCAGCGATCCAGCCACGATCAGCACCACCACGACCGGCGAAATCCGCACCTCCGTACGCTCGATCGGCTTCAAGACCGCGCGGCCCTTGCGATCCTTCGGCCCGAACTCCTCGGGCGCGTGGATCACCACCTGCTGTTCCTTGGTCGGTACCTGAATGACCGTCTTGCAGGCCGGACAGGGACCCGTCTTACCCGCGAACTTTTCGCTGACCTGGAACCGCTTGTGACAGCCGGGGCAGACAACGTCGATCAGCATGAGAAACGCCTAAGCCCGGGACGTTGGGGGGAATGCGGTGTTCGGCCGGCCATTGTAGCGGGTGCCCTCCATCACGTCACGCCGAGCGGCGTGGCCGTGTCGATCCGTTCCACCGCCGGCACGAGCCGCCCGTTCGGACAAAGGCCGGCCACCGATGCACCCGCGGCGCACTTCATCGCCTCGCCGGGACGAGTTCCATCGCCCCGGACATCTGCCGCCGGGGCCTGCCTGCCGCGGACCCGTCCGCAAGCCGCTCCGGCGACCGGCGCCGCCTGGTCTGCCCGACGAGCCGATCGCGCTGGGCGGTAACGACCAACCGCGGAACGCTGCACCCGAAGCGGTCAGGCACATTTTTCGGCGGCAGCGTCGCACGACGACGAGCCGTCTTCCCGCCGAAAAATGAGCCAGACCCCGGCCTGTGAACGGTTACCGCGGAACCAGCAATCGTTGAATCAACTCGCCGCTTGAGATACGATTCCGACAAGTGTGCCGAGGTGCGCCGCCTGGAGCGCGGCCTCTCCGGCCCGCCGTCCAGGGCGGCAATCCAGGCGCCCCGGATCACCCTTCACTGCGGCGGGACACCCGACGCGAGCCGTTCCGGCCACCCCTTCATGATCACCTTCAACTGCCCCAACGGTCATTCGTTGTCCTGCCCCGAGGATCGCGCGGGGCAATCGGCCATGTGTCCCAGGTGCGGCGTGCGGATCACCGTGCCCAGCGCCGGCCAGCGCGAACGGGAACAGAACTCGGTGGCCACCGTGGCCGCCCGAAGCGATTCCGATTCCAGCCCGTCCTCGAACGCCGCGGGCACGGACGATGGACTGATCGTTTTTCTCTGTCCCAACGGCCACAAACTCAACGGGCCCGCGACCCTGCAAGGACGCCCCGGCCAGTGCCCGCACTGCAAAGCCCGCTTCATCATTCCCAACTACAACGACGTCGAAGAGATCGACGAGTTCGCCAGCGATGTCGAACACCTGGAAGAGATCGCGGAACCCGAACTCGAACAGGACGAGGAACCAGCCCCCGAACCGGTGACGCACGTGCCGCCTCCGGTCGGCGACCTCAGCCTGCTGGCCACCTACGTGGATTGGCTCTGGGAACGGCGCGACGCGAACTGCGTGCTGGAACTGTTTCTCGAAGACGGAAACATCCTGCGGCCGGAACTCTACTCGCCCGAACTGTCCGACCGGGAGTTCGGCGTGTTCTGCGTGCAGGACGACATCGGGACCTACACGATGAATATCGTGCGCTGGAGCAAGGTGGCGCGCCTCCTGATGCGCAACATGCGGGACATCCCCCACAGCTACTTCCACTGACGAGTACGGCCAGGAATACGCGCCCCCGGGAGGGCAAACTTTTCCGGGAGGGCGAGGCTCCCGCCAAGCCGCAATGGATACGAGATTCCCGACCGGCGAGGCCTCACCCGGGAGGGAGAGATCTGGGAGGGCGAGGCTCCCGCCAAGCCGCAATGGATACGAGATTCCCGACCGGCGAGGCCTCACCTGGGAGGGCAAACCTTTCCTGGGAGGGCGAGGCTCCCGCCGAGCCGCTGCGTCGCTGGCTCAGCCGGAACCGCGCCCTTCCCGGACGCCAACCCCGAAATCGACTCAGACCGGGTGCTGCCCGGCTCGCCACACGCCCAGGCTGGATCGCGCCCGCGGCCGCCGAAGAAGGCCGCGGGCATCCGGGCTACGAGCTGTCTTTCAGGTCGTTCTCGGTGATCATCGTAAAGCCCTTCGCGCCGAGCGTCTCGAGCCCCATCTCGATGTTGTCCACCATCAGCGCCACCGCGGGCTTGCCGTGCGGACGCATCAGCAGCGGATAGGCCTGCACGATGTTCACCTCGGCCTGCAACAGAGCGGTGCAGACCTGCAGGAGCGGCTGCGGTCCGTCCGGCAACTCGATGCCGATCAGGTCCGATTCGATCAGGGCCAGGCCCGCCCGCTCAAGAATCTCGCGTCCCTGCTCCGGGTGGCTCAGCAGGAAACGCACAAAGGCACACTCAGACGAATCGTGAATCGACAGCGCCACGATCCGGACCTTGCTGCCCTCAAAGCGGCGCACCACCTCGAGCAACTGCCCGACGCGGTTTTCCAGAAACACGGTGAACTGCCGGATCGACGGGTAGTTCCGGCCCCGCATGATCGCAAAGTCGATGCCCGTCCCTTCGCCGATGCTCATCTGCCACACCCAGCGCTTGGGCCCGCGGCCGGATTCCCGCGCCGCCTCGGCACGAACTCTCCGCGATCCTGCAAGCCACGACCGTGAAGATAGGCGATGACCAGGGGTGGGTCAACGCGGTCACGCTCAGCGGCGACCGTAGCCGATCCGTTCGTGGGGAAAGAACCGCCGCCCTTCGAGCCGCTCGAGCTCGTCGCGACGGGGCTGAAGGGACGAATCCGCACCGCGTCCTCCGAATGGTCAAAGACACCCTCCCCCGGCACGGCCAGCCGCACATGGACCAGCCCATACCGGTCGATCGCCCGGTCGAACTGCGGGTCCTGGGCCTGGAAGCTTAGCCGGTAGACGGCCCCCGAAGCCCCAAAGTCCACCGGGTCCACCTGCCGTGACCAATACCCGATGCGCCGCATCTGCCACCCGCGTCCCCGCGGCACGGCGTCGAAGGAGGTGGCGACCGGGGCCATCAACTCCACCTGCAGGCTGCCGTGGACCGCCACACCGTGGCCGCTGCCGTTGAGCGGAAACAGGTGCACGACCAAGCCGTCCGGCTCAACGTCCGCGTCCCAGTTGACCAGGTACGTGTCGAAATGGACCGCTGCCGTGCGCGGGTCGAGCGACGAGTCGCCCAGGCGATACACGGCCAGCGCTCCGGCCGGCAGCTGCTCGCCACCCGCACCGTCGCGGCCCCCGACGCGGTCCGCCACCGATGCCTGGCCCGACCCGGATCTTTCGGCCTCTTCAGCGCCCTCGGGATGCCCAGCCCTCACCCGCCGGGGCTCGGCCCCCTGCCGCTTGAGCTCGCCGATCGACAACGCCCGTCCGTCCTGCCAGGCCGCCGCGACACGGTCCCACTCCACGGGCCGGAGGATCGTCGCGGGGTCGCTGCCGAAACGCAGCCACAACTGCTGCTCGCTCGTCCGCGGATCGACCTGTGCCGTCAGCTGCCGGCCGCTGCTCAGCTGGACCGTGATCGCCTCGGCCCGCGCCGGCCGACCACCCGGCGCCATGATCCCGGCCGCCCATGCCGCCAGCAGCGCGGAGCCAGTCCAGCATCGAAATCGTGAATGTCCCGCGACGACCATCGCCCAGCCCCTCCCGCCAACGACACGGCCCACCGCATCAGCCACCGGCGTCACTGACCCACGGCAAGTGAACCGGTGACGGACCGCGCCGCGGCAGCATGATTGCATCATTTCTCGGGAACCCAGCCGACCGCCTTCGCAGCGGTCCAGACGCGTCAAGACCGCGGCGGCCATCGTGCACCGGTCGAGGTCCGGTCCCTTTCTCCACCCACGAACTCCAGTCCGCCCGGACACGCTGGCCGGGTAACCGTTCACAGTCCGGGGTCTGGCTCACTTTTCGGCGGGAAAACCGCACGGCGTCGTTGGACGCTGCGGCCGAAAAATGTGCCTGACCCCCCTGGGGTGCAGTAAGCCTAGCGCCCACCCCGTGAACGGTTACCTGGCCGGAAACCGGGACCTGACCCCTTGGCAGTCGCGGCAAACCTTCACCGGACGTGCGAACGGATACCCGCGGCGGTAAGCGTTCACGGGCTGGGGTCTGGTCCATTTTTCGGCCGATCAACGCCACCTCGCGGATACGCGCTGGCCGAGAACATGGACCTGACCCCCTGGAATCAGGGAGAACCTTTCACCGGGTTGTGAACGGTTACCCCGCGGCTTGACAGGCGCCCCCATCCACTTATCATGCTTGGAGTCGGGGGGGCCATCAACCACCAACCAACCTGCGGTGGCGGACCCCATCCTCTCGGTCCACGCGGGTTCGGCTTCAGGACGGGTGGTTCGCGGCCGCTTCTCGAATCCACCCGCATTGACCAGGGCAAGGCGCGTAACCGCCCCGGGGAGAGCCGCTTGATGCCTGGTCATCGTCGCATCCGGATCAACGAGACGCGCGATGTCTCGGTCGTGCACTTTGTCGACCGGAAAATCCTGGACGAGGCGAATATCCAGGAGCTGGGCGAAGAGCTGTTCGCGCTGGTCGAAAAGGAGGACCGCAAGAAGCTGCTCTTGAACTTCGCGAACGTCGAGTACCTGTCGAGCGCGGCCCTGGGCAAGCTGATCGCCCTGGAAAAAAAGGTCCGAGCCCACGCCGGTCAGATCAAGCTCAGCGATATCCGGCCGGAGATTTACGAGGTCTTCCAGCTCACGCGGCTCACCCGCCTGTTCGACATCAAGGACCGCGAGTCCGAGGCCTTGACCGCCTTCTGAATGGCCCGCGCGGACAGCGCTGGTTGCCAGCCCCTTGGCAGCAACCGTTCACGGGCCGGGGTCTGGTACATTTTTCGGCCCATCCGCCCGACCGGGCGCAGACGCGCAGGCCGAAAACATGGACCTGACCCCCTCGAATTCCGCTCAATGCTCAGCCGGGGTGTGAACGGTTACACGGTGGCGTGAACGGTGACGGTGGCGGTAACCATTCACGGGCCGGGGTCTGGTACATTTTTCGGCCAACCCGCCCGACCTGGCGCCGACGCGCAGGCCGAAAACATGGACCTGACCCCCTCGAATCCCGCTCGAGCCCCGGGGCTCCGCCCCAGAACGGATGGCCTGGCCCACTCCCCGCGTCCCCGCACGCGGCGTCACGGCCCGTCACCTCCTTCGCGACGGTCCCAGTTCGTCTGCGGACGGGCGGCACCGCCGGCGCCCATCCGCCCGCGTCGGAAATCCGCCCCGCTGTCGCACAGGCGTTCCGCTGCGAATCAACGGCCTCTCGCTGGGCCGTATCCTGTCCTGACATTTCTCCTTCGCGGCGATTGTCTCCTTGGCGACGCTGCCGAATCCCCCTCGTCAGGACACACGTCCGAGGTCACCGCGGACGCACCTTCCCCCGCCCCATGTTCACCGGCGGAACCTGGGCAGCGCACGTCGGCTGTCGGCGCCCGGCGGGGCGTTTTTGGCGCTGGTGCCGGATCGCTTCGCACCTTGTTGCTGAGCGGCATCTTAATTACACTCTTAAGCTTTGCGATCCCCTGTAGCTCAGTTGGTAGAGCAAGCGGCTGTTAACCGCTGGGTCGTAGGTTCGAGTCCTACCGGGGGAGCTTTCAGAACCGTACCGGACCTAGGTGTCCCCAGTTAACGCCGAACGCCGAAAGTTTCGGTGGTCGGCGTTTTGCGTTTTGGGCCAGTTCTCGCAACGACTTGCGACGTCACGCGTGCGGTTCAAAAGTCTCCATTTCGAGAGAGAGCAATTGGGGTCCGAAAGGAACCGTGGGGGTTGCGACCGCACCCCGAAATTTCTTCCCAAAACTCTCTGAGTCTCTGATTAACAGACCCTCGCCAGTTAACAACCCGGTTCCTCTCGGACCCTCATAGCAACTCTCCTCGAACTCACGCCACAGGCAAGAGGACGAGGCCATGTTCGACGCTGCCGAGCGGCTGGAACATCTGATTCCCGCGGATCGTATTGCGGATTTCGCGCGGCGGTGGAAGATTACGGAACTGGCCCTGTTTGGTTCCGTCTTGCGCGACGACTTCGACGCCGATAGCGACGTGGACGTGCTCGTCTCATTCGATCCGGCCGCGACCTGGAGTCTGTGGGACCTGACCACGATGGAAGACGAGTTGGCCGCGATCATCGGGCGGCAAGTCGATCTCGTGGAAAAAGAAGGGCTGCAAAACCCGTTCAGGCGGCAGCACATCCTCACCGGGAGGAAGGTCATCTATGTCCGTTCCGAAGGATGACCGTGTTTACCTCTGGGACATGCTGGCTGCCGCACGGGCGGTGGTTGATTTCGTGCGCGGCCACACGCTGGCTGAATATGAGGCCGATCTTCTGCTGCGCAGCGCCGTCGAGCGGCAAATCGAAATCATCGGCGAAGCCGCCCGCCGCATCTCCAAGGAGTTTCAGGACGCGCACCCCGAGATTCCCTGGAGACCAATCCAAGCCCAAAGGCATGTGCTCGCCCATGACTATGGCGAAATCAAGCACGACCGTATCTGGCGCGTCGCGGAAACGCACGTGCCCGAGTTGATTGCTTTGCTTGAGCCGCTGGTGCCCGCCCTGCCGGCAGAGGGCCAAGAGTCGGCTGAATAATCGTCTGAACCATCGCAGGAGGTGATTGTGGCGAAGTCGAAACCAAAGCTGAAATATCCAGACAGGAAGAATTCGGACACGTTCTTGCAGTTCGCGGCACCGCTGCTCGACGCATTCGAGCCGATTGTTACCGAAGCGCAGATGGAGCAACCGCTCAAGATCGCTTGGACGGTGTGGAACGCGGTCATCTATGCCGACGCCGCGGGGAACAGTCGCCATCTGGACGGGGTTCGCGCGTCGATGGATCGTGACTCTGAATCAAAGCAACTCGTCGAGGCTTTGATTGACCGCAAGCGGACGCTCTTCGATGACGACCATCGACTCATTGGCGAGTACAAATTGTTCCGCAGAGACGGCGAAATCCGGCTGCGAGCGGAGGCACGCGATCCCACCTCCACTAAGCAAACGGGCTGACACCATGCCGAAGAAGAAGGCCAGCAAGACCGCCAAACCTCGGCCCGCGAAGCAAGCGAGCGCGAAGCCCGTTGCCCGCTGCGGTCTGTGCGGCAAGACAAAGAACCTGACCAAGACCGAATGCTGCGGCAATTGGATTTGCGACGACGAGCACACGTACCAGCTCTTTTCCTACGCTCGGAACAGTTGCAGTCGGAACCATCGGCGCTACACGCTCTGCGGCTACCACTTCAATGAAGGACATCCGGGCGATTGGAAGGACTGCCCGAAGTGCCGGGACTCGTTCGAGGCCGAGATGTACGTCTATTACGGAACCAACGAGTACAACTTCGAAGTGCTGCCGAATCCGCCGGCCTACGATCCCACGAAGTGCTCCGACTGTGGCAAGATGATTGTCCTTGGCGACGGCGGCTACTCGACCCTTGGAGACGACTATTGGTGCGACCGTTGCACTGCCAAGCGAATGCGTGAAGGCCGGTAGCTCGGCTCATTTCCGGGCCTGTAAAGTTTTTTGTGTCAGCCGCTGCTGGGCACTACACGGTACGTGATTTGCCGAGGGACTCCGTCATGCGGTTGGGGAACATGATCGCAAAGTGGTTCAAGGCCTCCTTCCAGTGGCGGATCGGCATGGTCCACCGCCTTGAGGCCTGGTGAATCGCCATGTACACGATCTTCAGGGCGGACTCCTCGTTCGGGTAGATCTTCCGGTTCCGCGTGAACTTGCGAATCACGCTGTTGACCGACTCGATGGCATTGGTCGTATAGATCGCCCGGCGAATCGGCGCGGGAAAATCGAAGAGCGTGACGATGTCCGCCCACTTCGCACGCCACACCTTGGAGATTGTCGGGTACTTGGCATCCCAGGCTTGAGCGAACTGGTCCAAGGCTTGTTCGGCCTCGATCGGGGTCGCCGCCTGGTAGATCGCCTTGAGGTCGACGATCACGGCCCGGCTGTCCTGGGTGCTCACGTAGCGGAGGGCGGCACGGACCAGGTGCACGATGCACAGCTGGACGCGTGTCTCGGGATAGGCGACGTGGATCGCTTCGGCGAAACCGGAGAGCCCATCGATGCAGGCGATGAAGATCTCCCGCACGCCCCGATTCTTCAAGTCAGTCAGGCAGGATAACCAGAACTTGGCCCCCTCGGTCTCACTGAGCCACAGTCCCAGGAGTTCCTTCTGACCGTCAAGATTTACGCCCAAGGCGACATAAATCGTGTGCTGCGAGACGCGCCCATGGGCACCCCGCACGTGCACCACGATGCCGTCGAAGTAGACGATCGGCCAGATCGCCTCCAGCGGCCGCGTACGCCAGGCCGTCACCTCGGTGTCAAGGTCGGTCGTGATTTCGGAGACCAGCGTGGGGGAGACCTCCACGCCGTACAGTTCCTGAACGATCTCCTGAATATCACGCGTCGTCATTCCCTTGGCGTAGAGCGCCAGAATCTTCTCGTCGAAGCCCGGCACGCGCCGCTGGTGCTTGCCGATCACCAGCGGGGCGAACGTCCCGTCCCGGTCACGCGGCGTGGTCAGCCGGACTTCACCCAGATCGCCTTGCACGGTCTTACGCGAGCGGCCATTGCGACGATTGGGCGATCGCTTCACCGTGCCGTCCGGCGCCGAAGCCCCGTCATCACCGGTGCCCTCTCGGGAGACGGCCACCGCGGCGGCCCTGGAACCTTTGCGGCCCAGATGAACATCCATCTCCGTGTTGAGCATCCGCTCCAGGGTCGCCTTGGTCATCGCCCGGAGCACTCCATTGAGATCCTCGATGGTCTGAACGTCGTCCGCCAGCTCCAACGCTAGCTTCTCCGCCCGGCCTTGCAAGCTTGCATCCATGTGTCAGTCTCCTGAAGGGGGAAAGGGTGGCGAAAAGTACCCGTTTCCGCTAGCTGACACAATATTGCTTACAGGGCCGGAATTGCCGCCGACCGACGGGTTTACGCACGACGCCGAGAGTGAGAGCTCCCGGCGTTCGTCGTTTTCCACCTGCACCGCAACGACTTGCGGCGATTGGCCGCGCCGCGAGAGTTCTCCGCCGGCGGGCGACGAGCGCCGAGCAGTCCGCTCCTGGCCCGCCCTCTCGCCAGAACTCTCGCGCTCTCGATTTAACGGACCCCATTGGGTTAACGACCTGGTTGTTTTCTGGGTGGCGAACGCAACCACTAGCGAAATCGCACTGTCGCAGACGGAGCTTGTTGGTCACCAGGATGACGCCCGTTCGGAAATGCGCTGGGAATCAGCCATCCCGGGGTTGGACCACTTCGAGCATCCGAGTTTCGACCACAGATTGCGGTGGCCATTGCCAACCCGGAATCAGGCACGCCACGCGCACGCGCCCGCCGTCCTCGTCCTCCAGCGCGATCCACTCGAACTGATCATCGCCAAGGTCAGCGCACTCAGGCAGGATGCGCACTTTGTCGTCTTTGTAGATCATGGTCATGATTTCCCTGGTCGTGCCGACCTTGGTGCTCGCCGCCACAGGATTGGTTCTCGTCCTGTCAACCAGTTACCTCGAACGGTTAAGGAAATCAACGGGCAGTTGCGGAATGTGGTCGATTAGTCGCCGTTCCAGCCCATACGCCTCCAATGCACGAGAAAATCGGGACGTATGCATGCCATTCGGTCGGCTGGTTCCTCAGGAATCCCAGATGAGCTTGTTTATTCCCAATCGGCGAGCCGCCTCGATTACCACGGCACGCGCACCGGTGTCCGAGTACTTACCTGCCGATTCGGTGAGAACGGCTGCGAAGGGAGTCGCGTCTTGAATCGTAACGCTACGCTCAAAGACTGCCGTGAGAATCGATTTCCAGTCGGCGGCGCGACCCCAGCAGACAATTCTGCCGTCGGTAAGAAGCCGCCCATGCGGCTTGATAAACACCCGTCTCACTCCGACGTTGGCATCCAGGCCAAGTATGCGAAACGGCTTCGCCTGATCGGCGCGCCTTGCCCTCGGATAGTCTTTCAACAATGAATCTTTGATGTACACGCGCACCTGCCCCACGGCCATGTATCGCTGGAGAACGCCACCGACCTCTGGGTCCCTCGTCCAGTTCTCGTAATGCTGGGATTTCTCAGTCGGACCGAGCGCGAGCCAGTCAATCTGGTCGGCGATTTCCCACATACGCTCGCGTAAGCGATCCCGTACCTGATCCGGCAGGTTCATTGCACTCCCCCTGGAGCAGGCGGCCTTGGGTAATTAAGGTCCGGCAATTCGAGCTCAGGATCACCGTCCCGAAGAATGAGCGATGCTTGATCGAGCATCCATTCCCTGAGAAAGCCGCCAGCCGAGGCATCGTGAAACTGGATTATTCGTGAGCCGAGACCAAGGTGTTCGATATCGGGGCCACGTACCGCTCGATCAAGATCGACAACCTCCGCGACGCGCCGTAGATCGGTGACAAAATCTAGCACGACAACCTTGGACTTTCCGGGACTCAGCCTCAGTCCTCGTCCTAGCTGTTGAACAAAAATCCGCCGGCTGTGTGTTGCCCGCAAGAAAATGAGCATGTCAACGTCCGGTACGTCGACACCTTCGTTGAATAGGTCGACCGTGGTTACACACTCAAGCTGACCAGCACGAAAACGCGACATGAGCACATCTCGTTCGCGCGCATCGGTCTCGGATGAAATGGCCTCGGCGCGAAACCCATATCGTCGAAGCATCGCGGCAAACTCTTGGGCGTGAAAAATTGTTGGACTGAAGACAATGCCCGCTCGTCGCTTTTCGTCGTCAAAGACCTGTTTCACTACGCGAGCTGCTTCTTCATCTCGCGTAGGTATGATGAGGCGCTTGTTCAGTTGGGTGATGGAATACCGGTGCCTCGACATCTGCTGGACGGCTTCCCAGTTGAGATTGTCCGCAAGAAGGCGGTAGTCCACCTCTGAAAGAAAGCCCTGCTGTAGTCCCTCGGCAATGCCAATCTTGACGAGAGCGGGTCCAAGTATCTCGTCGATATCATACCCATCGCCGCGCCATGGTGTCGCCGTCACGCCTCCAAGCATCGGTGGGCGCAATTCTTCAATCTGAAGTTTTGCAACTTCGGGTTTCAAGATCAGTTGTTGCGAGTCCTTGTGCTATCGTTGCTAGCGAACACTGGATGTTGTTGTGCTAGCGTCGTTCG
>Ga0209398_1001178_pt1 | contig 14074 bp, 11 predicted proteins | sample AshMeaBigSpring_FD_184125 | JGI IMG/M metagenome (GOLD analysis project Ga0209398, IMG submission 184125) | Groundwater microbial communities from Big Spring, Nevada to study Microbial Dark Matter (Phase II) - Ash Meadows Big Spring (SPAdes)... | ecosystem: Environmental > Aquatic > Deep... | reverse complement strand
TTGCCGAGGTTTTCCTCGAGGTCGCGGATGCGGGCGAGGCGCTCGTTGTTGTCCTTCTGGATGCGGGCGCGCTCGACGTTGATTTGTTTCTGGGCCTCGTTGGTGCGGTAGTATTGTTTGAAGAGCTCCTGCATGTCCACCGTGGCGATGTTGAGCTTGCCTTCCGCGGCGACGGAGGCGGCGGTGGCGAGCGATAGCGCGAGGGCGGTGGAGAAAAGACGGCGGATGAGGGTCATTGGATGGTCGGTTGGGGATTCTTGAAATGGGTTACGGCGGGATGCTGGCGGGAAAAATCCGGCGCGTCAACGCTCATCCCGGGCGGAGGATGTTCCGCGCATGCATCGGTTGGAAATCCCGTCACCGCCGCTGCATGCCCTCCGGCATCCAGTCCTTGGGCATCGGCCGCGTCAGCGGCTGGGACCCGCCGCCTCCGGCCGGGGGCGGCGGGGGCGCGGGAAGGCCCTTGGCGTGAACCTCGATCCGGCGGCGCACCTCAGCCTCACCCGGCATGCCGACGAAGTCGTCCACCTTCTTTCCATCCCGGTAAATCCGGACGTCCGGGAGTCCGTTGACGTCCTCCTTCATGGCAAGCGACGGGGCTTGATCCACGTTGATGCGGCCCACCAGGACGCGCCCGCCCTGCTCCGCGGCGATCCTGACGAGAACCGGCGCAAGCTGATGGCAGAGGCCGCAGCGGTCTCCATGGAAGTCGATCACGATCACCCTGCCGGGCAGATTGCGGAAGGACTCGTAATCCGCCTCGGCGATGTCGGAAACCAAGGGCCCGGCAAACGGCGTGGCCGCAGCGGCTGGCTTTGAGGGTTTTCCGAGACGCCCCGCCAGATCACGGACCTTGTCACAGGAGCAAAGGCAGCAGAGGACCGCCATGGTGCTTGCAGTCAGAGGCTTCACGGCTGGGCGGGTTTCGCAGGTGGCGCGGGTGAGGCGGGCGGGACGGGCACGTTGCCACCCGTTTGCATGCCTTTTACTGCCGGCCGCCAGTCCTTGCCCATCCGTTCCAGGCCGTGGAGAATCTCGTCCACCTTCATCTCGATCTGGCGCTCCGTCCAGACCCCCTGGAACTTGCAGGCCCGGATCTCGCCCGCCATCATCACCACCTTCGGCGGCTTGGTCACTTTTTCAGCGAGCGCCTTCTCCGGGTGCGCCTTGACGTCCACCCGGGTCACGCGCACCTGCTTCGAGTATTTTTTCGCGATCTTGTCCAGGCTCGCCGCGATCTGCTCGCTGTCAGGGTTCCCCGGCTCGTGGTAGTGGAAGATCTCCAGATCATATTGGACCTCGGAGGCTTCGCCCTTGTTCCCGGTGCCGGACTCCGGCTTCCGGTCTGGATAAAGCAAAACCCCCACCACGATCCCGACCGCAATCAGCAGGATGATGCCCCGCCGAATCCAATTGGCCCGCTCTTCGTGTGTCACGATCCGCACGCTAGTCAAATCCGGTTGAATATCAATGAGATTATCACCGCCCGGCGGGCGGGTCGGCATCCTCGAGATTTCATCATACCGGGGTAGCCAGCGGCGGCGCGGACGGTTATGAGGCGGGCACGCCGCGCGGCTGTTCCGCGGCACCATTCCCGATGTCCGCCAAAGCCACTGGAAAAGTCAGCGCCGCCGTGATGGCGAGCCGCGTGCTCGGCCTGCTCCGCGAAATGCTCTTCGCGGGGCTCTTCGGTGGCAGCAAGTGGATGGATTGCTTTTATCTGGCCTTCAAGGTTCCGAACTTGCTGCGCGATCTCTTCGCGGAAGGCGCGCTCTCGCAGGCCTTCGTCACCACGTTTTCCAAAAAACTCAAAGCGGAGGGCGACGCCCCGGCATGGGCCTTGGCCAACAAGATGATGACGCTCGCCGCGGTCTTCATGAGCCTGGTCACCCTGCTGGGCATCCTCGCCGCGCCATGGATCGTCGATTTCCTCACCTCGCTTTCCCGTTCGGGCAGCTCGCCGCGGGTTTACAATCCGGAGGAGATCGGGCTGACGGTGACCATGGTGCGCGTGATGTATCCGTTCATCCTGCTCGTCTCCCTGGCGGCGCTGGTGATGGGCATGCTCAACGCGAAGAACGTCTTCGGCATGCCCGCGCTCTCGTCGTGTTTCTTCAACCTGGGGTCGATGATCGGCGGAGCGGCCCTCGGCTGGTGGATGGATCCGGCGTGGGGGAAAAACAGCCTGGTCGGATTCTCCATCGGAGTGGTGATCGGTGGTCTCGCCCAACTGGTCTGCCAGTTCCCCGCGCTGCGGCGTGCAGGCTATCGTTTCGTGGCGGACTTCGAGTGGAAGGATTCCGGCGTCCGGCAGATCCTCAAACTGATGGGTCCGGCGGTGATCGCCGCCTCGGTGGTGCAGGTGAACGTGGTGGTCAACGCCATGTTCGCCTATGGCGTGGGCGAAGGCGCTGTGAGCTGGCTGAGTTATGCGTTCCGCCTGATGCAGCTGCCCATCGGCGTCTTCGGCGTGGCCGTGGCCACGGTCACGCTTCCGGCACTCTCACGCGCGGCGGTGGGCGGGATCGGCGCGGATTTCAGGCCCACTCTGTCCAAGGGCTTGCGGTTGGTGGCCTTCCTCGTCCTGCCCTCCACCATCGGCCTGGTTCTGTTGGCGGGACCGATCGTGAGCGTGCTCTACGAGCGCGGGGCCTTCGATGCCACGGACCGGATGCAGACCGCCGCCGCGCTGCGCGCCTACGGGTGCGGCCTGGTCTTCTATGCCTGGCTGAAAGTCCTGCAGCCGGCATTCTACGCCATCGACAAGCGCTGGCTGCCGATGATGGTGAGTTTCCTCTCGCTGGCCATCAACCTGGGCTTCAACTGGTTTTTCGTGTTTGTGATGCGCTGGGGTCACGAGTCGCTGGCGCTCACCACCAGCATCAGTGCGACGATCAATTTCCTCATCCTCTATCTGGCGATGCGGAGATTCGCGGGCGGACTGGGCACCGCCGGGCTGCTCGGCATGCTGGCGAAACTCGCCGCCGCCGCCGCCACCATGGCCGGCGTCTGCATCGCGGCGGACCGGTTCTTCTTCCGGGACCCCGCCCATCTCGCGTTCTGGCTGCGGGCGCTTGGCCTGATGGCCACCGTCGGTCTGGCGGCGCTGGCTTACTTCGCGGCCGCACGGATGCTCAAGGTGGCCGAAGCCCGGGACGCACTGGAAATGATCACGCGCAGGCTGAAAAGGTGAGGCCCTCAGGTGCCGAAGCGGTGGATCAACCAGCCGATCAGGAGCACCTGCGGCGTGGAGATCAAGGGCAGCGCAAGCGTGGCCTTCCATGACCTCGTGGTTTCCCTCAGGCTCAGGATCTCGGTGTAATCGGTGGCGGCTCCCGCCATCAGGAACACGAAAGCGTTGCCCGGCGCGTGCGCCCGCGTCAGAAGGTCCGCGGCGATCGGCGAGGAACCCTCCGAGCAGACCTCGATCACGGTGGTCGCCAAGAGCGTGAGGAACAGTCCGGCGATGCTCGGGCCGAAGTATTGCTGGAACGAGGCTTCCGGAACAAAGGCGCGCAGCAGGCCGGTGAGCACGAAGCCGAAGAGGACCCAGCGCAGCACCATTCGCGAGCCGGACAAACCTTCCCTGGCGAGAAGGAGATAGTTCTCCCTGCCGGGCTTGAGCGACCGGAGCACGCCTGAAATTTCCGCGCCTATGCGGTAACCGGCTGGCAAGGCCACCGCGTTTGGATTGCGCGGGATCCTTCCGGAGTCCACCAGACGGTCGGCGATCCAGCCGGTGGCGAGCGCCACGACCATCGAGAGGGCGATGAAAACCAGCATCCACTTCCAGCCGATGAGCGCCGCGAGGATCAAAGTGAGCGAAAGCGAGTTCCACGGGCTGGCAATGAGAAACGCGATCGTCTGGCCGAGCGAGGCCCCGCGCCTGTAAAGACCCATGCCCACCATCAGGATGCCGTGGTTGCAAAGGTCCAGCAAGACCCCCGCACCCACCGCGCGGAACAGTCCGGATATGCTGCCGCCACGACCGAGGATGGCGGCCACCAGTTCCTTCGGCAAGCGGCCGATCACCGCCACGGCCACGATCCCGACCAGCAATCCCCACCACGCCTTGGAAAGAAGCTCGAAGCAGGCATGGCCGAACTCATGCAGCCAACGGGGTGCCGCCGGAAACACGAAATGCACCACCACCCCCGCCAGAAACACCGCCAAGGAACCCCAAAGCAGGAAATCCGGCCGGCCTTTCGCGCCCCCGCCGCAGCACGCGGCCCCGGCATCCGCCGGGGATCCGCCGCAACAGGAGGGCTCCGCCGGCGACTTCGGTCCACAGCACGGGGAAAGCACCGGAGCCGCCTCCGGTGACGGCGTCAGCTTCAGTAGCGAACGCCGCAAGGCCCGGCGGTCACGGTCATCGCCCGGTGGCGGCTTGGAACAACAATCGGACATCTTCCCGCGCCCACCCTAGCCCCCGGCACCCCCGCTGTCCAACCCCCGCATCCACTGAGTTCTTGGAAAAATCCAGCCGCACCCCCAGATTCGCCCGGTGAACACCGAGGAACAGGTGCGCCGCTATTGGGCCTTCATCAGCTACAGCCATGCCGACAGGAAATGGGCGGACTGGCTGCACCGCTCGTTGGAGAATTATCCGATGCCGCGCGATCTCGTCGGCAAGCCCACCCCGGCGGACGCGCCAATACCGAAGCGCTTTGTGCCCGTATTCCGTGATCGCGAGGAACTTCCCACTTCCAGCGACCTCGGAATGGTCATCCAAAAGGCGCTCGGCGCGGCGCGCTTCCTCGTCGTGATCTGCTCGCCACGCAGCGCGAAATCGAAGTGGGTGGAGCAGGAAATTGTCGATTTCAAACGCGTCCACGGCGAGGACCGCGTGCTTGCCCTCATCGTCGATGGCGAGCCCTGGGCCAGCGATCATGGCGATCCCTCCATCGCGGAAACCGAGTGTTTTCCACGCGCGCTGCGCCACCGGCTCGGCAAGGATGGCGCGATCTCGGAAGAACGCGCGGAGCCCATCGCCGCCGACGCGCGTGAAGGCAAGGACGGCCGCGAAAACGCCGTGATCAAGCTGATGGCTGGACTGTTAGGCGTGGGCTTCGACGACCTCCGCCGCCGCGAGCAGGAATACCAGCGCCGGCGGCTGCGCCGCCTCCGGCTCACCTGCACGGGTTTCGCCGTGCTCTTCATCGCCGCCGTCACTGCCGCCGTGTATGCGGTGCGCCAGAAGCAGGCGATGCAGCGCACGCTCAGCACTGCCGACTATCAGCTCGGCATGCAGCGCCTTGAAAAAGAGGGCGACTACGCCGGAGCCGCGCATTTCGCCCGCGCGCTGCGCTTCGATCCGGAGAACCGCGCCGCCGCGGACGTGGCGTGGTCGATGCTCGCCCACGAGCGCCAGCATCCGCCGGTGGGGCCGGTTCTGAAACACGCGTCCCAAGTCAGCGCCGCCATCATGCCGGACAAGGAGCGCATCGTCACCGCCGCGGGCGGAATCCTCCACGTCTGGTCGGCGGCGGACCATCAGTTGTTAGAAACGCATCCGGTCTCCGAGGGCGCGTTCCTCAACCTCGCCAAACGGCCGGACGGAAAACTGGCACTGGTTTTCTGGAACCGCGAGACCCTGCGCTTTCTCGACACCGCGACCTTCAAAGACCAGCGAGAGCCCCTCTCATTTCCCGGCCTGTTCGTGAAATCCGCGCTGTGGAGCCCATCTGCGGACGCCTTCGCCATCGCGCTGGGAAACCGCGCGGACAACGATGGCGGCGGCTTCATCGCGATCTGTGAGGCCGATGGCCGGGAAATCCAGCGCGTGGCGGTGGAGGGCTTGTCTCCATCACGGCTCGCCTGGTCGCCGGATGGAAAACACGTGGCCGCCTCCGGCGTCAGCCCGAACATCGCGGTGATCGCCCGCGGTGAGGACAAGGCCCGTTATTTCCAGGCCAAGCTCTCGGTATCCGCGCTGCGCTTCGCCGACAACGACACCGTGCAGGCGCTGGATATTTTTCTCGGCCAGTTGAAAAAGTGGTCTCTAGCAAAAAACGAACCGGTGGGCAGACCATCTAACATTTCACCAATCCCCTTCGATACGGAGTATTCCCCGGACCAAAGCCGCTTCCTCGGGACGCGCCGCAGCGCGGTGGCCTATCTGCGCGACGCGGCCGACGGCTCCAGCCGCAGCGCCGGCATTTCACCGGGTTTCTCCATCGCGGCGGGCACTTGGCTGGACGCGCGCACCCTGTTGTTGTGGGACGGCACCGGGCTGGCCCAGGTAAGGCGCGTGGGACCGGACATCCCGCCAATGAACATTGGCGTTTTCGACCCCGGCATCGTGGACCGCCATGCCTTGAGTCCGGACGGCCGCACGCTCGCCCTCGGCACGCGCATTGAGGAAAAGTCGATCCAGTTTCATGACCCGGAAACCCTGCGCGAGTCGTCGCGCCGCCTGGTGCTGCCATCGCCGTTGTTGGAAATGAGCTTCACGGCCGATGGCGCTGGCCTGCTCGCCTTGTGCTGGGACGGCGTTCTCTATCAGGCGGACTGGCGCAAGGGCCTCCGGGCCAGGGCGCTGGCCAAGCCGTTGATTCCAGCAGTGAAGGATGCCTACAACATTCCCGGCGGCTTTTCGTTCAGCCCGGATCGCGCGATGCTGATCATCACGGAGAACAAGAAACTCCGCAGGATCGACACGCGCACCGGAAATGAACTCGCGGCTCTCGAGTTTCCCTTCCGGGTGAATTCCTTCTGCTGGTCGCGCGATGGCTCCCGGCTCGCGGTGGCCTTGGTCGATCAAAGCGTGCATTTTCGCAACGCGGACGGCTCCGCATGGCCCGGAAAATCCGTGTGGAAAACCAGCGCGCCGGTGCTTTGCATGGCGCTGTCATCCGACGGAGAGCGGATCGCGATCGGCTCCACCGACGACGACGTAATCTGCCACCGCACGGACAACGGAACCCTTTTCGGCAACTCCTTCCGCGCGGGAGGAAACTGCACGTCCATCGCCTGGATGGGGGACGACCACTATCTGTTCGTCGGCTGCGAGTCGGATCGCAGCCGCCTGGTGGATCCGGCGAGCGGACTCACGCGTGCGTGGTTGCCGGCCTTGTTCGATGTCACCGGCGTTCCCTTCGTGTTTCCGGATCGCCAGAGCCTGCTGATCACCGCGGGCGAGTTCTTCGGCCGCCTGCATCCATGGACGGACGAGCCCGTGCCGGATTGGTTTCCCGGGTTTCTCGAAGCGTTCAAGGCATTCCGCCTCGATGACCGGCCGGATGCGAAACCGATCGATCCCGATGCCTGGCTGCTTCCGGAAAACCAGCCTCCCCCGGACCGCGGACAATGGGCGGAACTCGCCCGCTGGTTGTTGGACAAACGGCCGGACCGCCCGGTGGCTCCCGGTGCCGCGAACACGGACGCGGAAGTCGCCGCATTGATCGCGAGGAGCAACCGCACGGATAAAGTGGTCGCGGAACGCGGCCGGGAACTCCAGACGATGTGGAACGCCGGAGATGCCGCGGGCGTGATGCGTCTGCTGGATGAATCCATCCGCGAGTTTCCCCAACACCGAAAGCTGTTAGGTTCCAAGCTCCAACTCGCCATCGCCACCAGCGATCTGCAGCTCTTTGATCAATGGCTGGCAGCAGCCATGCACACGGATTCCGTCGCGTTCACGGAAATAGCCGATGCGAAAGTCCGGATGGCCGCCGCTCTGATGACTGCGGAGCCGCCTCGGAACGGTGAGGCCGCGCTGTTGTTGGATGATGTCCTCAACGCGGATCCGGAGCACCCCGCAGCCATCGAATGGAAAGGCAAACTTCCCAAGTGAACCGCGGCCGCCTTGAGGGTCGCGTGAAATCCTGACAGAATCCCAACCATGAATCCCGCGCTGGAAACCCTGATGCTCGCCTTTTCCGGCGGGGAAGGGATCGGCGTGCCTCCCCGCGCCTTGTTCATGGGTGCCCAACCGCATCCGGCGCTGAAACCGTGGCCGGATCTAACGGGCTGGCAGCCTCTCAAGCCGCTGGCGGACGCCTGGGACCGCGCGGGATTGCCGCGGGCGGACGAAGCGCCGGAGGGGAAATGGCCGTTGGTCCTCGTCCTGCCCGGCAAATCGCGCGACGAGACTTTGTCATGGTTCGCCGCCGCAAGGGATCGACTCGAAACCGGCGGGCGCATCGTCGCCGCCATGCCCAACACCGCCGGCGCTGGACGCTTCGAAAAGGAGCTGGAAAAGGCTGCCGGAAAGATCGCATCCATCCAAAAACACAAGTGCCGCGCCTTCCATGCCGTGGAGGACGGCACCTGGAACGAGACCGTGCTCCACCAATGGCGCGCCCTCGGGAATCCTCGTGAAATCCCCGGCACCCGCTTCATCACCCGGGCCGGGGTCTTCAGCAGCGACCACATCGATCCAGGCTCGCGCTTGCTGGCCGATCACCTGCCCGCAAACCTCCATGGAAACATCGCGGATGCCGGAGCCGGCTGGGGATTTCTAACCGACGCCGCCCTGCGCCGGTGCCCGGGGATCGGACGCATCGATCTCTTCGAGGCGGATTCGCGGGCCCTGGGCTGCGCCCGGGAAAATCTCTCCAGCCACGGGCGGGACATTCGTTTCCACTGGCACGATGTCACCACCGGCCTTCCCGGGGTCTATGACGCCGTCATCATGAACCCGCCCTTCCACACCGGCCAGGCCACCGATGTGGATCTCGGCCGCGCGTTCCTGGCAGCCGCCGCATCCTCGCTGGTGCGCGGTGGAAAACTCCTGCTCGTCGCCAACCGCCAGCTTCCATACGAGTCCGTGCTCGATTCCCTCCGGCTCTCATGGCGCAAGCCCGCCGAAGACAATACCTACAAGCTCCTCTTCGCCGAAAAACGCTGACACGCCATGAAACTCGTCAAACTCCTCGCCAATCTCGGCTACGGCTCCCGCAAGGAAGTGCAACGTCTCATCCGCTCCGGTGCCGTCACCGATGACAGCGGCCGCGTGCTGGGCGAAGGCGACTTTCCTCCGCACGAACACATCCGCTTCCGTGGCGCGGAGCTCGATCCTCCGTTTCCACTCACCATCGCGCTCAACAAACCGGATGGCCACACATGCAGCTCGGACGATCCCGGAGCCACGATCTACGATTTGCTTCCGGAGCGCTTCTCCCACCGTAATCCCGGCCTCAATCCCATCGGCCGGCTCGACAAGGACACCACCGGTCTGCTGCTGATGACCGACGACGGCAAACTGCTCCATCGCGTCATCCATCCGAAGTCACATTGCCTGAAGGTCTATCAGGCCACATTGGACCGTCCGCTCCAGGGTCACGAGGCCGGGCTCTTCGCTTCCGGCACGCTGATGCTGAACGGCGAGACCAAACCGCTGCTGTCCGCCGGATTCGAAGCGCTCGGCGAGAGGGAGGCCCTCGTCACCCTCCACGAGGGGCGATACCATCAGGTCCGCCGCATGTTCGCCGCCGCCGGAAACCATGTCGTCGATCTGAAACGCGTCTCGATCGGCGGATTCAAGCTCCCTGCGGACCTTGAGGAAGGCGGATGGAGGCAACTCACGCCAGAGGATCTGGCCGCGGTTTTCACTTGAGTGGACCCGTCTCAAGCCCGCTCCGCAACCCCACAGCGGAATGGCATCTTGAGAGCACCGGGGATTCATCGCCATCCAACGCACATCAAACCCGCAGCCGCAAATCCCTGGCGCTCCACAAAACTCCTGCCGCGGCCTTCCCGCTGCCCTTCATCCGCCGCGCACCATCCCGCCGCTTCGGGCCGAACCGCTCCCGCGCTCCCGCGAACGCCTCGTTGACGAACGCCTTGCTCCCGATCACCGCCCCGTCCGTGAAATACCTCACCCGGCACCGCAGCATCGCCGCCAGCTGGAGCGCGGAATCCAGTCCGCCCGCATCCTCCGCCGCCAGCGCCTCCGCCGTATTCATCTGCGGACGCGCCACACCTTTCCCCGTCTCCGCCTTGCCGCTCCTCCTCTCCAGCGCCAAGCCCAGTGCCCGCCGGTAGATCCGCGAAACCTCCTTCCACCTCTCCGCCTCGAAACCCGCTCCGTGATGGCTCATGCAGGCCCGCACCAACCCCGCACGCGCCTTTTTCCCATTGCCCCTCGGCCCGCCGCCCACCGCCTCGCCATAGCTGCTCCAGCGATACTCCGCCGGGTCGGACACCATGCCCGCCCGCACCGGGTTCAAATCGATATACGCCGCCATCGTCCGCGCCGCGATCCCGCTCTCCACGATCACGCTCTTGTAGCGCTCCTCCCAGAGCGTGCCCGTCCGCTGGTGCGTCCGGTTGAACCAACGCGTGAAGCGCTGCAACAAGGTCTTCATGAACTCCGACAGATCGTGCATCCGGTAGCTGAAACGGGCGTGGATTTCCGCGGCGAGCGTGTCCCTCCCCGCCGCCCGCGCCTCCGCCAGCTCCCGCGCCACCACCGCCACGAAAGCCTCCGTATTGGTCGCCATCAGCCGCTGCAACAACTCCTCGTCGGAAATCCCGCCCTCCGGCATCGGCGGCACCTCCAACAGGAGGTGGAAGTGGTTGGACATCACGCAGTAGGACAGCACCCGGCAGCCCGAGAAATTCTCCTGCATCCGCATGAAAATCCGGAACCTCTCCCGCTCCACATCCCCGAACACGAAGCGCCGGTCCACCACGCGGGAAATGCAGTGGTAAATCGCCGGCTTCACCGCCGAATCCTTCCATGGCGCCAGCCATCGCTTCCTGCTCACACCACCCTTCTAGAATCCTGCAATCCCCTTGGCAAACCCAGTTTCTATTATTTGTCTGGGATTTTATCAGGGTAGGCTGAGAGCGCTTCACTTACATGACATCATTCGCGGCCGCGCTCAGTTCGGCAGCTCCACCTTGTCGCCGCGATGCTTCGGGCGGGTCTCGAGGAAATTCACGTCGAGCCACATTTTCACGCGGGCTCCCACTTCGCGGAGCTTGGTTTTCAAGCCGGCATGGGATTCCACGTCACGTGCGTCGAAGCCATAGGCCTCGATGCCGTTCGCCTTCGCGAGATAGATGGCGCGCTCGTTCTGGAAGCGCTGGCTGATGAACAGGATGGTGCCCGCGCCGAAGGTTTCCTTGGCCCGCACCACCGAGTCGAGGGTGCGCTCGCCCTTGGAATCACAAACGATGCGGCCGGCGGGCAAACCGCGCTCGATGAGGGCCTGGCGCATCTTTTCCGGCTCGTCGTAGTAACGGGAGCTTTTGGAGCCCGAGAGGATGAGGATTTCCACCTTGCCCGCCTTCCAAAGTGCCTCCGCAGCATCGATGCGGTAGCGGAAGTAAAGGTTCTCGCGGCCATTCACCCGGTCGGTGGTCCCGAAGACGAGGCCCACGCGGGATTTCGGCACCTTGGAAACCTCGGTGAAGATCCTGCCGCGGGAGGCCCAAACGGCGGTGATGTTGGCATAAGCGACCACCGCCAGGAACGCGAGAGCCGCAGTGATGATGAGGAGGAGGAAACGGCGCAGCCAAAGACGCCATCCGGATCGGGCGCGGCGGTTCACGGACAGCGTGAGGCTTGGAGTTCGGGCTGGCGGCGCGGCCAGTTGAGCAGGGATTTCAGCGCTTCCGCGAAGTTTCCGGCAAGCGGGCCCTCGGGTGCCAGCACACGCAGGCGGCTGGATGTCTCCTTGAAGCGCACCTCGGCGAAGCGTCCGATCCACTCGCCGTCCACCTCCACGGGCACCTCGCGGTCCGCTGTCACGGTGAAGGCCTCGGTCTGGAAATAACTGGTGGACTCCATCAGGTCGATACCGCCAAGGGCGAGGCCGCGCAGCGAGTCGAGCACGAGTTTGTAGCCGGCCTCCTTGTAAATCAGGACGTCGAGTTTCGAGTCCCGGTTGCTGGCGTTGCGGAAGAAGGTGAACTGTCCTCCATAGAGCGAGCCGTTGCCGGCGAGCACGGCCACTCCCGTCTCCCGCCTGCCGTCCGCGCAGGTGATCTCCATCGCCGGCGGCTTCTCGCCAAGCACCTTCACCGCGGCCAGCAGGTAGGCCAGCGGGCCAAGCATTTTTTTGGATTCCCAGCTGGTTTCCTCAATCACCTGGGCGTCGAAGCCCACACCCGCCATCTGCACGAAGGGTGCGCCGTTGGCCTCGAAGAGATCCACCTCGCGGATGAAGCCCCGCTCGATCACCGCGAAGGCGCGCTCCAGCGAATCGAAGGGGATGCCCATTTCCCGGGCGAAGACGTTCATGGTGCCGGCGGGCAGCACGCCCAGCACAGTGCCGGATCCGGCAAGGCCGCGGACCACTTCATTGAGCGTGCCGTCTCCACCGGCGGCGATGACCACCCGTTCGCCCTGGGCGGCGAATCGCGCCGCGAGTTCGCGCGCCTCGCCGGCGTGATTGGTGGCGTAGAGCGCGAAACGGTTCGCGTGGTTCATGATGAAACGCAACACCCGTCCGCCCTTCTGGCTGCGCGCCTTGGGGTTGAAAATGATCGGATACCGGTGGGGTGTCGGCATGCCGGATTCTTCACCCATGCCCGTGCGCTCCGCAATCGGATTCCTGCCCGAGCGCCGCGACCACCATGTCCACGGGCAGGCCCATCACGTTGTCGAAATTGCCGTTGATTCCGGAGATGATGAGCTCGCCGTGTTCCTGGATGCCGTAGGCTCCCGCCTTGTCGAGCGGGTTGACGAGGGCGAGATAGGCTTCGATACCCGCGTCATCGAGCGGGAGGAAGGTGACGTCGGTGCTGCCGTGGAAGACTTTCCTGTCGCCGCCGGGAAAAATCACGCAGACTCCGGTGCAGACGTGGTGCGTGCGCCCCGAGAGTCTGCGCAACATGGCGCGCGCCTCGCGGTGGTCGGCGGGCTTGCCGAGCGGTTCGTCATCGATGAACACGAGCGTGTCCGAGCCGATGACGGTGGCGTCCGGGCGGAGCGCGGCGACGGCCTCGGCCTTGAGGACGGCGTTGTGTTCGCAGAGAACGTCGGGCTTCAGGGACGCGTCATGGATTTCCTCGGCCGGGGATGGCATGACTTCAAAGGCCAGTCCGGCCCGTTCCAGAAGTTCGCGGCGGCGGGGCGATGCGGAGGCGAGCACGACGGGCATGGCGCTGGATGCACCGGATTGTCCACCCGATCAAGCCCGCTCAGCGCCGCTCTTCGAGCGAGTCCATTTCCTCCCGCATGAACTCCATGAGGCGCTGCATTTCGGAAAGGTGTCGGCGCATGCGTTCCTCGCCGCCCGGTTGCAGGCGTCCCGGAGCAGCCATCCTGCGGACCGGCAAAGCGGCTTCCTCATCCGGCTGGCGCACCTGCGCCAGGGTGGGATCCTTCGCTTCCTTCGCCAGCAAGGCCTCCACGGATGCTGCGGGCATGATGAACGAGCGCGTGCGGTCCGCCCGAGCCAGCGTGATGCCGATCACCCGTCCTTTCAGGTCCACCACCGGCCCGCCGATCTGGCTTGGCTGCGGCCGCATGTCCGTCTGGATCGCGCTCGTGAACGAATCGCGCACCCGGCTGATCGCGCCGCCCATGCGTTCCATCTGGCGCAGGCGGTCGCCCGGGAAATTCGGCAGGTTCGGGCGGTTTCCCAAGCGCACATCGACTTTCCTCTCGCCGCCGCCGGACAGGACTTGCAAGGTGACGGTGGCTCCCGGTTCCAAGCCAACCAGAGAGTTTTTCAATTCCAACAGGCCGGAAATCGACCGCTCGCCCACTTTCAGAATGATGTCACCGGCCTTCAAGCCCGCCGCGGCGGCACCGGACTCCGGCTCCACGCTGGCGATCTTCGCGCCGGGCCCGGCGAATTCGGGCGCGGCCTGAATGCCGATAAACGCCTGGTCGGTGTCCTTGAGATTGCGTTCGAGCACGCTCACCACGCCGAATGCGGCGGGCCGCCCATCCGGCTGGGGCGTGGCAAGGAAGCTGCCCAGCCCCGGGCTTTCCTTGGACCACTTCACGGGCGTGAGCGGCGTGCCGGCCGTTTCCAGAACCGCGAGGTCCTCGTCCTCGTAAACTCCGGAAACCTTCGCCGGCAGCACCTCGCCGCCGGAGCCTTCCACGCGGATCTCGCCCCTGGCGCGGGCCAATTCGCTCCATTTCGTGAGGATGCGGTCGCCGCCGCCG
>Ga0209398_1001177_pt1 | contig 14080 bp, 14 predicted proteins | sample AshMeaBigSpring_FD_184125 | JGI IMG/M metagenome (GOLD analysis project Ga0209398, IMG submission 184125) | Groundwater microbial communities from Big Spring, Nevada to study Microbial Dark Matter (Phase II) - Ash Meadows Big Spring (SPAdes)... | ecosystem: Environmental > Aquatic > Deep... | reverse complement strand
CTGCGCTAGAGCATGTTTCGATTAAGTGGGAACCGGTTAATCGAAAAAACATGCGGCAAAACATAGAGATAGAGCGGTCAACCTGATTCAGTCGGGTCGGAAACCGCTCCAGAGCGTTTCCGGCAAAGATTGAGTCAGCTGAAACGCTCTACTCTCAAGTTTTTACGAAATTCCGGGCGCGAAACCGGTTCCCACCCCCGCCTTCGCGGGGGCATGCTTTCGCTGGAATTGCTCTGGCCTGGTTCGAAGGCCAAATCGATCTCGCCCCCGAGAAGTTGATCTTCATTGATGAGACTGCGGCATCCACGAAGATGGCGCGGTTGCGCGGACGCAGTCTGCGCGGCGAGCGATGCCGGGCGGCGGTGCCTCACGGGCACTGGAAGACAACCACTTTCACCGCCGGCCTGAGATTGAATGGCATGGCCGCACCGATGCTCCTCGATGGCCCGATGAACGGCTCTGCCTTCCTAGAGCGTTTTCGACCTGATTGAATCAGGTCGGCCGCTCTATCTTCTTGTTTTTATCGCATTTTCTTCGATCAACCGGCAACCACTTGATCGGAAAATGCTCTAGCCTATACAGAACAGATCCTTGCGCCTGAGCTTCGTCCTGGCGACATCGTGGTCATGGACAATTTGCCATCCCACAAGATCAGCGGCGTGCGCGAGGCGATCGAGAAGGTTGGCGCACAGCTTGTGTTCCTGCCGCCATACTCGCCGGACTTCAACCCCATCGAGATGGCCTTCTCAAAGCTCAAAGCCCTTCTGAGAAAAGCAGCGGCCAGAACCGTCGACGATCTCTGGACCGTCGTAACCGACTCCCTTGCAGCGTTCACGCCCGAAGAGTGCAGACACTATTTCAAGGCAGCCGGATATGACCCGGTGTAAGTCAAAAACGCTCTAGAGCAATTTCAGCGAAAGCATGCCCCCGCGAAGGCGGGGGTGGGACACCGGTTTTGCTTAACACCATGCGAAAAAACAGGAAGATAGAGCACATCCGGGTTTGATGGAACATGCCCTCATCGTCGCTCGCCGCGATAAGGGGTGAGCCGCCAGGCAATGTCGATGCTGCCGGTAATCTCGCGTTCGAGCAGGATCTGCGTGGTTTTGATCTGGCTGGATTCCTGCTGGAAGCAGCGGCTTTCATCGAGTTGCAGCGGGCAATCGGGGGCTTCAAACAACCATAAATCGCGTCCCGGCTTCTGGTTGGGCAAGCGCAGCATCATGCAATCGGGCCTTGGCATGCGGCTCGGGATCACGCCGGGGTGAAGGTGGAAGGCCAGCGTGATGCGCCGGGGAATGCCTTTGCCATCGACATCCATGAAACGGTCAAGCCCAAGAAGACCGGCCTCCGGCTGCATCAGGGTGAGCCGACGCTCCATCATATAGCCGAAGGCTGCAAGAAAACCGCCATGGCCAAGCGTGAGAACTTCACCGGCGGCGGTGTGTTTGCGTTGCGGAGCCACGCCTGTCGCATTTGCCACCAGCGCCATTTCCGGTAAACCAAGCCCATTGACAACCGGAACAAGGCGCCCGAGCCCCTCCCCATCCATCATGATGCCGGAATGGGCCGCACTGACGCGATAAAGCGCTGCCACTTCCCCCTCTGCCGCAGGGGGAGTGCCACAATTGACGATAACCCGGTTGCTGCGCGTTGAAAATTCGAACGCCAATGCGCTCACGCCTGCCTGGCTGGCATAGGCGGCGGGTGGGTGCATGCCGCTATCCGCTATCACGATCGCCTGCTGGTTTTCGAGGCGCTCAAACCCGGTTTCGGGCGCGGAATCAAGTCTGCTGACGCGCCCGCCACTGAATTGAGTGATCGCATTTATCCTGTCACGCGCAGCAATGCCAGCACCATTGAACAAGGCCAGCCCACCATCAGGATGTTGCATCATGCACAAAAACCCGACCATACGCAGCAGGGCCGGGTTGAGAAACCCCGGCGGATTGGCCTGCCGGATACGATAGAGCGCCAGAAGTGGGATGAGATGGGCTGCAAGATCAGCGACATGCGCGGCATTCCGGTCCCGCGTGCCGCCATCGGGCGTCATCGCATCATCAAGAGCTGCACGCAGCAGGTCCTCTGCCTGATTGATGGCGCGTGATGTGCCGTTGAGGCAGAGCGCGTGGTAAAGCAGACCGATCGCGGCATACAAGCGCCCTGTCCCGAGACCGGAGCGCTGCGCATAAAGCCTGAGCAATGCGCCATCGCGCGCCAGATGCGCCAGAAGGCGTTTATAGTGATGAATATCGCCATTCTCGCATAAAAGCGCGCAATGCGTGAGCCACGCAAACATCCGCTTTGCGACAACAACAGGGGTCAGGATGGCAAAAGCGGGGTCAGCCTCGCGCCGCGCCATGAACTCACCGACGCGCGCGCGCGCTGCATCGCGGTTTCGAGCGTTTTCAAGGGTATCAAAATGCACAAGCCATTGAAAACCCTGTAATTCCTCGCTGAATTTGCGACTTGGTGCAGGGCAGTCGAAAGGGGAAAGCCCACCGGTGAGCAGGCTGCGCCCTGCGAGGACAATCTGTCCGGCGGCAATATCACCGGCGATACTGATATCGCTCACTTCAAGATGGGGCGGCATGAAAAGAAAACGCTGCGCGCGAAAGCTCCGCCGCCCCACCCGGCTTTGTGCAAAGCGCAGCCGCAAGGCAAAAGCATGTTGCCTGCACCAGCCCCGGAATGAGCGGCGCAACGCTGTCTTTTCCCCCGATTTTACCCCCTCCGCCACGGTTCTGCCTGCCTCCCTGTCCTCAAGCGGCTCAGGAGAGCCGCTGCATGCGGGCGGCAAAAAACCCGTCTGCACCGCCAAAATCAGCAAAATGCGCGGGCAGAACCCGCAACATGCCATCTTCTGTCAGGCTCTCGGCGGCAATGCCCAGCTCATCAGTGTTGATCGGCAGCAGTTTGAAACCGGCATTGGCGGATAAAAACCGGTCGATCTGGCGTTCGCCTTCCTCCTGTTCGAGCGAGCAGGTGGCATAAACGAGCATGCCGCCGATCTTCACGCATCGTGCGGCGTTCAGCAGCAGCTTTTCCTGCTGCACGGCAAGGGTGAGGATATCGGCGAGGGTTTTCGTCCAGGCGATTTCAGGGTGGCGGCGGATGGTGCCGGTGGCGGAGCAGGGGGCATCAAGCAGAACCGCATCAAACCCGGTTCCGCTATAGGTCGCGGCATCGCCGATGATAAGTTCGGCGTCAAGCTGGAGCCGGGCGAGATTGATGGTGAGCCGTTCCGCGCGTTGCGCGCTGCGCTCCACCGCAACAACGCACGCGCCTGTTTTCGCAAGCTGCGCGGTTTTGCCGCCCGGCGCTGCGCAGAGATCGAGCACGCGCTGGCCGGGTTTTGCGCCCATCAGCCGTGCGGGCAGGGCGGATGCGATATCCTGCACCTGAAACAACCCTTCGGCATAGCCCGGCAGGCTGGCGATGGGCGCATCGGTTGCCAGCCGCAGGGAGCCGGTGGGCAGGAGGGTTCCGCCGATCGCGGCATGAAGCGCCGCGATATCCCCCATCGCGGTGAGGTCGATCGAGGGCGGGCTGGCATGGATGCGGGCGATGGCTTCCGCCGTCTCCGCGCCGTAAGCGCGCGCCCAGCGGGCTTTCATCCAGGGAGGGGTATCGGCGGTTGCTTCAAGCGCCGCGCTGAGGATTTCAGCCTTTTCAGCAGCGATTTTACGCAAGATCGCATTGGCGAGCGGCGCATAATGCTTGGCGAGCGGGTCGGATTTCGTCAAGGCCACCGCAAGATCAACCGCCGCATGGTCTGGCACATCCATGAAGAGAAGCTGGGTCGCGCCGATGATCAGCGCGGTTTCCAGCAAACCCGCCTCGGGCAAAGCCCCGTGATGGAGCCGCGCGGCAATCGCCGCCCTGATCGTGCCCATGCGGCGAAACGCGATGGTGACGATGGCGCGCGCCAGAGCCTGATCCGCCTCCGGCAGCCGATCCTGCCGCACGGCGGGAAGCGCGATGGCGAAGGCTTCATCCAGCGTGCGCCGCTCGCGCATGACCCGGCGCAGGACATCGGACGCAAGGAGCCGTGCGGCAAAGCCTGCGCCGCGTGCGCGATGGGCTGGCGCGATGGGCAAGGCTGGCGCGATGGGCAAGGGATCTGAGGCTGGCATCAAAACTCCAATTCCGAACCCCTGCGGGGCTTGGCGAAAACATCAGACGGACAGACGGCAAAAAAATGTTTCGTGGGGCAGCCTGTCATGGGTAAAACAAATAAAATGGCCTTTATGATCGAGATCCGAAATCATCCTGCGCCTGAAGATCGGCGTGTGAAACCGCAATTCCAAGCCCCGCAAGATATATACTCATAGCTGCTGGAAGCGCCGCCGTCACCTCCAGGGGTTGTTGCTTGTGGAAAAAGGGGATAACCAGCCGCCCGGCATGCAACATCAGGGCGTGCGATGCCGCCATGGCGCGGTCACCGCCATAAATCCTGTCTCCCGCGATAGGAAAACCCATGGCGGCGCAATGCACCCTGAGCTGGTGCGTGCGCCCGGTTTCAGGCCGCAGGGCCATGAAGCTCAAACCATCCGCCTCCGCCAGAACATGATAGCGCGTGAGGGAGGCATCGCCGCTCGGGTCAACCTTCATCCACCACGAGCGTTTGTCATGGCTTTTGCGCGCAAGGGCAAGGTCGATATCGCCGCTTCTGGCGCGGGGAACCCCGCAAACCAGCGCGAAATAGGTTTTCTTCACAAGGCCTTTGGCAAAAAGCGCCCCGAGCCGCTGCAAGGCCGGTTTATCGCGCCCCAGAACGAGGCAGCCCGTGGTCTCCCTGTCCAGCCGATGGGCAAGCTGCGGCAGGCTCGCCTTGCCGAAGGTGAGCGCGGGGAGAAAATCATCGAGCGTCACGCCGCCTTTCGGCCCGCCATGAACGGCAATGCCATAGGGCTTATCCAGCACCAGCATCGCGTCATCCCGATAAAGAACGCGCGCTTGCAGCGCTTCTGCGGTTAGATGCATGGGTGCTCTTGTCTCGCGTCCGGGCGCGGCTTATTTCAATGCTGTTGATGCCGGAGGTTTAGCGCATGTCTGATGAAAGCAAAATGCCTGAAATACCCCTCCCGCGCCCGCCGCTTTCCCCCGCTGCCCAGCGCGCGCTTGAGGAGGCGGCGGCGCGCCGTGCCGCTTTTGATGAAGCTGCGCGCCAGCTTGCCGCCACGCGCGAGATCAATGGCCGCGCCGGGCCAGACCCCGTTCGTTATGGTGATTGGGAAGGCAAGGGCATCGCCACGGATTTCTGAGCTTATGGCACCATATGAACCCGCGCGCCCACGCTGACGCGGGGCATGAGGTCGAGAATATCCTCATCGAGCATGCGCACGCAGCCATAGGAGGCATAGGTGCCGATGGAGCGGCGCATGGATTGCGCTGTGCCGTGAATGGCGTATTCACCCGGTGAAATGGTCAGCGCTGCGGCTCCCATCGGGTTGTTCGGCGCGCCGCCCGCGATCACATCCGGCAGGCCGGGCTTGTCGCGCTTCACCTCCTGCGGCGGGCTCCAGGCAGGTTTGATGTGTTTGCCGTCAATCATGCGGGTGCCGAACCATTGCCGCCCCGGCATGCCCACGGCAACGCGGTAACGCAAGGCCGTGCCATCGGCATTGATGAAATAGAGCATGCGCTGCCTTGTTGAAACCACGATATCGCCGGGCTGGTATTGGCCTGGCACGCCAATCACCTCCCGCGCCATGACCGGCAGGGGCACCATGATGGACATGAGGAGGGCGAGAAAAAATCCCCGCCTGAACATTCTCATCATCATGAGGCAGATCTCCCAAGCTTTCGAGCTAGAGCATTTTCCGATCAAGTGGTTGCCGGTTGATCGAAGAAAATGCGATAAAAACAAGAAGATAGAGCGGCCGACCTGATTCAATCAGGTCGGAAACCGCTCCAGAGCAATTCCAGCGAAAGTGGGAACCGGTTTCGCGTCCGGAATTGCGTAAAAACTTGAGAGTAGAGCGTTTCAGGCGACTCGATCTTTGTCGAAAACGCTCTAGAGCAATTCCAGCGAAAGTGGCACCGGTTTCGCGTCCGGAATTACTCCAGGGGGAGTATCGTTCTATCCGGTTGGATTTGAAGTATTTTCCAGAAAGCAGGTTAATGAGTTCTTTTTTGGTGATTGCAGCGGATATCATACCAAAGGGCACAGGAAATGTCTCTTTGGCATTCGTCACGAAAATATCTTATCCCTTTATAAAAAAGACATTTTCGTTCCCTTCAACGGCCTTGTGCGTCAGCGGCCAAGGCCATAGGTATGCGAGCAGGATTATGCCATTTTAACTTGCAACGAAATACAACTTTAAATTGAATAAAGCTACACTGTCTGTCCATCAGGGAACCAGCCATGTCGCTTCAGAACTTCACCATCCGTTTTCGTCAAACATATCTCTTTCAGGCATTGAAGCATGCCACAATTGCGCGGGGCCCGGTTCATCGTAATAAAATGCGCCGAACCAAAGAGGTAGAGCACGGTTTTGGGATCATGAAAACCAGACATGCTTTAATGCAGCATGCGTTTTCATGGAATCGCATCCTGCTCTCCTTTTCTTGTTTTCGCATGCTTTTTTGCGATAAACCGGTATCCACTTTATCGCAGCATGCTTCAGAGCAGCATGCGTTTTCATGGAAACGCAACCTGCTCTCTTTTTCTTGTTTTCGCATGCTTTATTGCGATAAACCGGTATCCACTTTATCGCAGCATGCTCTGGCGCACATGTTTTGTGCCGTTTTCATGCTTGCCTCCGCTTATGCCACGGACAGGTTCTGCCCGAGCCTTCCGGGGTCAAGCTGGATGTCGTGGGTCGAGGTTGAGAGCCGCCTCAAGGACCAGGGGTTGCGCATGGTGCGACTGAGGATAAGCGAGGATCGATGCTATGATGTCATGGTGATTGATGGCCATGGCCAAAATCACACCCTGCTCATCAACCCCGTGACGGCGAAAATCATTGTGCAGAGGAAGCTTTGATACCAAGGGCCATTGGTATGATACGTATTTCCCACGGCATAGAGCGTTTCCATTGAAGATCGAGTCACCTGAAACGCTCTATCTCTTTGTTTTAACGCAATTCCGGACGCGAAACCGGTTCCCACTTTTGCTGGAATTGCTCTAGAGCATTTTCCGATCAAGTGGTTGCCGGTTGATCGAAGAAAATGCGATAAAAACAAGAAGATAGAGCGGCCGACCTGATTCAATCAGGTCGGAAACCGCTCTAGAGCCTCATCTGTGCCAATTTCTCATCCTTTAGCAGGCTGTTGAAAAACGCTGGAACTGTCATTGCGAGGAGCGGAGCGACGTGGCAATCCAGATAAAAATTCCGCCGCTATCCGTAAAAGCGGCAAAAAAGTGGAAGAAAGTCTGGATTGCCACGTCGCTGCGCTCCTCGCAATGACGCGGGCAGGAACCGCCTTTTTCAACAGCCTGTTAGAGCGTTTTCAGTGAATTTGCATTCACTTCATTCGCTCTATCTTCTTGTTTTATCGCAGTTTTGCTTCGCGGACCTACGGTTCTTCACGCGAACCGGTATCAACGATGCTTGAAAATGCTCTAATAAAGCGGCATCAAGGCCAGAAGCGGGAAAGGGCCATAAAGCAGGCGGCCATTTTCCAAAGTCAGCACCAGAGGCAGGCCCTGCCCGCCGCCAACCTTGCCAAGAAGGCCGCCAAGATAAAAGCCGGATTGCTTGGTGAACCGCGCGGTGATCGCATCAAGCCCGCTGGCACGGCCCTGAAGCTGGCCCTCCAGCCGGTGCTGCGCATCAAGCCCCAGCGGGCCGGAAAGCGTGATCATCGCCTTGCCCTTTTCCGCTTTCGCCAGAACAACCCGGCCGCGCCCGCCTGCCGCACGCCAGGCTTCAAGCCAGAACGGAAGGCGTTGCTCCGGCCCGATCAGAAGGCCCGGCGCGCTCGCTTGCACCTCAAGCTGCATCGGCTCGGGTGAGTTCAGCAGAATATCGAGCGGCGCAAAGGCAAGATCGCTGAGTTTGAGCGCAAAATCCGTGCCCGCAACCTCGCCCGGCGAGCGGCGCAGATGCAAGGTGAAGCCCCTGGCTTTCGCCGAAAAATCGCCGAAATCCTTGAGGCCGATCGTGAGCTGCGCCGCCTCGACCTCAACCGAAGCATCAGAAAACCCCTCAAACCCCGCGCGAAAGCTCGCCTTGGCGCTTTGCCATGCAAATTCGCTGCGGCCCATGCCATTCTCGAAGGTAAAAGGCCCCTCAAGAACGCCGATGAAATGCCCCGGCGAGAGAATGCGCGCATGCAGCACCAAGCCGCCAAGGCTGGCCATGCGCCCCGCCGCCGCTTCGACATAACGCGGGTTGGTGCAGCTTAACGCGATGCGGAAGGGAAAGCCGAGAATCGCCCGTTGCGGGCAATCCCAGTTGCGCCCGCGTTGCGCCTCGCGCGCAAGAAGCCCGTCGAGCACCGCTTCGGCCTTTTGCGCGGAAACAAACCAGAACAAGCTCCAGCCGCACACGATGAACGCCAGCACGATAAAGGGAAGATAAAGCCCCTTGCGGGAGGGAATGCGTTTTTCCTCTTGAGGGGAAGCCCCGTCAGACGCCATAACATGATCCTGTTTTCGGGGTGTGCCCCGGCTTTTGAGGCTTATAGATGTCCGATACCGCGCATCCCGTTGCCGCGTCAATCATGGCTCAGGGGCATGATCTCTGGGTTTTCGGCTATGGCTCCCTGATGTGGCGGCCGGGCTTTGCCTATGAGGAGCGCGTTCCGGCCTTGCTTTATGGCGCGCATCGGGCGTTTTGCGTGTCATCCCTGCGCCATCGCGGCACGAAAGAAGCGCCGGGCGTGGTTCTGGGGCTGGATCGGGGGGGCTCCTGCCATGGTTTTGCTTTTCGCGTGGCAGCAGCGCATATGCGCGAAACCCTCGCCTATCTTGCCGAACGCGAGCAGATGAACCGGGTTTATCACGAGGTGATGCGCCCTTTGAAGCTTGCCGATGGCCGGCGCGTTATCGCCCTGGCCTATCTTGTTGACAGGCATCACCCGCAATATATCGGGCGGCTCGAACCGGAGGCGCTTCTGGCGCTCATCCGGCAGGGGCATGGCGAATCAGGCGCCTGCCGGGATTATGTGCTCGGCACGCTCGATGCGCTCGATGCGCTGGGTATCCATGATCACGCGTTAAGCTGGCTGCGCGACAAGGTTTCGTCTCCGGCTTGAAACCCGACCTCGGCGAGAAGGCGGTTGGTGCCTTCCTCAATGCTTTTCTGCATCTGCTCGAAAAACGCCTGCGGCGCGAGATCACCGGGGATGGGTTCGAGAAATTCGAGAATGATCCGGCGCGGATAATGCAGGAAGGTGTTGCGCGGCCAGGCAAGCCCCGAGGTCATCGCCACCGGCACGCAAGGCTGGTGCAGGGTTTCATAAATCCGCGCCACGCCGAAGCGGTAGGCGGGTTTTGCCCCCGCCGGGCGGCGCGTGCCTTCCGGGAAAATCAGCACCTGCCGCCCGCGTTCCATCGCCTTTTTCACACCGCGCGTGATCGAGGCCATCGCCTCGGAGCGATTGCCGCGATTGATTGGCACCTGTTGCGCCTTCAGCAGATGCAGGCCAAACAGCGGCACGAAGAGCAGTTCACGCTTGAAAATATAGGTGGCTTTCGGGAAAAACAGCAAAAGCGCCATGGTTTCCCACGCCGAATGATGCTTCGCCGCAACCAGAACCGGCCCTTCGGGGATGCGCGCGACGCCGCGCACCTCGACCCGCGCACCGGTGATCAATTCATGGAGATAAAGGCTGCTCTTCGCCCAGCTCCGCGCGCAAACCATGGTCGCAGCGGGCGGAAACGGCCAGGAAACAAGCGTCAATAAAAACCACAAGGTGCAGTTGAGATAAAAGGCACCGTGAAAAACGAGCGAGCGCAGCATGATGCGTGGCATGGATGCCCCTTTTTTAAAATCCACAATGTTTCACTTGCCCGTTTGCCGCAGCCTGGCGCAAGGAACAAGCAAAATCATTACCCTTTCAAACCCAGAGCGACGCGCAGGCTGGCCGCAGCGTATTTGACATATTCGAGGGTGATGATTTTCAGCAAGGCCGGGTCCTGCCACCAGCGCCGCAGGCGCGAGGCTTCCGGCACCACCGGGCAATCATGGATAAAGATGCCCGGCATCACCGCCGCAAATTCCAGCCGCGCGCGCGGCATGTGGTAGCTCGCTGTCACAAGCAGAAGCGAGGAAAACCCGTTATCATTGAGCCAGCGCGCGCTTTCAGCCGCGTTTTCAAAGGTGTTGCGCGCCTGATAATCAAGGTCGATGCAGCAGTCAAACAGGGGGGCGCGCGTGGGCCAGCGCCGTTTCAGGCTGTCGAGCGAGGCGCGGACATTGACGCCGGAAATGAACAGCCGCCGCCCCTTGCCGGTTTCAAGCAGCCTGAGCGCGTCATCGATCCTGTCCGCACCGCCTGTGAGAACCACGATACCATCCGCTTGCGGCGGTGCTTCCACCTCATGGCGCTGCAAGCTTTGCGCGAAGAGCACAAACCCGATCAGCGCGAGGCCTGAGAGCAGCAAAGCGCCAAGAAAAACCCCGCTTCGGAGGGAAGGCGCGCTCATTCCTGCCCCCTCAGGGTTGTATAAACGGTGATGCGGGAAACGAGGGCCGTGACAATCGACACCACCAGCCCGATGGCCATGACCGCGCCATAACCCATCATCGGCAGGGCGAAGCGCCCCAGCATCGCTTCAAGCTGTTCAGCGCCGGGAATGGAGATGATCTGGCCGGAAAACAGCGCGATCAGCGCGTAGAACAGCACTGCAAGCCCGCCGCCGGCAAGACCGCCGCGCAACCCGAGCCGGAGGAAATGATACTGGAATTCCCGCGCGATATAGCGGTCTTCTGCCCCCACAAGATGAAGAACATCAATGATATGCGCCGTTCCAGCCATGGCCCCGCGCGTGGCGAAAGCCACCGCGAGCCCCGTTGCAACCAGAACCAGCAGCAGGATGAGCCCCCCCACCACAACGAGCGTATTCGCCATCAAGGCAAGGCGCGAGAGCCAGAGCCGATGGTCATCCAGCCCGGCATTGGGGAGTTTTTCGCTCAAGGCCGCTTTGAGACTGGCAAAATCCGGCACATCGCCAGCGGCAAGCTTGAGCACGATGAGGCGCGGCACGGGCAGTTCAGACAAGTCAAGCCCGGCACCAAGCCAGGGTTCGAGCAGGGCTTCCGCCTCCTTGCGGTCAAAGACCTGCACCGCCTCAACCCCTCTGGTTCCACGCGCGAGATCCGCCGCAAGCGCGAGATCCGCCGCGATCACCCGGCCCGGCATCGGTCTGATCTGGATGGTGACCTCGCGCGAAATCGCCCGCGACCAATCAGAAGAAGCATCGGCGATGAGAAACACCGCCCCCGCCGTCAACCCGGCGAGAAACGTCATGATGATGATGACAAGCACAAGCGCCCGCCCGGCCAGCGAGCGCGCGGGCAGAACCGGCGCCAGGGCGCGGTCTCCCGTTGGCAGGATGGCCTGCCGGACGAGCAGGGCCTGCCGACGGAGAAAAGGCGGGCAAAATGCAGGCAACCCTGCACCGCCTTGCGCCGCAATCCCGGAAGGAGAGACTTTTTCAGTCATAGATATGAAGCTGCCCTTCAGCCAGAACGAGGCGGCGCGCATCCACCATGTCCATCAGTTGAAAATCATGCGTCGCCAGCACGATGGCGGTGCCGGTATGGTTGAGTTCGATGAAGAGCCGCAACAATCGTCTGGCCAGCGCAGGGTCGACATTGCCGGTCGGCTCATCGGCCAGAAGCAGGCTGGGCCGCACGATCAGGGCGCGGGCGATGGCCGCACGCTGCTTTTCACCCCCCGAAAGCACGATGGGGGGCATATGCAGCCTGTCCCCCAACCCCACCCAGCGTAAAAGCTCCACCACCTCCGCGCGATAGCTCGCTTCCTCGCGCCCCTGCACAACCAGAGGCAGCGCGACATTCTCATAGGTGGTGAGGTGGTCGAGCAGGCGGAAATCCTGAAACACGATGCCGATGCGCCGCCGCAGCTGCGCGAGATCATTCTTCGTGATGCCGGAAACGCTCCGCCCGAACAGGGTGACGCGCCCGCGCGTGGGTTTGAGCGTTTGCAAAATGAGCCGCAACAATGTGGTTTTTCCTGCCCCGGACGGCCCGGTGAGAAACTGGAACGAATGGCTGTTCAACGAGAAATCGATATCGTGCAGAATTTCAGGGCCAATACCATAGCGCAGCCCCACATTCTCGAAGCGGACAAGTTCTGTGGCTTGCGGCTGCATGATGCGCCAATCCCTGATATGAAAGCCGGAAGACCAGACCGGAAGAGAAGCCTGGGTCATGATATCCGGTATCACAGGATCAGGCCGTAAAAAACCGCTCCTTGTGCATTCCTGATCATGAAGCAGGTTTATGCGCGTTCTGGCCTGAATTCGCACAGCACTTTACCCATCCTTAATGCTCTTCAACGAGGAATGGAAAGGCAACCCTGCAAGAAATGCCCGGCGCTTCCGAGGCGCTGCGAACATGGCGTCAAACGAACATATAAAATGGTGCAAATCCGCTGCCCTGCCTGTGACACCCCGCACGCTCTGGAAGCGGCCCTGTTTGCGCGTGGCCCGCGCAAGGTGCGCTGCGCGAGTTGCCGCATGGTGTGGGAAGCAGGCCTCCCTGAAGCAGATGTCAGCGATGCGGGCCATCTCACCCGTCCTGTCTCCGGTGCAGCGCAACCCGTCACGAATGCTTCGGAGCCGGGCGCTGGCGAGGATGATCTCGCCCACGGGCAAAGCCGCGCCTTCGAGGAAGGGCTGGATGACCTGACAGACACTGGCCTGACCGCCCAGGCTGCGATTCCCGTTGAGCCGATGGACAGCCACCCTGCCCCGGCCATGGAAACCGAGCCTGAAACCCCGGTTGTGCAGGAACCGAGGGAACGCCTGCGCAGAAGAAGCGGCAAGGCGGCACGAAAACCTGCGCAGCCAGCGCGCAGGCCGCGCCTTGTTCTGGTCGCAGCCGCCGGTTTTGCAACTTTTGCCAGCCTTTTGCTGTTTCGCCATGATATCGTGCGCACTTTGCCCGATACCGCGCCGATTTTCGGGAAAATGGGGCTGGATATCAATCTCTACGGGCTGGATATCAGTGATGTCAGCGGAAAAATCCTGCGGGATGAAAGCAGCGAAACGCTCGAAATTGCAGGAAAACTTGTCAATATCACAAGAAAATTACAGAAAATTCCGCCCCTGCGACTCTCGATCCGCAACAGGGGCGGCCAGGAGCTTTATGTCTGGACAGCCGCCGCCGAACAGGCCGAGCTGGCACCGGGCGAAAGCCTGAATTTCCGCCGGCGCCTCGCCAGCCCGCCCTCCGAGAGCCATTCCGTGATGGTGCGCTTCGTCGCCAGAGATGATATCGTCGCCTCCATTCGCTAGATGTGGAGCCTCAGGAGGTTGTCCCCGTAGAAACTGAGCCGACTGATGGGTGTTTTTGATTTCAGGCTTCTGTGTGGTCGATGCCAATTATACATGTAGGTCCAATATGGCAGATGTTCCTTTCGGCTTTGTGAGGATCGGTAAGCTCTGGAACAGGCCCATTCCCTGGAGCGTCTCCGGCGAAGATTGAGTCACCTGAAACGCTCTACTCTCACGTTTTGACGCAATTCCTAACGCGAAACCGGTTCCCACCCCCGCCTTTGCTGGGGCAGGCTTTCGCTGGAATTGCTCTAGAGCATTTTCCGATCAAGTGGTTGCCGGTTGGTCGAAGAAAATGCGATAAAAACAAGAAGATAGAGCGGCCGACCTGATTCAATCAGGTCGGAAATCGCTCTAGATGTGAGCTTTCCATAGGTTGTCCATTCGAAGCAGATCGAGGAGACTGGAGTTATCACACCTCAGTTTTTCAGGATCGCTCCGAATGAACATTCATAAGAATGCCCGACTGACGCCGCTGCGTCGAGAAGAAATGGCTCTCGCCGTCATCGAGGGTCGCGCGTCCAGAACGCAAGCGGCCCATGCCTATGGTGTCTCGGCCAAGATCGTTGCCCGCTGGGTCGAACGTTTCAAGGCCGGTGGACG
>Ga0209398_1001175_pt1:0-12500 | contig 14107 bp, 14 predicted proteins | sample AshMeaBigSpring_FD_184125 | JGI IMG/M metagenome (GOLD analysis project Ga0209398, IMG submission 184125) | Groundwater microbial communities from Big Spring, Nevada to study Microbial Dark Matter (Phase II) - Ash Meadows Big Spring (SPAdes)... | ecosystem: Environmental > Aquatic > Deep... | reverse complement strand
CCAGCACCCGCCGGAACAGCCAAATGGCAACGAGGAAGACTGCGATCCCCACCAGCGCGTCCGCAACCGCTGCCCTGGTGCGGTTCACCGGTCCACGCCCCCCTCGATGCGGACAAACCGCCGCTTGCCTATCTGCACGACCTGACCCCGCAGCGATGCTGCCGGCACGTGCTCGGCATCGACGGGTCGCCCGCCCACCCTTACCGCCCCCTGCGCTATGAGCCGGCGCACCTCCGACCGCGATGTCACGAGAGCGGCGCCGGCCAGCAGCACGGCGAGCGACACGGGGTCGGTCCCATCCGGGAGCGGGATGGTGGGAACGTCGTCTGGCTGCGTCTTGTCGCGGAACAGCCGGTCGAATGCGCTCTCGGCCGCCTCCGCCGCCTCGGCGCCCCAGTAGAGGCTCGCCACCTCCCGCGCCAGCATCCGCTTGGTCTCACCGGGGTGTCGGATGCCGCCGCGCACCTCGGCAAGCACCGCGGCGGCGTCGGCCTCCCGCCGTCCCGCCGCCAGTACCAGCCACTCCTCCATCGCCTCGTCAGGGATGCTCATCGTCTTGCCGAACATGTCCTCGGCTGAGTCGCGCACCGAGATGTAGTTGCCGTACGACTGCGACATCTTGCGCACCCCGTCGGTGCCGACAAGCAACGGCACGGTCATCACCACCTGCGGGGGCTGCCCGTACCGGGTCTGGACCTGCCGCCCGATCATGAGGTTCCACAACTGGTCGGCACCGCCGAGCTCGATGTCGGCCTTCACCGCCACGGAGTCGTAGCCCTGCAGCAGCGGGTACATGAACTCGAGTAGCGAGATGGACCGGCCCTCGGTGAAGCGGTCGCGGAAGTCACCCCGCTCCAGTATCTGCGCAACGGTGAGCGCCGAGGTCAGCTCGAGCACATCGCCCATGCTGAGGCTGCCAAGCCACTCCGAGTTTGGTCGGATCTCCAGCGGCTCCGGCAGGAGCAGACCCTTGATCATGTCGAGACAGCTCGAGGCGTACCGATCGACAACCGCAGCGTCGAGCCGCTGCCGTGTCTCGCTCCTCCCGCTCGGGTCGCCCACCTGCGCCGTGAAGTCCCCCAGGATGAGCACGGCCACGTGACCGAGTTCCTGGAAGCGCCGCAGGAGGCGGAACACGACGGCCCACCCGAGCGTCACGTCTGGTGCGGTCGGGTCGACCCCGAACTTCACCCGCAGCGGGCGACCGATGGCGAGCCGCTCCCTCAGCTCCGCCTCGGGCACGACGGCGTCGACGCCCTGCAGCAGGTGTTCGAGTTGCTCGTCGACGGGTCGCACAGGAAACCTCCGCAGCGCGAGGTTACCGCGCCGGCACCAGGACGAACCGCCACGGCCGGTCAGCCGCCTTGGTGATCCCGATCCGGGGCGTCGCGATGATGGTGACGCCGTCCGGCGGGCTCCCGGCGAGAAGCCGCACCGGCCCATCAAGGACAGACGACCCGTCGTGGGCGCCCACCACACCCAAGGCATCGGTGAGTTTGCCCGGCCCGTCGGCGAGGTTGGTGCGGCGTCTGCGCCGTATCACCATGGCGTCCTCTCCCACGAGGGGCAGCCCGCCGCGCAGCAACACGGCGTTGGCCGTTGCGGGGGGGCCGGTCACGATGTTCATGCACCAGTGGAGCCCGTACGACCGGTAGACATAGAGCGTCCCTGGTGGCCCAAACATCGCCCGGTTGCGTCCGGTGCGGCCCCGATAGGCGTGGCTGGCCGGGTCTTGGTCGCCGGCGTACGCCTCGACCTCGGTCAGCATCGCCTCGGTGGGCGTGCCCTCCCATTCGGTCCTGATGCGCATCCCGAGGAGGCGGCGCGCCACCGCCAGGACATCGCCTCCGAGCATCACCGCTAGATCCACCTCGCCGCTCACTGAGGGGTGCCTTCGGCGTCCTGGGCCCTGGCGGTGTCGAGGAGCGGTTCGAGCGAGCCTGGTGTGTCGTCGATGCCCTCCATCACGTCGCCGAGCCGCCGGTAGCGGGCGGCGAACCCGACCATCGGGAAGTCGGCCGGCTCGGCCACAGGCACCTCGTCCCAGGTGAGCGGTGCCGACACGAGACCGGTTGGCCGCACCGAGTAGGCGGAGGCGATGGTGTGATCGCGGGTGTTCTGGTTGTAGTCGATGAAGACGCCGTGGCGTTGATGCTTCCACCACGCCGTTGTCGCCAGGTCGGGAATCTCCGCCTCGACCGTCCTCCCAACGGCTAGGGCCGCTCTGCGGACCTCCGTGAAGGACCAGAGGGCTTGGATCCGCACGTACACGTGCATCCCCTTGGAGCCGGACGTCTTCGGCCAGCCGACAAGCCCATGGTCGGAGAGCACCTCCCGCACCACCAGCGCTACCCGTCGCACGTCCGCAAACCCGGCCTGCGGGGTCGGATCGAGATCGATGCGCAGCTCGTCCGGGCGCTCGACGTGCTCGGCCCGGGAGGTCCACGGGTTGAGGTCGAGACAGTTGAGCTGGGCCATCCAGATGACGTCGGCGGGCGAGCGGGGCACCAGCCACGCCGCCGACCGGCCCGACGGATAGTGGACAACGATGCGCTCGGTCGCCACATCCGGAGCCCGCTTCTGGAAGAAGGGCTTCGCCCCGACCCCGTTTGGCCACCGCTTCAGCATCGTCGGTCTGCCAAAGACGCCGGCAAGGGCCCCGTCGACGCAGAAGAGGAAGTGATCGACGACGTCGCGCTTTGTCCACCCCTGCACAGGGAACATGACCTTGTCGGGGTTGGTGATCCGCACCTGCTCCCCACCGACCGTCACGATGAGCTCGTCGTCTGCCACCCGGTCAGTGTGACACGACCCGGCGCCGAGTGGTGCGACGCTCTAGCCGGTGCCGGTGATGTGCAGCAGCAGCGCCTTGAAGCTGTGCATGCGGTTCTCGGCCTGGTCGAACACCCGCGACCGTGGGTGTTCGAGCACCTGGTGGCTCACCTCCTCGCCGCGGTGGGCGGGGAGGCAGTGGAGGAAGACGGCGTCGTCTGCGGCCTGGTCGAAGAGCGCCTCGTCGATGTGGAATGCGGCGAAGAGCCGCGCGCGCTCCGCGGCTTCTGTCTCCTGACCCATCGACGCCCACACATCGGTGTACACGACATCGGCGCCGGTGACGGCGGCGACCGGGTCGTGCCCAACCGAGATCGAGCCACCGTGGGTTGCCGCGTGGGCAACGGACTGGGCGACGATCTCCGGGTTGGGGTCGAACCCGGGAGGGACCGCCACCCGCAGGTGGATCCCGGAAAGCGCAGACGCCAGCATCAGCGAGTGGCACACATTGTTGCCGTCACCGACAAAGGCCACGGTTGACCCCCGTAGCGGACGGTTCTCGGCGATGGTCTGAAGGTCGGCGAGCGCCTGGCAGGGGTGGCTGCGATCGGAGAGCAGATTCACCACGGGGGCCTCGGCATGCTCGGCGATGGTGACAAGGTTCCTGTGGTCGAACACCCGGAACGCCAGGATGTCGAGATACCGGTCGAGCGTCCGGGCGACGTCCTCGACCGCCTCCCGCTTGCCTAGGCCGACCTCGTCCGCCTTGAGGACGACGGGGTGGGCGCCGAGATCGACCGTTGCCACCTCGCATGACACCCTGGTGCGCGTCGACGGCTTCTCGAAGAACAGCCCGACCCTGGCCCCGGCGAGACGCCCGGAGTATGCGCTGCGGTCCGCCTTGACCGCGGCGGCCAGATCGAGGACGGCGGCAAGTCCGTCAGCGCCGAGATCCGGAACCATCAAGAAATCGCTCATCCGTCCTCCCTGCTGGCGGCGCCTCGCAGCCGTGCGCCGACAGCGTCTGCCGCCTCGATCATCGCGGTGCGCACCATGGCGAGATCGTCTCCGCCGAGCGTGCGGTTATCGGCGCGCAGACGGTAGCGAATCGCCACCGACCGCCCCACCCCTCCCCCGGGCCGGTACTCGTCGAACACCGTCGCAGATTCGACCAGATCGGACACGAACGCAGTGGCCGCCACCAGCCCCGCCGCCGGGAGCGCATCGGGGACGTCGAACGACAGGTCGAAGTCGACGTGAGGAAAGGTCGAGATCGGGGTCATCAGGGTGGGAGCCGGTGGGGCCAGCAGCAAATCGAGATCGAGCTCGACGACAGCGATGCGACCGCTCAGCTCGAACGCGGCGGCGGGTCTGATGCAGCCCGGGGAGCCTGGCCGGCCTTCGTTCCATTGCCACGCCCATCTGCTCACCGATGGCGGCGACCACGGCGAACGCCACGGTGGCGTCGGCCGGTGCTGTCGAGCCCTCGACACCCCCGTCGCCAAAGGGACCGCTGGCCACGGCGGCGAGCCGCATCGGCTGATCGGGCACCCTGGTGTCTTCCACCCACGGTCGTGCGTAGAAGACCCGTCCCGTCTCGAACATCGCAACGCGGCTCGCCCCCCGATTGCGGTTGTCGCGAACGTTGCGCAGCAGCCCGGGCAACAGGCTCTGGCGCAGCCTGGCCTGCTCGTCCCGCAACGGGTTGCGGACGCTGACAACCTCATGGACGTCGCCGTCGGTGAACAGGCCCAGCTCCTCAGTCGTGACGAACGGGAGGTTGATGGCCTGGTGCCAGCCCAGCCCCCGCATCAGGTCGTGCATGCGGCGGAGTCGCCTCTGGTCCGCCGTCAGACCGCCTGCCGGACCGGTGGGGAGCGTCTCGGGGAAGGTGTCGAAGTCGGCCAGGCGCGCCAGCTCCTCGATCAGGTCGGCGGGTCTGGTCAGGTCGGGCCGAAAGGTGGGGACGGTCGCCTCGAGCGCATCGCCATCGGCGACCACGTCCAGCTCGAGACGCCGCAGGGTCTCCGCCGCGGTGTCAAGGGTGTACCTATCGCCCAGGATCCGTTGCACTTCCCCGATCGGCAGCGTGACGGTGACGCGGTGGGCCTCGTTGGCCAGGACGTCGACAACGTCCTCGAGGACCATGCCCCCGCCGATCTCGGCCAGCAACCGACACGCCCGAGCGTTGGCGTCCGGGCCGAGGTTGGGATCGACGCCTCGCTCGAACCGGGTGGACGCCTCTGAGCGAAGCTGGTGGCGGCGCGAGGTGTACATCACCGTCGCCGGGTGCCAGGACGCCGCCTCCATGAGGACGCGGCTTGTGGTGTGGCTCACCTCCGAGCGGGCCCCGCCCATCACGGCGGCAAGCGACGTCGGCCCGTCGCCGTCGACGATGACGAGGTCGGCGGGGGTGAGCGGGCGCACGGTGCCGTCGAGCGTCGTCAGCGTCTCCCCGTCATTGGCCCAGCGCACCTCCAGCCGGTCCCCGGCGATGCGGTCGGCGTCGAAGGCGTGCAGCGGCTGACCGAGCTCGAGCATCACGTAGTTGGTGACGTCGACGGCATTGGAGATCGGGCGCATCCCGGCCCGCCGCAGCCGCTCCCGCATCCACAGCGGCGACGGGCCTACGGTGACGTTGCGGATCTCCCTGGCCACAAACCGGTCGCACCCGTCAGGCGCCGAGATCGTGATGGCGACGGTTGGGGCACCGGGGACGGTCACCAAGGTCACCTCGGGCCGGTGGTACGGGACCCGGAACCATGCGGCCAGCTCGCGAGCGACACCGACCATGCTCATGGCGTCTGGCCGGTTGTTGGTGATTTCGAGATCGAATACGACATCGGGTAGGTCGAGAACCGACGCCAACGGCACCCCGAGCGGTGTGTTCGCGGCCAGCACCATGATGCCGGTCTGGTCGTCACCGAGACCGAGCTCGCGCTCCGAGCAGATCATCCCGTGCGAGTCGACCCCGCGGATGCGGCGGCGGGCGATCTCGAAGCCACCGGCGAGGACCGCCCCCGGGACGGCAACCGGCACGACGGCGCCGGTGTCGAAGTTCCAAGCCCCGCAGATGATCTGGTGGAGGTCGCCGTCGCCGAGGTCGACATGGGTGACACGTACCCTGTCGGCGTCGGGGTGCGGATCGATGCGCTCGACCCGTCCTACCACGACGCCTGTCCAGTCGGCCCCCACCTCCTCGATCCCCTCGACCTTGTGGCCGAGCATGGCGAGGGCGTGGGCCAGTTCGTCAGGGTCGGTGGTCGGCAGGTCGATGTAGTCGCTGAGCCAGCGAAGCGGGACACGCATCTGTCACCCGGGGAACTGCGCAAGGAAGCGGAGGTCGTTGTCGATGAAGTGGCGGATCGAGTCGATGCCGTGGCGCACCATCGCCAGCCGCTCGACACCGACGCCGAAGGCAAAGCCTGACACCTCGTTCGGGTCATAGCCGACGGCGAGGAACACATTCGGGTCGACGATCCCGCACCCCAGCATCTCGAGCCACCCTGTCCCCTTGCACACCCGGCAGGCGGCGCTGCCGCCGTCACAGTTGAAGCACGACACGTCGAGCTCTGCGGAAGGCTCGGTGAACGGGAAGTAGTGGGGCCGCATCCGCACCGTCGTCTTCGGCCCGAAGTACTGGCGGGCGAACTCGGCGAGCGTCCCCTTGAGGTCCGAGAAGGTGATCGATTCGTCGACGGCCAGACCCTCGATCTGGTGGAAGACCGGGAGATGCGATGCGTCGATGGTGTCGTTGCGGTACGCCTTCCCTGGGGCGACGACGTATACAGGTGGCTGGTGTTGCTCCATGTACCTCGCCTGGATCGGGGACGTGTGGGCCCGCAGCAGCATCCCGTCCTCAGGTCTGCCGTAGTCGAGGTACATCGTGTCAGACTCGAGCCTGCCGGGGTGGTCCGGCGGGGTGTTGAGGGCGTCGAAGTTGTACCAGGACAGCTCGGCCTCCGGTCCCTCTGCCACCTTGTACCCGAGCCCTACGAAGATCTCAGCCACCTCGTCGATGACCTGCTGGACGGGGTGGAGACCGCCGGTACGGAGCGTGCGGTAGTCGAGCGTGACATCGATGGCCTCTGCGGCGATGCGCGCGGTGCGCACCGCCCGCTCGAGCTCTGCTCGGCGCACGGCGATGACACCCTGGATCGCCGCCGCCGTCTCCTGGATGGCGCGACCGGCGGCGGTGCGCTCCTCGGCATCGAGGGACCCGAGGCGGCGGCGGGCCTCGGCGATCGGCGATCGGGCGCCGAGCGCTTCGGTCTCGACGGTGTCGAGACCCTCGAGCGTCGATGCCTCGCCGGCCGCGACGGAGGTGCGGTTGCGGAGGTCGGTCAACGTGTCGGCGAGATCCATGGGGTCGCCAAGGTTAGTTGGAGGAGGAATGGGCGCTCCTCGGCTTCCGATGACGACTGAGCGCATACATGAGGATCCCCGCCGCCACGGCGGCGTTGAGGCTCTCGACGCCACCATCGAGCGGGATGGTGAGCCGGGTGGGGATGGCGGCGACGACATCGGCCGGTAGCCCCTGCGCCTCGTTGCCGATGATCAGCGCCACCGATCGCTCGGGCGCCCACATCGCCGGGTCGATACCGCCGGCTGCCACGGCGGCAGCCGGCAGCAGCCCTACGGAGGTGAGTTGGGAGAGGGCGCCGGCGGCGAGGCTCGACACCCTGGTACCGAACTGGGTGGCGGCGGCGGTACGGACGACCCGAGGCGACCACAGATCGACGGTGCCGGGGGTGGCGGCCACACCGAAGCCGAACGACGCGGCGCTGCGGATGATGGCGCCGGCATTGCCCGGGTCCTGCACACCCCACAGCACCACGGTGTCTGCGGCCGTCGGGCGATCCCGCTCCGGCACCTCGACAACCGCGACCGGGCCCCGGGGGTGTTCCGTCCCGGCGAGGCGGCGCAGCACGCTGTGCCCAACCGTTGTCGTCCGAGCCCCGCTCGCCTGGGCGACGGCCAGCCCTTCCTTGTCATCCGCCACCACGAACACCTCACGCACCACCGCACCAAACGCAACGACGTCTGCAAGCTGGTGCGGTCCCTCGACAAGCGTGAGCCCTGTGGCGCGGCGGCGTCGCGGGTCGTGGAGCTTCGCCAGCTCGGTGACCCGCGGATTGCGCGGCGACGTCAGGACCTGCCCCGTCACGGGCGAACGATCAGCCGCTGGCTGCGACGGCGGCGTTGGCGGCGGCGACAAGCGCCGTGAAGGCCGCCGGGTCGTTGACCGCCATCTCCGCAAGCATCTTGCGATCCACGTCGATGTCTGCGGCCTTGAGCCCCGCCATCAGCTGCGAGTAGGTGGTGCCGTTGAGCCGGGCGGCGGCGTTGATCCGCTGGATCCACAGCCGGCGAAACTCACCCTTGCGCGCCCGCCGGTCCCGGTAGGCGTACTGCATCGAGTTGAGCGTCTGTTCGCGGGCAGCCCGGTATCTCCTGCTGCGCGCCCCGGTTGCTCCGGCGGCGCGCTCGAGCACCTTGCGGCGCTTCTTCTGTGCGTTTACGGCGCGCTTGACTCTCGCCATTGTGGTCTCCTCCTACCGGCCCAGCAGCCGACGGGCTCGTTTGGCGTCGCCGCCTGTCAGGGTGGTCTCACCGGCGACACGTCGCCAGCGGCTCGCCGATTTCTTGTGGCGGTTGTGCCCGCGCCAGGCGTTGATGTGCCGGATCTTCCCGGTTCCGGTCACCTTGAGCCGCTTGGCAGCGCCGCGATGTGTCTTCTGTTTCGGCACGTCTTCATGCTCCTCGACGGCCCGTCACTCCTCTTCGGTGGCGGGAGCCTGTGTTTCGTTCTTGGGTGCCTTCTGGGGGGAGGGGCGCCGCAACGGCGCAAGCACCATCGTCATCTGTCGTCCGTCCATTCGGGGCACGGTCTCGACGGTACCGAGCGCCTCGACGCTGACGACGAGCCGATCGAGGATCTCCCGCCCGAGCTCGGGATGGGTGACCTCCCGGCCGCGGAACCGCATGGTTACCTTCACCTTGTCGCCTTCACCGAGGAACCGCTCCACCCGCTTACGCTTCACGTCGAAGTCGTTCGACGAGATCTTGGGGCGGAACTGCACCTCTTTGATCACGGTGCGTGTCTGCTTCTTGCGTGCTTCCCTGGCCCGAACCGATTGCTCGTACTTGTACCGACCGTAGTCCATCATCCGAACGACGGGCGGACGGGCATCGGGAGCGACCTCGACAAGGTCGAGACCGAGCTGGTCGGCCAGCCAACGGGCCTCCTCGATCGACTTCACTCCGATCTGTCCACCGTCTGGATCGACGAGACGGACCTCACGGGCGCGGATGCGATCGTTGACCCTCGGTTCCTTGCTGGTGATAGGACACACCTCCCAGGTGGTTGCTCGCGCCGACACCCGACGACCCGCCGGGACAGCCCGGAACACGGAACAGGCAGCACGACGAGTGCTGCCTGTCTGGGTAGTCGACCTCGGCGCACCTGGTTCGGTGGCCGGGTGGGAAGCAGCGCCTCCGCTTGGTGTCGGTTGTGCGCAGGAGTATACGTCACGAGAGCGGGGTGGCACCACCCGGACAGTCCGCACCGGCGTCCGAGGGGATTGCTCAACTGGTGAGAAGACCCCGCAGCGCAATGGCGGTCCGCACCGCAGCCTCGGCGGCTTCGGCGCCCTTGTTACCTGGGCCGGGTGCGCTGCGGACGGCGGCGTGCTCGGCGCTCCGGGCGGTGAGAATGCCGAAGGCGACGGGAGTGCCTGTGTCGAGCATCACCCGCATCAGCCCCTCCGAGGCGCGGTGGGCGACGTGCTCGTAGTGGTCGGTCTCCCCCTCGATGACGGCGCCGAGCGCCACCACCGCATCGTGGGTGGGGGCGAGCTGCTGGGCGACGAGCGGGAGCTCGAATGCCCCAGGGACCTCGACGACAGTGACCGTTGCCCCGCACGCCACGAGCCACCCGACCGCCCCGTTGAGCAACCCCGCCGTGACGGCGTCGTTGAAGGTGGCCCGGGCCACCGCGATCCGCAGCCCGGTGGCGTCGACCGTTCCGATCGCCGGGTGTCCGGTCTTCATGCTCCTTCCCCCCCGATGAGGTGACCCAGCTTGCTGCGCTTTGTCTCCAGGTAGCGGACGTTGAACGGCCCGACCCCGGCAAGGTGTGGAAACCGCTCCTCGACCCGCACCCCGAACATCTCGAGCTGACGCTGCTTCTCCGGGTTGTTGGTCATCAGCCGGACGCTCGCCACCCCAAGGTCGTTCAGCATCTGGGCGTCGAGTCCGAACGACCGTAGGTCGGCGCCGAAGCCGAGAGCGTGGTTGGCCTCGACCGTGTCGTGACCCTCGTCCTGGAGCCGGTACGCGGCGAGCTTGTTGAGCAGCCCGATCCCCCGCCCCTCGTGTGACCGGTTGTACACAACGATGCCGCAACCCTCGGCGGCGATCCGCTCCATGGCGCTGTGCAGCTGCGGCCGGCAGTCGCAACGCTCCGAGCCGAGCACGTCGCCGGTGAAGCACTCGGAGTGGATGCGGGTGAGCACGCCCTCCACCCCGGCCACGTCGCCCTTGACCAGGGCGACGTGGGCCGAGCCGTCGAGCGTCGAGCGGAACCCGATCGCCAGGAACTCGCCGTGCTCGGTGGGCAGGATCGCCTCCGCCTCCCGGTGCACCAGCTTCTCGGTGGCCCAACGGTGGTTCACCAGGTCGCCGATCGCCAGGATCGGGATGTCGTGGGCGACGGCGAACTCGACGAGCCGGTGGCCCCGCATCATGGTCCCGTCGTCCTCGACAAGCTCGCACAAGACCGCGGCGGGAACCCGACCGGCCAGCCGGCACAGGTCGATGGCCGCCTCGGTGTGCCCGGGGCGGACCAAGACGCCGCCGGGGGTGTAGCGCAACGGGAACACGTGCCCGGGTCTGGCGAAGTCGGCGGCGACGGAGCGACCGTCGGCAAGGGCCCGGATGGTGGCGGCTCGGTCGGCGGCCGAGATACCGGTAGTGGTGCCGCTGATCAGGTCCACAGACACCGTGAACGCCGTCTTGAACGGCTCGGTGTTGTGCAAGACCATCAGCGGCAACCCCAACTGGTCGAGACGGGAGCGCTCGAGCGGTACACAGATCACCCCGCTGGTATGGCGCACCATGAAGGCGATCTGCTCCCTCGTCGCCGTCTCGGCGGGGAGGATGAGGTCGCCCTCGTTCTCCCGCTCCTCGTCGTCGACGACGAGCACGAAGCCGCCGGCGGCGAGAGCCGCAACCGCCCGCTCCACCGTCCCGCTCACGACCCGACCTCCATCATCCTCTCCACGTACTTGGCGATGACATCCACCTCGAGGTTGACGGCGTCCCCGAGCCCGCGGCGGCCGAGCACGGTCACCACGAGGGTGTGCGGGATCAGCACCACCTCGAACCACGCCGGCTCCCCGGCCGGCGACACGGCGGTGACGGTGAGGCTCACCCCGTCCACCGTCACCGAGCCCTTCTCGACGAGGTAACGGGCCAGCGGGACAGGAGTGGCGATGCGCAGCCGGGCTGCCCCACCCTCGGCGGCGACGTCGATGAGGTGGCCGACCCCGTCGACGTGCCCCTGGACGACGTGGCCGTCGAAGCGGCCGCTGGCAGGCATCGGGCGTTCCAGATCGACGGCGTCGCCCGGTCGCAGCCCGCCGAGGGTGGTGCGACCCAGGGTCTCGCCGACCACATCAAGGGCGATCTCGTCACCGTCGATCGCCACCGCGGTCAGACACACCCCGTTGACGGCGACGGAGTCACCGATCACCATCCCCCGAACGGTGCCGGGGGCGGCGACGACGAGACGATGCCCCGCCGCTGTGGCTGCGGTTGCCACCACGGAGCCGAGCTCGGTGACGATGCCGGTGAACATCACGAACCGTCCCCAAGAGCGACCGTCACCCGCAGATCATCGCCGATAGGGATCGCCTCGACGATCCGCACCGGGTGGGCGTGTGCCAGTGTGGCGAATGTGCCGGCGAAGAGTGGCCGCCCGACGCCGCCACCCAGCTTGGCGGCCAGGTAGACGATGAGCCGGTCGACCAGCCCGGCGTCGAGCAGCCGGCTCGCCAGCGTTGGCCCTCCCTCGACGAGGAGGTCGAGCACACCGCGGGCGCCGAGGTCCTTGACCACGGCGTCGAGGTCGACACCGCTGCTGTCCGGGAGGGTCACCACCTCGGCCGGCGCCGGCTCGTCGCCGTTGAGGGTCGCCCGGTAGATGAGCGGCGACCGCCGCCACAACCGGGCGTCTGCCGGCAGCGGCCGCACCCCGGCGATGACGACAGGTCGCGGTTGGTGCCCGGCGTACCCGGGGAGCCTGACGTCGAGCTGCGGGTCGTCGAGCCGCACGGTGCCGGCGCCGACCATCACCGCATCGGCCATAGCTCGCAGCCGGTGGGCGTCCTCACGGGCGGCGGGACCGGTGATCCACTGCGAGGTGCCGTCTGCGGCGGCGACCTGCCCATCGAGTGTCGCCGCCAGCTTGAGCGTGACCAGAGGCCGGCCGGTGCGTCTGTGGTGGAAGTACCCGGGGTCGAGCGCCTCCGCCTCGTCTGGGAGCGCATGGGCGACGACCTCGATCCCTGCGGTGCGCAGCTGTGTCACGCCACGCCCGGCGACCCGCAGGTCGGGGTCTCCTGCCGCGACAACCACCTTGGCGACACCGGCCGCACTCAACGCATCGGTGCACGGCGGGGTGCGGCCGTGGTGGGCGCACGGTTCGAGGGTGACGTACACGGTGG
>Ga0209398_1001172_pt1 | contig 14156 bp, 5 predicted proteins | sample AshMeaBigSpring_FD_184125 | JGI IMG/M metagenome (GOLD analysis project Ga0209398, IMG submission 184125) | Groundwater microbial communities from Big Spring, Nevada to study Microbial Dark Matter (Phase II) - Ash Meadows Big Spring (SPAdes)... | ecosystem: Environmental > Aquatic > Deep... | reverse complement strand
GGAAGTAATAATTTCCATGTTTTTCCTTGATCTGATGATTTGAAGATGCCGTCAGGGTGCGTGCAAAAGAAGTTTTCTCCCATTTGAGTAATTAAAGTCATTAAGGCTTGCATTCGAGGGCGATTATTCCAAGTTCGCCATAGTGAATCATTAACAGCTTTGTTATGAAAACCGGTATCTACGAGTTGCCAAGTTTTGCCGCCGTTGTTGGAGGTGCTTAGTACCCTTGTGTTCAACTCTGAACTAGTGGTGATAGCCGCAAATCCCCCTTTGATTTGCTTCACATCGAAAGCTACACCATCTGTGCCGGTGACCACGGCCCAGTTTTCGCCATTATCAGTCGAGCGAATTATCTTTCTCCCGCCGGTTGTTAGCAGTACACCATTCGATTCTGCCAAATTGCCCACCATATCGCCTGTATGCACATGTTTCCAAGTTTTTCCGTTGTTAATAGTTTTAAAAAGGCCTCTGTTGGTGCCGATGAAAATGGTGCCTCTGGCAGTTTCAAAAACGCTGCGTATTCGTGGTTCCTGAAGATTTTCGAATATCGGCGACCATACACTTATTCCGGATGTTGTTTTCAAATTTACCCCCCAATACTTGTAGGCAAATATCCCGGACTTAGGAGGGGCAGCGTTGCTAAGTTTGTCAATGGAAATCTCTTTGGTCCAAAATGAAGTTTTTGAACTTGGTTTACTGTGGTATATCTCTTTACCGGCAGTTAAATAAAGCCCCTTTTCATCAGCAAAAAACACATTTTTGCTGATGCCACGTTTATCTTTCACGGGTTTGGGAAGCCCTTTGCTAATGTCTTGCCATGTTTGTCCGCCATCCAAAGATTTAAAAACGATATAGGCTTGCGCCGATATATTTTTTTCAGTTGTTTTAGCTCTTGCTATCTTTTCTTTTAGTACAAAAGCATTGACCAGAAACAATACAAGGGCAATTGCCGGAACAATGACAAATAGTTTTTTCATTTTTTACATTTTACTTTAACAATTGGAAGCCAATTTTGAATCGGTAAAGGCATTAGGAAAATTGTTCTACTGACTTTTGTATCCCGTCAAAATTGATTCAGCGAAATTACTTTGTTACCTTCCTGCGTAGTGGAATTGCATTGTAAATAATAATGTAACCTTTGTAAATAAAATGTAAATAGTATGCCTGATAACTCAAATCTCTTTTCTGGGAAAGGTAAATATCTATGGGGATGGCTGTTATTCACATTTGTAGCTGTTATTTTCGTGGTATTTACTATAAAAGGTGGTAACGAGTTTGATTTTGCCAAACGAGAAATTTTACTCCGCAGAATTGGCCATGAACTGCTCTTGCAATCGGGCGACAGTACATCAAGAGTGCTCCCTTTAAAACAACTAGCAGGAAATGAATACCAAATTAGTTTTGAGCATGCCTTCAGTTTTCAACCCAACTTTTTGGTTGCTACTACTCAGCGTTTGTTAGCCCAAGACCCACTCACAAGCGATTACATTGTGAACGTTTTGAACTGTGGCAATGGTAGTGTAGCCTATGGATATGCTATGTCAAAAAATAAGAAAGATGACATTGTAACTTGTATTGGCAGAACACAACCCCGAGCTTGTTACAAGATTAACATCAAATTCAAGCCAATGGGCTTTACTATAATCCGGTATGAATATATATTCGGCGCTCTTTTATTGCTCGCAGTGGGAGGATTTGTTTTTTTGAGATTTGTCAGTCAGCGAAATGCCTTGCCTAACGCACCAAATGTTCCTAGTTTATCCGGCTTATCTCATAATGCGCATACAGATATGTTCACATTTGGTGCAGTGTTGTTTGATGCACAGAATCAGCAACTCATCATTCATGAAAAGACCATAGAGCTAACAGGAACAGAAACACGGTTATTACGCATTTTTGCACAATCGTGCAACGAGGTAATAGAGCGAAGCCGACTGCAAAAGGAAATATGGGAAGATGAAGGCGTTATAGTAGGCCGTAGTTTGGATATGTTCATCTCAAAGCTTAGAAAAAAAATGGAATCTGATCCAACTATCAAAATTGCGGTTATCCGAGGCAAAGGATATAAGCTTGAAACCTACGCTTAAGAATTTAAGCCCTAAAAGGCTGAACAGGGTTGTTGCTGTTGGGTGAATAGCCCCGATTGACGCGAATACCCCGCTGAGGCTTTTGTGCTAAGGCATTTGTGGCGGAGTAGCAGCAAAAAGCGGGACCACAGCTGAATAGAGTTACTACCGCTTCGGCTCCTAATTTTCTAAGATTCAAAATCAAAAATTCAGGAACGAGTTGATAAAAATAACAATCGGCAAAGTAGTGATGTTACTTTGCCGATTGTTTGGGTTGAATAAGGAATTGCCTAGCGGATATACAGCATGTTTGCTGGGGTGTAAGTATTACTATTGTTTTGTAATAGTATCTTATAACTGCCTTTAGCCAATTGAGCAGGTAAAGTAACCTTGGTTTGATTATTGCCTACTTCGGCGGTTAAAGCGGTGCGATAGGTAACTTTTCCGGTAGCTGTTTCTACAATCAATAATTGTAACGTTTGGCGTTCGGCGCTTTTGAAGCGAATGGTACAGGTATTTCCTTCAATAGGGTTTGGCGCAACAGTAACTGTTTTGTCGGTTAGTTTGGCCAAGTAGCTATCGTCGTATTTGGTAAATCGAACATTGTTGAGTTGTATAGAAACATTGCTGCGCTGCATGCTTACACTGCTAAATGCAAAGTTGATAGTTGTAATATCATCGGCAGTAAGATTTTGAATGCCAGCAGCTGCAAAATCGCTCAAACTCACTGTGTAATCGTGCGTGCCATTTTGAAGCGGCAATGTGAGGCTGTATTGCTCCTGCCAACTGTTGATATTGTTTTTTACCAATGTGATAGCCACGCTTCCCGCACCGTATGTAGTAGCAGTAAACTTAAGTCCTTTATAAGCGGTTAAGTTTAATGGAGTGCCAGCGGCTTTTAACAATTTATAAATAGATACATAATCGTTAGTAGTTGCAGCGAGGCGAACATTTCTGAACAAACGGTACTCGTTTATTGGGGTAGAAAGAGTATCGTTGGTAATAGAAAAGCTATTGATGGTGGTATTTTGCGCATTGAAATTGTGGTTCCAAGTACCATCATTAGAATAAACGACATCTTCCAGTTTGGTGCTACTAGCATTACTCAAATACAACTGAGCTTCGTAAGCATCGGCCATGTCTATATTTACTGTAGTGGTTCCAAATGCTTTCACCGAAATGGGAATTGTTACTGTGTTGCTATTGCTGCTCAATTCCGTTTGGCGAACTTGTACATTGGCGTCGAATGCGGTGTTAGCAGATTGGTTGGCAACAACCAATTGCAATGTTTTACCAATGCGCGCATGACTAACAATGTAGGTTTTGGGTTGGGTAGGATGATTGATTTGTACCATCGGCCAGCTATTGCTTATTTTATTCAAGGCATCGGTAGCCATTGCTTGCAACACGCTTGGGGTACTTGCCCAAAGTTGGAAATTGTGCATAACATCGTAACCAACAGTTTCTTCATTTATCCAATTGCTTTGTAAAACAGCAAGATTGGAGTTGTTGTTTTTGCTTGCAGAAAAGCTTGTAAAGTATTCAATCGTACCATTTGCTTGGCGTAATTTAAACTGTAACAACGTGTAAGAGTTAACTTGTAAGTTAGTAACTCCTTGTAAACTAGCACCTTTTAACCTATCGCAAATCGATTTTGTGTGCGAGTATACCATGCCATTAGTGGTTACAGCAAATGCTACCGCCTTACACTGATTATTGATGGTATAGTCTTGTGCAATTACAGTTTGGGCATTTGTGATATTTTCCAAATCTTTTGGAGTGGTGTTGTAAACGACTATTGGTGCACTTAAAATCGATTGAATGGCTGTAGCAGATGGTAACCAATTGGAAAGTATTGGCGCTACATTGCTACCCAAAGTTTGTTTGGCGTTTATTTTTGTTTGAACGGCAGGAAGAATGACATAGTTTGGTGATGCCGCTATCCCTTCAATGGTTCTTTGGTATACCCTATTTGCAACAGCAAAGCCCAAACTTTTGCTTTCCAATCCTCCGGTAATACCACTGCTTACAGTATCAGAACAATCTGTTATTTGAATGTTGTGCAAAACCGAAAATACACAGTTGCTATTAGTTACCGTGTATACGACAGCGGTATGGCCTACTTTTTTGGCTATAACACCACCAACTTGACTAATAGTGGCCAAAGTAGTGTCGTTGCTATTCCAAAAGCCACCGTTTGTATTGGCAGTTATTTGAATGGACGAGTCTAAACAAACAGTATTTGGGCCGCTGATAATTGGTGCTGCAACATGTGCAATAGTTACTGGTGCGGCAGCTAAAGAAAAACAACCCTCAACCGATTGTGAAATAACGGTATATGAACCTGCTTGCGTAACTTCAAGTGTGTCTTTTGTTGCACCCACAAGCGGAGCTCCATCTAGTAACCATTGATTGCCAGTACTATTGCTGCTAACCAATAAAGGTTTGTTTGTACTGCCGGCACACAAAGCGGCAATACCTAAATTGTTGATGATAGGTGTAGGCACCGTATTTACGGTAAGAATGAGTGTCGCAATACTATCGCATCCAACTGCATTAGTGAGTTTAACGGTGTAAGTACCTGCGGAAGTATAGGTAGTACCATTGAATGTATAAGAACCACCTGCACAGATACTTGCATTTGTAGTAGAAGCTGATGTGGCTTTTATTGTAAGAATCAAAGTAGCAATACTATCACATCCAACTGCATTAGTGAGCTTAGCGGTGTAAGTACCTGCGGAAGTATAGGTAGTACCATTGAATGTATAAGACCCACCTGTACAGATGCTTGCATTTGTAGTAGAAGCTGATGTGGCTTTTACTGTAAGAATCAAAGTAGCAATACTATCACATCCAACTGCATTGGTGAGTTTAGCAGTGTATGTACCTGCAGAAGTATAGGTAGTACCATTGAAGGCGTAAGAACCACCTGCACAGATACTTGCATTTGTAGTAGAAGCTGATGTGGCTTTTACTGTAAGAATCAAAGTAGCAGTACTATCACATCCCACTGCATTAGTGAGCTTAGCGGTGTAAGTGCCTGCAGAAGTATAAGTTGTGCCATTGAATGTATAAGAACCACCTGCACAGATACTTGCATTGGTAGTAGAAGCTGATGTAGCTTTTACAGTAAGAATGAGTGTCGCAATACTATCACATCCAACTGCATTGGTTAGTTTGGCTGTGTACGTACCTGCAGAAGTATAAGTTGTACCATTGAAGGCGTAAGAACCACCTGCACAGATACTTGCATTTGTAGTAGAAGCTGATGTGGCTTTTACTGTAAGAATCAAAGTAGCAATACTATCACATCCAACTGCATTGGTGAGTTTAGCAGTGTATGTACCTGCAGAAGTATAAGTTGTACCATTGAAGGCGTAAGAACCACCTGCACAGATACTTGCATTTGTAGTAGAAGCGGATGTTGCTTTTACAGTAAGAATCAATGTAGCAGTACTATCACATCCAACTGCATTGGTTAATTTGGCTGTGTACGTACCTGCAGAAGTATAAGTTGTACCATTGAATGTATAAGAACCACCTGCACAGATACTTGCATTGGTAGTAGAAGCTGATGTGGCTTTTATTGTAAGAATCAAAGTAGCAATACTATCACATCCAACTGCATTGGTGAGTTTAGCAGTGTATGTACCTGCGGAAGTATAAGTTGTACCATTGAATGTATAAGAACTACCTGCACAGATACTTGCATTTGTAGTAGAGGCTGATGTAGCTTTTATTGTAAGAATCAAAGTAGCAATGCTATCACATCCAACTGCATTGGTTAGTTTGGCTGTGTACGTACCTGCGGAAGTATAGGTAGTACCATTAAATGTATAAGAACCGCCCGGGCAAATACTTGCCTTAGTGTTAGAAGTAGAGGCTTTTTTAACCGTTAAATCTAAATAGGCAATACTATCACATCCGTTTGCGGCAGTGAAAATAGCATCCCCATAGTACCCTGCTTCAGTATATTTTATACCATTGAATAAATAAAAACCACCAGGACAAATGGAGGCATTGGTAATTGATTTGGCTACAGCTTTTACTGTAATATTCACGGTGTCGGTACAACCTGCATTATAAATATATTGATAAAGGCCACTATAGTTTTGATCAAAATTGATTGTGGCAGTTCCATTCACCGTATTTCCCAAAGTACTGCCAGTAGGATTGCTTCCCATTGCTACCCAAGTGCCATTATTTGTAAACCCAGCAGGCATGCTTCCTGTTAGTGACAAATCATTACCTGCGCAAATTGTTTGATCTGCCCCTGCGCTAGGACGCGGATTAACGGTTACTGCAGATGATGCTTGTGTTATTCCGCAAGTAGCACTAACGCCCGAAACACTATACGAACCATATTCGGTAGGGGTGAAGTTTCGCGTACTAACATTGTCTAATAATTCACCGTTCTTGTACCAATAATAGGTAGAAAATCCACTTTGGGCGGTAAAGGTAGCAGGCAGACAACTAGCCGAAATAGATGGTGGAGGCATTGTATTGCTAGCGAAAGAAGAAATGAAAGACGACATAGAAAAACCGCCGCCGCTTTCTACCAAAGCCACATTAATACGTGCATTTACATTAAAGCGAAGTGTAGACGGATTGCCTAATTGTGAATTGGTGTACCGAATAATGAAAAAGCCGGTGTTGCCCACGGCTTGACGGTTGCCAACAATGGTTTCTAAATCCACTTCGTTAAAATACACTTTTTCGGTAGGACTTTGCACTAAGATATAGCCAAAGTAGGGGAGCTGTGTATTGTTGAAAGATAAAAATTTATACGTTTGAACGTCAAAAGAGCCGGAACAAACACTCAATGGTGGTTGCACAATCATATCAATTTCGCAGCCCGATGCCGAACCGGTAAATACCTCTACAGGTTTAGAGGCAGTAATGGCACAAGAGGAATATTGTGTACTGCCATCTCCATTATTAATGGTTACAAAATCGCCTGCATTGGCTAGAGTGTAGTTGGTGGTAGCTCCTCCTGTAATCGTTACTTGTACGGTAGTGTTGGCCTCCGAAGCGATGATCGTCGATTTTTCATAACCATTGTTACCGCCCGAGCGAACAACGATGTACGAAGTGCCAAGTAGATTGACAGGTAAAACTTGACTTGCTACACCGTCTCCGCAGCCAGCCGAATTATCTACGCGCATTCCGGAATTGACAACCACATTTTTGTTTGTCGTAATCAAGCTGCCCATTGGGGCTTGTAACAAATAGGACTGCCCCGCATTAAGTGTTGTAACTAAATTGCCGTTAAGTGTTACAGTAGTACTATTATATTTGGCTAGTATACTGTAAATAGGAGCCCCTGTTTCGCCTGCAAAACAACTATTGCCGGTTACTTGCGCATAATACCCTATTCGAAAACTTGTTCCTAGTCCTTGGTCGCCCATGGAAGTAAATGCTGAATTCCCCTTTTGCTTACAATCTTCAGAGGCGTTGATACCCACATAGTCCGACGCAATATTTCTAATTTGTAAACCAATTGGTGTTAAGGCCGATACAATCAATCCAGCACTATTTAGGATTGTGTTGGTAGGATTGGCAGCTAAGCCGGCTTGTGAAAAACGATACCGAAGTGGCGAACCTGCAACGGTAGTAAGTGAGTTGGAAACAAGGGTGCCATCACTTTTTTTGATGGTAACTACCACAGGTGAAGTACTTAATGTGGTTACAACCAATTCGTTGGCATTGGTAAAATAGCTCCAAGGCGATGGCGCAACGTAATGTGTAGTGGTGTATTGTGCTTTAGCTTGTTGCAAACTGCCAAATGCCAGTAGCCCAACACTTACAAATGCTACCAACCTTGTCAATAATGGTTGTGCTTGTTTTTGCAAAAAGAGATATATGTTACTCATGTCAAGAGATTTTTTTGCTGATAGGTTGAAAACTTTTCTAAGTTTCATAAAAATATTCACATTCAAAAATAACGGTGTTGCAACAAAAAAGCGATTTGCTTTCTGCAAACAATGCCTTTATGTCGGTTAACGGCACATTTATGCCCTTGAGTGCATTTATGTGAAATACTTTTTCAAGCGCTAAACGCAGAATTAGCAGATTTATTGTGCTGTTGATCAAGTAAATTAGTGTTTAATTATTTTTTACTATGTTCAAATTTCGTTGCTCCGTTTTTACACGCCGTTAGCAGTTTTTGCACCGATTCTTTTTTCGGTAGCATCACCCAAAACCAAGGGTAGTATCCTGATAATCATCAAGTCTTGAATTGCCAATACATTTTATTGTTAGTGCAAGAATAAAATTGGCTTAATAAAGATTTGTAAATCGAAGCAGTTAACGAAAAATGCCATTATATTTATGTTTCTACATTATGTTATATTAAAAGTATTTATGAGTTTATTTTCAATTTTTTATCTAGAGAATAAATAATTTTTTCGGGTAGGTATACGCTCTTTTTTTTAGGCATTAACATTTATTTTGCAACTGCCGGCAAGCGTTTTTTACCCAAGTGGTATCTCCTTTTATGAAGGCCGCTTTCTAAAAAATTTAACCCTAATTCATTTAAACCCTTTTTCCTTTTTTAACTAATAATAAACCATTATGAAAAGTAAACACCTTTTAATGGGGGTAGTTATTGCTGCTACCACATTAACCACCTCTATGTTGTTGGTTGCCTGCTCAAAAAACAACAATACCGATGAACTTGCCGCTTCGGGTACACAAAATGTTTCGTTGTATTTAACGGATGGCCCTGGAAGGTACGATAAAGTGGTTTTGGATATCAAAAGTGTAGAAGTTGTGGTAGATACGTCGAAAGATACACGCAAACACGATCATTCCAATTGGGATACTATTGGCAAACACGGTCCTAAACCCGATTCCGCGCTCGTATGGCAAAGCCTGCAGGTGCAAGCCGGATTGTACGATGTATTGCAATTGCGCAATGGTATCGATACCTTACTCGCTTCTTCGTCTATCGTAGCGGGTAATGTGCGATTGATTCGTATTAACTTAGGAAACAATTCTTCTGTTACTAAGGACAGTGTTACCTACCCAATTACCCTACCTACTAATGCCGATGCCGCAATTGTACTAAAACTGAAGGGTAATGAGTTTGAGCAATATGCCCAAAAACGCCACAGGTTGTGGTTAGATTTTGATGTACAACGCTCCATAATTGAGTTGCCCAATCAGGTATTTGTGTTGCGTCCGTTCTTAAAAACTTTTGTGGCTTCGGCTACAGGCAGCATTAGCGGCAGTGTAGCTCCAAGAGAAGCGCGACCCGTTATTTCCGTATTCAATAGCTCCGATTCCGCTTACGCTATTCCGCAACAAGGGGGCATGTTTAAAATCAGGGGCTTGAAAGATGGTACTTATCAAGTGCATGTATTTGCTACCAACGGATTTAAAGATACCACTATCAACAATGTAGTGATCAGCAATGCCGGCAATGTAAATCTAAACCGTATCGAATTGCACAAATAGTTTGTTTGTTTTGGTTGAGTAAAAGAAGGCTGTTCCGTTCTCGGAATGGCCTTTTTGGGTAAGTATTAGCTATTTGGTTTGGGCGTTCCCCTTCGGGGCGGGCTTTTCGCTTTTACTCCTCGCTGCGCTGCGGGGTAATCGCTTCAATCCCTAACGCAAATTGAGCAAAGCCTTAATAATCAATAATTTATTAACTTTGAAAATATGTAAATGAGTTTTTTATGAAGGATTACAATAAACGCCTTGCTAATACAGCCCACAAATAGCGTACTAGCAAGGCATTCAGTCAGTCAAGTACAATCAGTCTATATTTCTGTAGGTTTTTCCGCTTTTAATTCTGCTAATTACGCTTTCACTTAATTGAAAATGTGCGGCAATTTGTTTTTGGGTCATTTGCTTATCGCGGAGCATTTCTTTTATGGCTTTTACTTTTTCTTCCGAAAGCAAATCGGGCACTTCTTTTTTGTTGTACTCCAATTGTGTGCCTTTTTGTCCCCACATTACCCCGTTTTGAATACGGTACAACGACATTTCACTGATGCCAAACTGCTTGGCAATCATTTTTTTGCGTGTCTTCCTATTGGGGTCGGCAAGCAATTTTCTTATCATTTCTACTTTGCCCAAAGTTAATTTAGCGCCTTGGGTTCTTTGCAGTGCTCTTTGTTTAATAGCATCGGGATTAGCAGCAATACCAAAGGCACTAGCATCGGACCGTGTTACCCACTTTAAGTTAGTAACAGCATTATTGGCCTTATTTCCGTCTAAATGGATAATAGACAGTTCATTCTCCGCAGGTTGTGGCAAAAAATGGGTGGCTACAATTCGATGTACAAGGGTACTTTTTTTCTTTTTTTCCTCCTGACAAACGTAATCGAACTGCAAATAACCGGCATTCATTTTACCTTTAATGATAGTGCCATTTTCACTGCCATAAAACGATTTAATGCGCCCATAATTGGACACCATGTAGTGCGTTTTGGTTTTGAGCTGCAAGGGTACCCATACTTCATCTTTTACATCTTCTGTACGGGCTTCATTACGGCCATACAATTGCCGATGGTTAATAACTACGGAACGCTTGTTGTTGATAATATTTCGAATCCCCGATTGTGATACTTGGTACTGTTTGGCCAATTCGTTGATTGATACCAACTTATCGGTAAATAACCGAAGTATTTTATCGTGGTCTTCTTTGGATAATTGATTTTTCTTTTTCTTAGCCATTAGGGGTATGCTTTTGAAAACTAGGTGTAAATATAGTGAAGCTTTTAGAAAGGGAATCTATATTTTAATGTCCATTTGTTGCTATCATTACCCCAAAAAAAAGGCGTTGCACCATGTCAACGCCGTACTAAAGAAATAAAAACATATTGAATCAACTACTAAAATTGTGTTTGCTGTTTGAATACGGTTGCGCAAAAACAAAAACGGTATACGTGTATTCCATTCTTGTTTTCGGTAGCATACGCACTTTGGCGATTTTATTGTTCTTGTAAGTACCTGTCAAGAGGTTCGCAAGTACAAATTAAATTTCTATCGCCATGCGTATTATTGACTCTTGCTACCGAAGGCCAAAATTTATTATTTGCTACAAATGGCAGTGGAAAAGCCGCTTCTGTTCTTGAATAGGGATGAGGCCATTCATTTCCACAAACCACCGCTTGCGTGTGAGGCGCATTTTTCAATACGTTATGAAGTTTGTCGGCAGCGCCGCTTTCAACGGCTTTGATTTCGTAATAAATATGAATTAAAGCATCGCAAAAACGGTCCAATTCGGCTTTGTCTTCGCTTTCGGTTGGTTCTATCATAATAGTGCCCGGTACCGGAAAACTCATAGTTGGAGCATGAAAACCATAGTCAATCAGTCGTTTGGCTACATCTTCGGCCTCTATGCCGGCAGATTGTTTGAAGGGTCTTAAATCTACAATAAACTCGTGCGCTGCAGAGCCATTTTGACCGGTATATAAAATGGAATAGTATTTCTCTAATCGAGCTTTCATATAATTGGCATTTACAATGGCATATTCAGTAGCCATTTTTACGCCATTAGCACCAAGTAATTTAATGTAGGCATAGCTGATGAGCAAAATGGAAGCTGAGCCATAAGGGGCAGCCGAAACTGCATGTTGTGCAACGCCTTCGTTTTGAGATAAAGAGATATGCCCGGGCAAATGCGGTGCCAAATGGGCTTTTACGCATATAGGACCCATGCCTGGTCCACCGCCGCCATGCGGAATAGCAAAGGTTTTGTGTAAGTTAAGGTGGCACACATCGGCACCAATATTAGCAGGAGAGGTAAGCCCAACTTGTGCATTCATATTGGCTCCGTCCATATATACTTGCCCGCCAAAACGATGTACTATATCGCAAATGTCTTTAATGCTTTCTTCAAAAACGCCATGCGTACTAGGATAAGTTACCATCAGTGCAGCAAGCGTAGCTTGGTATTGTTCAGCCTTAGCGGCTAAGTCGGCAACATCTATATAGCCTTCGGGTGTTCCTTTTACCACTACCACTTTCATGCCTGCCATAACCGCACTTGCCGGATTGGTGCCATGTGCCGAAATAGGAATTAACACCACATTTCTGTGCCCATTGCCTTGTGCCTTATGATATGCCATAATGGTAAGTAAGCCGGCATATTCGCCTTGTGCGCCGCTGTTGGGCTGCAAACTACATGCATCAAAGCCCGTAATGATATTTAGAAAATGGGCTAATTCTTGAATGATTTGAGCATATCCTTCGGCTTGATTTTGAGGTACAAATGGATGCAACGAACTAAATTCCGGCCAGCTGAGTGGTATCATTTCGGTAGCTGCATTTAACTTCATGGTGCAACTACCCAAACTAATCATACTGGTATTGAGCGATAAATCTTTGTTTTCTAGTTGCTTAATGTAACGCATCATTTTGCTTTCGGTATGGTGCGTATTGAATACTTCGTGGGTTAAATATGCAGAGGAACGTTGTGCAAATGCAGGAATAGTGTGCAACGCTTTTTGGCTGTCAAAATCAATCTCGGCTTCATCAAGTCCTTTGGCCTGCGCAAAAACATAAGCAATATCTAAAATGTCTGTTTGGGAGGTAGTTTCGTCTAGCGAAATACTGATGGTATTGCTATTGATGTATCGAAAATTGGTTTGGAATGCTTCTGCAATAGGCTGTATGGTTGCTGCATCGGCTTTGATAACAATGGTATCAAAGTAGTGTTTGTTTGCATTTTCAAAGCCTAGTGTAGCCAATGCATCGGTTAGTACCTGCGCTAGTGTGTTAATGCGGTGGGCAATGTTTTTCAGCCCGGTAGGTCCGTGGTATGCGGCGTACATAACGGCCATATTGGCCAATAAAGCTTGGGCGGTACAAATATTACTTGTGGCTTTTTCGCGTTTAATGTGTTGTTCTCTAGTTTGCAATGCCATACGCAATGCTCTGTTGCCTTGCGCATCGATGCTTACACCAATTAATCGTCCCGGCATAGCACGTTTAAATTGGTCTTTAGTAGCAAAAAAAGCAGCATGTGGACCGCCATAACCTAGCGGTACGCCAAAACGTTGTGCACTACCTACGGCAACATCGGCACCCAATTCGCCGGGGCTTGTGAGTAATGTAAGCGCTAGTAAGTCAGTAGCCATAACTACATAGGCACCTACATTGTGAACGTTAGCAATAAACCCTCTATAATCTTCAATACTACCCAAATTGTTGGGGTATTGTAATAAGGCACCAAAAAAATTATCGGTTAACAACACTGTTTGGTAATGGCCAAATACCAATTCTATATCCAATGGAGTAGCCCTTGTAATGAGCAAATCTTTGGTTTGTGGAAAAATGGATTCGTCTACAAAAAATTTGTTTTTGCCCGCTTTGTTGCTTTGCTGAAACAGCATAGTCATTGCTTCGGCTGCTGCAGTAGCCTCGTCAAGGAGTGATGCATTGGCAATGTCCAAACCGGTTAAATCGGTAATCATGGTTTGAAAGTTGAGCAAACTTTCTAAACGGCCCTGCGAAATTTCGGCCTGATAGGGGGTGTATTGGGTATACCATCCCGGGTTTTCGAAAATATTGCGCAATATAACAGTGGGCGTAATAGTGCCATAATAGCCCTGACCAATATAAGTTTTGTATAGTTTGTTTTTTTGGGCTATGGTTTGTAAATCGGTTAAATAGGCATATTCACCAATGGATTCAGGTAATGCAAGTGGTTGTGTAAGGCGAATGTTTTGGGGTATGGTTTTATCAACGAGTTCTTCAATACTACTTACCCCAATTGTTTGGAGCATACTTTGGATTTCGGTATTGTTGGAGCCGTTGTGTCTACGTTGAAACTCGGTGTTTTGCAGATGGAAAAGGTTCATATTATAGTGCAGCGTATGGTTCGCTTATTTGATTTGTGGCGCAAAATTAAGCCGTACAAGTGTATGTAAAAGGGGAATTATTGGTAGTGGGGAAAGGTTGTGCACTAATTTTTGATAATGTAAAATGAATTATTTTTTTGAATAACCTGTCGGGTACAGTACGTGCGTTAGGGATAGCAGCCTACCGTGTACCCACATTTATTTTTATTGTACTTTTATATAAAATATAAAGCTCATGTTAGGGCCTGACTATCGCAATCTTTTTTCCGATGCCCGT
>Ga0209398_1001171_pt1 | contig 14160 bp, 9 predicted proteins | sample AshMeaBigSpring_FD_184125 | JGI IMG/M metagenome (GOLD analysis project Ga0209398, IMG submission 184125) | Groundwater microbial communities from Big Spring, Nevada to study Microbial Dark Matter (Phase II) - Ash Meadows Big Spring (SPAdes)... | ecosystem: Environmental > Aquatic > Deep... | reverse complement strand
CCCCCCTCCCGCCTCCCGCCTCCCGCTCCCGCCTCCCGCCTCACGCCTCTCCCTTCAAAATTTCTCAAAGATATACTTCAATATACTTTTCTCATCATCACTCACATGCCGCTCTTTCAGTAGTTTCCAGTCCTCTATATCTAGTAAAGCCTTATCAAATTCATATCTCTTCAGCCCTTCGCTGCCCCAGCTAAAGCTGGGAATGTATTTCGGCGTCAGCCCGCTGCCAAACACATTGCAGCATACGCCAATCACCGTGCCTGTATTGATGGAGGTATTGATAGCTGTTCTTGAATAGTCGCCCATCAGCATCCCGCATTTCATTCCTGCATTCATTTCGCCCTGCGGCGTCCATATCCGTACTTCGCCGGCATTGTTCTTCAGGTTGCTGTTGGTGGTACCTGCGCCCAGGTTGCACCATTCGCCTATCACCGAGTCGCCCAGGTAGCCGTCATGGGCCTTATTGCTGTAGCCAAACAGCACCGAGTTCTTTACCTCCCCGCCCGCCACACAGCCCGGGCCCAGGGTGGTAGCTCCATATACTTTTGCTCCCATCTTCAGGCAACTGCCTTCACCCATGGCAAAGGGCCCGCGGACGGTGCAGCCCTCCATCAGTTCAGCATTTTTCCCGATATACACCGGCCCGGTGATGGCATTGATGATGCAGTGCTCCATCTTCGCCCCTTTTTCCAGGAACACCTGCCCCGGGTTTGTCACCCGGTTGGTTTTCGAAATTTTTTGCGATTTTCTTGCTGCCGTCAGCAATACAAAATCCTGGCAAATGGCCCAATCGTTCAGTTGAAAAATATCCCAGGGATATTGTATTGTCTGCACCGCCTCTTTTATCGTAACCGCCCGGCCCACTTTTATCTTATGCCGGTCAGCTATCTCGTTTATAGTAATACGATAGACGAGGCCATTGCCCGATGGGGTGGCGATGAACTCACCATCCTTCAGGCGCTTTACCGCTTTCACTAATTTGGGAGTGGGCAGCACATTGCCATGAATCATATAGCACACGCCGTTGCCGATGGCCTCATCAATGTTCACGGAGCGTTCCAGGTCTTTGTAGTCATCTTCTTTTTTGTCGTACGAAGACAGGCCCAGCATCCGCTCCCATTTCTGGCGGATGGTGAGGATGCCCACCCGTATATCCTGTATCTGCCTCGTCAGCGTAAAGGGATGCAGGTTCTCCGGCTGGCAGAATTCTTCGGTGAAGATGATTTTGTTCATGGGGATGACTATCTGCCAAAATTAGAGAATTAAGGGAGAAGAAGTTATGATATTAAGCCAGCTACATTAGTACTATTGAGCTTTTGTTGCGACGCTCCGTTCAGGGTTCCGTTCCCTGCCTGGCATTTGCGGAGTCCCCGTCATTTTTCCTCAAAACCCTGTTTTCGGAGTCTTGTCATGCCGACGAAGGAGGCATCTTGTATTAAGCAAGGCTGAACCATTGTCATTCCGAGCCTGACCCCAGAATCTTTATCAGACAAAAAAATACACTTTTATGGTATTTTTTATGTCGTAGAAATGGGATACATTGAAAAAAAAAGCGACTTGCGCCGCTTTAATAAAATTCACTTCGGAATAATCCTTATTGTGATTTGCTTTCGGGTATAAAGCTAAAAAATTTAATTATATGACAAAAAAAATTCTTGGACTTGATTTAGGATCAGAAAAAGATGCCGGGTCAAACCCGGCATGACAACACCCTGCTTCATCGCAACCATTCCCAGCGCCTTGTTCCGTCCCGCCGTCAGGCTCTTACATATATGAACACTGCAAGACGGAACACAGCGCCTCCGGGGTTGTCGCATAACACGAAGAAGGGTATTCGTCTTTCCACTTCAAACCAATAAGCACAAACCAAACAATCAGCGCCTCGTTGTGCGCTGGCCGTCCCGGCGGCGAAGCATTCGCCGGGACTTGATTTTTTGGTTCTTTTGCATCAAGGCAAAAGAACAAAGCATACTAAAAAACAATCAGGTTCTCGTACTACGCTGGCCGTCCCGGCGACGATCCTACAGGGGACGGGACGAACTTGATTTTTTGGTTCTTTTGCATCAAGTCAAAAGAATTATCTAAGAACCTATCTCAAAGTATATTTTCACGTCAAGGCGCAAAGACGCCAACAAAAATTATCTTGATTTTCAACCCTTGCGCCTTTGCGTGAAATGTTATCGTGGAAGACTTTTTAAATATGTTGTAATAAATAAACAACCCCCTGAAGAATCAGGGGGTTTAAAGTATAGCCATGAAAAACAATTCTTCGTCAGGATCACCCTTCGACAAGCTCAGGGCGACAAAGCCATCAGAAGAACTGATACAAATTACTGTTATTCCGCTTTTTTAGCGTATTTCTTTTTGAACTTGTCAATACGGCCTGCCGTATCCACCAGTATGTTTTTGCCGGTAAAGAAGGGGTGAGAAGTGTTGGAAATCTCCAGTTTCACCAGCGGGTATTCATTACCGTCTTCCCATTTCACCATTTCCTTGGACTCGGCCGTGGAGCGGCTCAGGAAGCTGTGGCCATTGCTCATGTCTTTGAAAACAACTATCCGATATTTATCTGGATGGATTCCTTTTTTCATAACGCTATGATTTTTAAGCTTGGCCGCCGTAGCTCCTGTTCTAGCGAAGGCGGAGTTGCACGCCAGCCCGACTGAGTCATTCAGACCGGGATTTTGCCGTACAAATTAAAAGATGAATTTTGGGCGGCGAAGATAGGCCAGGAAGGGTTTTCAGCCAAATCTTATTGAAATGAAAAGGCTGAAAAGTTGAAAGCGCCAAGCCAACTTCTTTCCGGCTTTCGCCTTCTTTCCGTTTACCCGACGCTTTCGGGAGCTACTTCCACCTTTTGAGGGGCGTCTGTCTCTCCTGGAGTTACTTCCACCTTTTGAGGGGCGTCCGCATCTCCAGCACTTCATTTTATTGCTAAAACTCCGTGCAGTTGTAAGACAAATATAACTTCCTGAAAATGCGGTTTCCAAATTTTTTACTGCTTTGATATGCACCGCTTATCCACCAGGTTATCAACATGAAACCGGAGAAAAGGCGGGTTTATTCAATGCTCAACTCCGCATATTGACATATTGTAAAGGAATTCCAAGATTTGCTCCTTTACAAAGCTGGATGATGGCCTGCAGGTCATCAATTTTTTTTCCCGTTACCCTTACCAAATCATCATTAATGGAAGCCTGCACCTTCATGCCCGAGTCTTTTATCAGCTTCACAATCTGCTTTGCATCTTCCGGTGCCAGGCCATTTCTCACCTTTACTTCCTTCTTCCACACCTTTCCGCTCTGCCCCCCTTCTTTGGATGCATCAAATGCTTCCGGAGCTATGCCCTGCTTATGCGCCCGGCTGATGAGCACATCAATCAGTTGCCGCATCTTCATATCATCTTCTGTTTCTATTTTAAGAAGGTATTCTTTTTTGTCAAGATCAATTAGCACATGAGCGCCTTTGAAATCAAACCGGTTGGTGATTTCTTTGGCGGTTACATTCACGGCATTATCCAATGCCTGTGCATCCACTTTACTTACAATATCGAAGGAGGGCATAACAGTTGATTTTATCCGAAGTACCCCTTCGGAGATTCCTGCGAAAATAAAAAGAAACCGCCTTTAAAAGACGGTTCCTGTTTATAATCTATGGCTGTTCCCTGTTATTAATTATCCCCGGTATTTACCCGGCTCTTTTCATCGTCAGCACCGCCGGTTTTTCTCTTGGAGCCGCCGTTCATCTTTCCTTTATTAAAGCGGTAACTGAATCCCAGCGCCACCTGTCTTGAATCCCGCCGCTGCTGGAAGGCTGCATCAATATTACTGTATTTGATGCTGCCCTGTATTTTCTGACTGTAAAGTACATCACGGAAACTTAGCCTGAAAATACCTTTACCCTTGAATACTTGTTTGCTGAAAGCCATGTTCATCATGCCAAAGCCCTCTATCCTGAACACCCCGTCCACGCCGGGTGTGCGGTAGAAGCCACTCAGCTCAGCTCCCCAAGTTTTGGCAAACTTGAACTGGTTACTTGCATTGAACTGACCTGATGTGGCGCCGATATTTATTTGGTCGCCGTTTGCAACGCCTTTGAAACGGTTGCGGTAAACATTGGCATAAATGTTTCCGCTCCACCATTTTTTAATTTGTCCGCCTGCGCTGACGGAGATCCCAAGCTGCTGCTGGCTGGCGATGTTTTGTTTTTTTACAAAAGTTTCATTCCTGTCCGTATTTTGTTCCACCACCTCGTTGATAATGTCAGTGGTCCTTGTATAGTTCAGGGTAGTATTCAAAAATCCCCTGTACGTATGGGTGAATTCAATATTGTGTGAGAACTGCGGCCGAAGGTTAGGATTGCCCTGTTCAAATGTGTATTTGTCAAGGAACATGATGAAGGGGTTCAGGTCCTCATAATCCGGTCTTTCGATACGGCGTCCGTAGTTCAGCACAAAGGAGTGTTTCTCGCTTGCTTTATACTGTATATATGCCGTCGGGAAAAGCTGTGTATAGTTTCTCTTAAATTGCTCACCGGTGATAACCTGGCGCCCTTTTGCATTGGTATTTTCTGCCCTCAGCCCGAACTGGCCGAAGAATTTCTTTCCCATTGGTCTGCTGTAGTTCACATAAGCCGCATTCACATGCTCATCATAGATAAAATGATTGCTGCGGCCAATATCCCTTACCCGTACACCGTAGTTCACACTGTCGTAGAGGGCATCGTTATCCGTGTGCACAAAACTGGTTTTAAACCCGGCTTCAAACTTAGCTCCCTTTTTTAGCGGATGGGTATAATCCAGTTTTGCCGTGTAGATATTGATGTCTTGCGGAAGATCGCCGAGTAACGTATCCGCTTTAATTAGCGGAAAGCCGGTTGCATCATAATAAGCATTTATAAGGTCTTGCTTATTTGTGCTGCGGTAAGTAAGGTAATCTGCATCCGCTGTCAGCTCCTTCCCTGTTGAATCAAACACATGACGGAAGTTGAGGTTGGCGCCCACATGCTTCCACTTCCGGTCATTGCCTGTGCTGGCCAGGGTGCGGCTGAGCAAAATACGGTTGGAGTTGGAGATCATCACATCGCTGGTATTGCTGAAGTTGCCCGGGTTATAAAACCCGTTCACCACAAAACCCAGCGTTGTTTTCTTTGAGGTAAAATAATCAAGTCCGATTTTTCCGTTGTACGATTCTCCTCCCTCCCTGATTTTCGACTCCTGGTCAAAATGCGATCTTATTTCTTTCGTATTGGCATCAATGAATTTCCGCTGTATATCCAGGTTCTGATAGTTGCGGCGGTAGTTCTGCCCCAGGTTGGTGAAGAAATTCACTTTATTCTTCCTGTAATTTAAATTAAACCCATTGGTGATTTTGGGCAACCTGCCCTGGCTGTATGTAGAAGAAATACTTCCGTTGTAACCAAACTGTTTTGTCTTTTTGGTTTTGATATTGATGATACCGCTGTTACCAGCTGCTTCATATTTGGCGGGCGGGTTGGTCATAATTTCAATCTGGTCAAGCTGGTTACTGTTCATTCCACTTAGAAGATTGGCAAGATCCGGGCCTGATAGATAAGTAGGCCTTCCGTCCACATACAACCGTACGCCCTGTTTTCCTTTCAGGCTGATGTTACCGTCCTTGTCAACAGAAATACCCGGCGATTTTTCCAGCACTTCAAGCGCTGTAGTGCCCACATTGCTGGCGGCAGCTTCCACATTCACAATGGTGCGGTCAATCTTTTGTTCGATAAGGGGTTTGCGGGCAGTAATGGTTACGGCACCCAGGCTTTTGGCTAAAGGAACCAGTTCAATCGTTTTTAAAGTAACAGCAGAATTAGCCGCATTTACCTCGAACGCATCTGAAAATCCTTTGTTGTGACCGACGGCAGATATGGAAACAATGTATTTGCCTTCGGCTACCCAGTCAAAACTGAAACGGCCGGCCTTGTCTGCCACCGCCATCTTGGCTACCGAGGAATCTTTTGCCCTCAGGAGGGTGATTGTGGCAGATTCGATGGTTTTGGTGCTCCCGTCAATTACGGTTCCAATCACTTTCCCGTTCTTAATTTGTGCCTGACTATCAATTGATAAGGTAAGAAAAACAACATTCAGAAAGGTCAATAATTTTTTCATGGCTATTCTTTTTATGTACTGGTTTTTGTTTATTACAGGCCAAAATTCAGTACTTTGTATTACATAGAACAATGTTTTAAAATGAACGGCCGTATAAACTGATGAATGGCGGCCGTTCTGATTAAGAAAGTGTGACGCAGGATTGATATTGGGGTTACAACTGCGCCAATTTTTGAGACAGAAGGTGAAATAATGAGATAAATGGCTAGAGGCCGAATTCAGCCTTAATAGCCTCATGGTAAGTACGGCCTGAACTGATGCGGGTGCCATTTTTATCATCCATGGTAAAGAGATAGCGGCCGTTAAAATGCTTGTGCATCCCGTTTATCTTTTCCTTGTTGATGATAAACGACTTCTGGATACGGTAAAACTGCGGGGGGAGTTTTTCTTCGAGTGAGGTTAATGTCTGATCGGTCAGGTGTTTTTGTCCGTCAACCATATGGATGAAAATATACTTATCCTGCGCCTCCAGGTGACTGATGTTTTCAAACTTCAGCAGGTTGATGCGGTCGCCGGTCTTTACCGGCAGAGCAGTAGCTTTTTGCGGCGCTTTCAGTTGTTGTATAAGTTGCTGCAGGCCGGGTAAATCAATAGATGAGGATACTTTACCGAATTGCTTTAGCTTGGCGATGCTTTGCTCCAGCCTTTCCTCTTTGATTGGTTTCAATAAATAATCAATGGAGAAGGTTTCAAATGCTTTGATGGCATATTGCTCGTATGCTGTGGTGAAAATGATATTGGGTTTATGCTGCAGCCTTTCAATCACTTCAAACCCGGTGAGGTCGGGCATTTGTATATCTAAAAAGACAAGGTCGGGCAGCAGGGATTCAATTTTTTCAAGCGCCTCTCCCCCGTTGGATGCTTCGCCAATCACCTCCACCACCTCCTTATGCTCCAGCAGCAGGCTTTTCATCAGCCGTCGGGCAGCGGGCTCATCATCTATCACTATGGCTTTAAACAAGCGGTTCATCCTTCATCAGTTTATTGATATGAACAGATACCTGTTTCCGTGGGTCATTACTGAACTGAACTGCATACAGTCCGGGAAACAACAGGTCAAGTTTATCAAAAAGGCTTTTAAAGCCATACCCCGGGTTTATTTCATCGGGAAAGGCAGGGCCATTGTCTGCAACATGTACCACCAACCCTTCACCGTCCAATTTAACTTCAACTGAAATTTCTGTCAATTTACCTGTCGCTTTTAAACCATGCTTCACGGCATTCTCCACCACCGGTTGCAGCAGGAACCTGGGAATAAGATAATGTCCTGTTTCCTCATCCGCCTGTATGGCATAATTCAGCTGGTCTTCGAACCTTATCTTTTCAATCTGAAGGTACACTTCCGCCATCGCCAGCTCGTCCTTCACGGTTGAATAATTGTTATCGCTGTAATTAATACTGTACCGGAACAAATCGGCAAGGGCAATAGTCATCTTTCTCCCTCTTTTACCATCTGTTACGGATAAGTCGGCTATTGAGTTCAGTGCGTTGTACAAAAAGTGAGGATTTATCTTTGAATGTAAGGCATCCAGCTCTGCTTTTGTCTTTAGCTCCCGGAGCCGGCTCAGTTCCAGCTCTTTTTCATCAAACTTTCTTTTCCTTTCTATATCCAGGTAATTAATCACTCCGTACACAATGCCGGTAGCTGATGCCAGGTAAACACTATTGCTAATCACATACTTCATGAATGGTGCTGCGTCTTTTCCATACATCCAATGGCTTAATGGGATATTAATAGCAAGTGTTGTAGCAATTAATGTAACAACAACAAGTGCTGTATGTTTAATAAACGAAAGTTTTTTCAATTGCCTGTTCTCTGCGACCAGTCTGGCAAGGTTGTATATGATTAACGTGCAGCCGGTAGCCGAAATAAAATGGCTGCCTATAGACCAACCCCACCCATATTTTCCAAGCAAATAAAAAAAGCCGCCACTCATGGGTACCATGGCAATAGTCATGCAAAAGATTATCAGCCATGCGGCAGCGTTTTTACGGAGCAACTCATTTTTTATTGTTCCACGGAAAAGGCGGCTGAAATTAGCCATTAAATAAAGGCCTGCCACAGCAAAACAAAGACTTGCCACAATCAGTATAGAATATTCAATAATACCAGGCTCTTTCATCTGAGCAAGGTAATAACAGTCGCTCTAACTGCCCGGGGCTGTTCGCCAATTGTTCAATTTAAGGGGCGAACGGAGTACTGTGTACTACGAAGCACATCTGCACATAAAAAATCTGGGATTTGCTCCGGGCACAGTCATTTGTCAAAGGTGCGAAGTAGTATATTGCAACAAAATAACCGGATGATAATTGACTTCCGATCGGATACAGTTACAAAGCCCACACCGGGCATGATGGAAGCCATGATGAATGCCCCGGTAGGCGATGATGTCTTTGGCGAAGACCCTTCTATCAATGAACTGGAAAGCATGACTGCCGCTATGTTTGGCATGGAAGCGGCTATTTTCTGCCCCTCCGGCACCATGACCAACCAGATCGCCGTTAAATGTCACACCCAACCCGGAGACGAAGTTATCTGTGATGAAAGCTCCCATATTTACCAGTATGAAGGCGGGGGGATAGCATTTAACTCCGGCGCTTCGGTAAAACTGTTATACGGCGACAGGGGAAGGATAACAGCCGATCAAGTAAAAACTTCAATCAATCCTGACGACGATCATAAAGCAAATACAAGTTTGGTTTGTGTTGAAAATACCAGTAACCGCGGCGGCGGAAGTTGTTATGATATCGAAGAACTAAAAAAAATAAAGAAAGTTTGTACAGATAATAATCTTTCTTTTCATCTTGATGGCGCCCGGTTGTTTAATGCACTGACAGCCAAAAATGAAACACCGGAACAGTATGGAAAAATTTTCGACAGTATCTCAATTTGCCTGAGCAAAAGTTTAGGATGCCCGGTTGGCAGTATACTGCTGGGCAAAAAAGATTTTATTAAAAAAGCACGGCGGGTAAGAAAAGTATTTGGCGGCGGCATGCGGCAGGCCGGATTTATGGCAGCAGCAGGCATCTATGCACTGCACAATAATATTGATAGGCTGGCTGAAGACCATGCACATGCAAAACAAATTGCCGCTGCAATAGCAAAAAAGGATTTTGTAAAACTGGTGTTGCCGGTGGAAACGAATATCATCATCTTTGAGCTGAAAGATGGAAAAAGTGCACCCGGATTAGTGGCAAAATTCAAGGAACAAAATATTTTAGGGTATGCCATTTCCCCTGTCCGCATCCGCTTAGTTTTGCATCTGGACATAACAAATCAAATGGTGGCAAAAACGATTGACGTAATTAATTTCTTATAAAAAATCTCATGCTCCCCAAAATAAACCCCGCCTCTACCAACGCCTGGCAACAGTTGCTGCAGCATGCCGGTGAAATGAAAAAGGTTCATATACGGGAGCTGTTTAAACAGGACGCTGACCGCTTTAAAAAATATTCCCTCAGCACCAGCGATATTGTGTTTGATTTTTCCAAAAACATTATTACAGACAAAACGATGAAGCTGCTGCTGCAACTGGCGGATGAGTGCCGGGTAAAAGACGGCATCAGCGCTATGTTCAACGGGGATGCCATCAATGAAACGGAAAGGCGTACGGTACTCCACACCGCCCTGCGCAATTTTTCCGGCAACCCGGTGTTTGCCGATGGTAATGATGTGATGCCGGGTGTAAAGAAGGCGCTGAAAAAGATGAAGAAATTCTGTGAAGCAGTGCACAATGGCGGTTTAAAAGGCTACACGGGCAAAAAAATAAAATATATTGTCAATATCGGTATCGGCGGCAGCGACCTGGGGCCGCAGATGGTCACAGAAGCATTGAAACCCTATTGGCTGAAAGGGATTGAAACCTATTTCGTCTCCAATGTGGACGGCACCCATATTACTGAAACACTTAAGAAAGTAAACCCGGAAAGAACCCTGTTCCTCATCGCTTCCAAAACATTCAGCACCCAGGAGACCATGACCAATGCCCATACAGCCCGTCAATGGTTCCTGAAAAAAACAAAACAGGAAAAACATATTGCCCGGCATTTTGTTGCGCTCAGCACCAATGAAAAAGAAGTAGCTGCATTTGGGATAGATAAAAAGAACATGTTTAAATTCCGGGACTGGGTGGGCGGCCGCTACTCTCTCTGGAGTGCCATTGGCCTGTCCATTGCACTCACCATCGGATATAAAAATTTCGAAGAGTTGCTGAATGGCGCTTACCAGGCCGATCAGCATTTGCAAACCACCCAGTTTGAAAAAAACATACCGGTACTGATGGCCCTTCTTGGGATTTGGTACAGCAATTTCTTCGGTTCTCAAACTGAAGCCATACTCCCCTACGACCAGTACCTGCACCGTTTTGCCGCTTACTTTCAGCAGGGTAATATGGAAAGCAACGGCAAAAGCACTGACCGCAACGGGGAAGCAGTGGAATACACAACAGGCCCTGTTATCTGGGGCGAACCGGGCACCAACGGGCAGCATGCTTTTTTCCAGCTTATTCACCAGGGAACGGTGCTGATTCCGTGTGATTTCATTGCTCCCGCCCAAAGCCATAATCCCGCCGGTGATCACCATTTAAAACTGCTCAGCAATTTCTTTGCACAGACAGAGGCGCTGATGAATGGAAAAACAGAAGAGGAAGCTGAAAAAGAATTAGAAAAAGCAGGGTTAGCTGATGAACAGATTTCCAAACTCCTCCCCTATAATGTGTTTGAAGGCAACAGGCCCACCAATTCTTTTCTCCTCAAAAAAATAACACCCTTCTCACTTGGCGAACTGATTGCCTTTTACGAACACAAAATATTTGTGCAGGGCCTTATCTGGAATATTTACAGCTTTGACCAGTGGGGAGTGGAACTGGGTAAGCAACTGGCCAATACAATTCTGCCTGAACTGCAAACCGATGACCCCGTAAACAATCATGATGCTTCCACTAATGGCCTTATCAACGCCTGGAAGGGAATGCGGAAATAAACCTCACCGCCCCGCCCCCTCTTCATAAATGGAGAGGGGATAACCTGCACCCCTACCCTTCTTAAATGGAGAAAGATTTCAATAACTTTGGTTAAACCATCGCTTATGAAAAGGCTGTTCCTTCTCTTTGGTGTTTGCGTTGCCGGTTCAGCCGCTGCACAACAAAAAGATTTGTTTGATGCTGAAAAGCATCTGCAAAAAAAGAAAATGCCGTGCCGGGAAATTCAGATGCGGCCTTTGTGGACCACTCCAGAGCTTAAACAAAACAGGTTGGTGGGCTTATCTCTCCCCAAAATGAATCTGTCGCATCTACTTGCTGATGGAAGCCGGGTTTTCATTCTGCCTGTTGATAATATGCCCTGCGTCTCTCCTGATATGAACAGCTTCCACACTATGCCCAATGCTGATAAAAACACCCGGCAGTTTATCTTCCGCCAGCGCAGCAACGGGCAGATGCCTAACCCTGCAGCGCCTTTTATTCTCATTACTCCAAAATAAAAGAACTGACAAAACAAAATTGAATAATTGCCTGTAAGACGGGAAGGCGGCAATCCTGGGTTTTGCTTTTTGTTACTCAGGGTCTATCGCCATCCCGGTCGGAATCAATTTTTTTAAAAAAATTTCCTCAACATAAAAAGCCCCGACGCTGCGGTCGGGGCTTTGCTCTTTATTTCCTTTACTGGTTTATTGCGATTGCTTGATCACAAAACCTGACTTGGCCTGTTTTGTGTACAGGTCTATCACCCTTACCAGGTAAACACCCGCAGGCTGGTTGGTCAGATTAATATCAAACCGCTGGTAGCGCGGAGATGATACGGCCGACAGCATGATGTCACGGCTCATCACCTCCTGACCGGCTGAGTTGAAGATCTGGATCCTTCTTTTCTCGTTGATCACACCCGGATAGTACAACCTTACCTGGAACTGCCCGCTGGTCGGGTTGGGGTACAACCACAACTTATCGCCCACCTCAGCTTCAATCAGCAACTGGTTGGATGTGTTACGGCAACCGTTCTTATCCGTTACACTCACCTGGAATACTCCCAGTTGGTCAATACCCACTGTTGTTGAACCGACATTGGTAGAATAAGGCGAACCGTTTCTTGTCCATACCCAGTTGGCCGTAGCCGGGGTGGCGTGGAATGCTGTATCGCTTGTGGCGGAAATGATTGCTGACTGTGGTCCTGTCTGGTTGGGCAGCAGTGCCAGGTCATTAGACGTAATGGTGATCTTCGGCAAGGCCCATACGGTCAGCCTGACTACACTGCTGGTAAAGCTGCCGGGACATGGCGCTGTGCCCACATTGCAACGGTACAGGAAGTTATTCATATCCACCGGCGCTGCACGGGTAACCCCTGTCAGCGTAAGCGTACTGGTAGTAGCGCCTGAATAAACGCCTCCGTTGCTCACATTCGACCAGGTAAGGCCGTTGTTCCTTGATTCCTGCCATTGGTAAGCGAATGGTCCGCCCGGCGCGGTAACGGTGAACGATGTAGCGCCACCCACACAAACTGATCTGTTGGAAGGCTGCACCACAGTGCCCAGCGGCTGCACCACATTCACGGTAACACAGGTCGGGTCGCTGGTACAAGCCGGTGAAGCCGTGCTGTAAACCACGCAGTACGTAGTAGTGGCCGCAGGCCTTACATAAATAGTATTGGCCAGGGCGCCGGTGACATATGGAACGGTAGCCGCCGGATCGGTGAACATAGTATTCGGTGCCGCAGGGGTGGATGTCCATGTTCCTGTAGCTGCTGCGCCATAAGTAATATCCAACGACCATGCAGTCAGTGTTCCCACGTCAAGACCAAATCCATCATATACTGCGAGGGTATAGGTGCCACTTGGCATGGTCCACAAATCCGAGTAAATTCCGGTTATAGTACCTGTGAATCCTACCGGGCTAACAGGAATATTGCCCATAGCGGCTTGAGGCGTAGTAAATGCATCGGGCCTGAACGTACCTGTGTAGGGCGAAGTACTGCTGCTCAGCGGAGGAAGCGGGGTAACAGAGCTAAGGGTTGTATTGACCATTCCTGAGCCAGGTCCGGCGCCTGTGGCCGTAATGCCATAATCGAGGTTCAGGATTCTGTTATTTGGTCCCCGCAGCACCACTACCAGGTCGCCCGGCCATGTGTGGTTAGGAATGCTGAAGCGGCAACGCATAGCAGAAATAACTGATCCGGCGGGAAGCGTCACCGTCATGCTGTTGCTTACACCTGCAGGGTTATTATCAGGTATGGGCAGCGGTAAACCGGCTGATGCATTGAAGGTTTGCGTAACCGGCGTGGCCGCATTGGTCAGTGAGATAGCCTGTATAGTGCCATTACAAATAGTGGCGGATGTTGGGGTCACACCAGCTACCAGTTTGGTTACTGTAAGGGTGGCCACCTGTCCGAAGTCTATGGCCGAACAGGGGTTGGATGCATAAGGCCTGAACTGGTATCCGTTCAGTGTGGTGGGCACATTGGCCAGCGTAAGTACCGCTGTATTGGCGCTTACAATTACACCGCCAAGACCACCCGCCACGGCATTCTGCCAGGGCGAACTTGCATTGACCCGGTACTCCCAGGCCCATTGCGGCAGTGAAGCCGAGCCGGCGCTGGCTGTAAGCGTGGTGCCGCCGGAACACTGTGCACTGAAACTTGTGGGGTTGGTAATGCTCAGTATCGGCACGCAGGGGATCAGGTTGATCAGGTAATCTTCTGTTTCACCCCATGTGTATGCTCCGCAGGGTGTAATGTTGGCCGGTGTCCCGGTTTCCACATTGATTACCCTCATGCCTGTTATACCGGTAAGTGCAGTGAGAGGAATATTGGCGAAACCCGAGGCCACATGCGGACCTGTCACAGTGTTCGATAAGAATATCCTTTCTCCCGGATGCTCAAAGGCTCCGTTCTGGTTCATATCAACCCACACACCTACAGCGCTTCCGAAATTGCCGCCGCAGGTACCCACCTGTACTGAAATCGGTAGGTTGCTGCCGATTACCTGTGTGCCATTGGCCACAGGCGGCGGACCTACATTTCTGTAATTGGAATACCTGTTC
>Ga0209398_1001170_pt1 | contig 14178 bp, 18 predicted proteins | sample AshMeaBigSpring_FD_184125 | JGI IMG/M metagenome (GOLD analysis project Ga0209398, IMG submission 184125) | Groundwater microbial communities from Big Spring, Nevada to study Microbial Dark Matter (Phase II) - Ash Meadows Big Spring (SPAdes)... | ecosystem: Environmental > Aquatic > Deep... | reverse complement strand
TTTCTGCAATCAATAAGGTTAAATAATGGCTTAAAAATCAATACCTATCCACTTTCGCTTACTCTTTTCATATTTTTCAAAATTGAAGCGGTAAAGTTTTCCTGGACGATGAGGAACATCGGTTTCTATTTCATTCACATCAATTAATAAATCCATAGAAGCGAATTTTTTTCTAAAATTTCTTCTATCTAAACTGATTCCTAAAATAGCTTCATACAAATTCTGTAGTTCTCTCAAAGAGAATTTATCTGGCAACAAATTAAATCCTAGTGGATGTTCTTGTATTCGTTTTTGCAGCCATTTGTGGCAGGTTTCTAGTATTTCTTTATGATCGAAAGCCAATTCTGTTAAGGAAGAAACACTGTGCCAATGCAACTCGTTATCATGTATACGCAACTGATGGTGTTGAATATTTAACAATGAACAATAAGCAACTGTTAATACTCTTCCTCCAGGATGCCTGTCAATTCTACTAAAAGAGCGTACTTGATCTAAATATACATCATCCATACCTGTACGTTCACGTAAAATTCTGTAGGCAGCATCATCTAATTCTTCATTATCTTTTAAATTATCACCCAACAAGCTCCACAACCCCTTATATACTTCTAAATCACTTCTAATAAGCAATACTTTTAGCTCATTTTCTTCAAAACCAAAAATTACACAGTCTACCGTTAAAGGCACACGAGGGTAAGTATGTACCAACTGAACTGCATTTTCAACCAATTGTGTAGCGTTTACAGAACTACTTTGAAGACTAGTGTTACGAACATCATCCATGATAAAATGAACTATTAATTTGCTTGATGGAGGCATCTAAAATAAGAACCTTTTTTCAAATGATTGAAAATACATTACTGTAATCATCATCAATTCAGCTTTGCTACTATCTTTACTTTTTTAAAATATACCATGTTTACAATAGAAAATTCACAAGTTTTACAAAGCAACACAAGGAATTTATTACAACAAATTCAATTGAACATTCCTAACATTTCTACAGACGAATTAAAAGCAGTTATTCGCTTTCATGAGTATCGATATTATGTATTAAACGAACCCTTAATTGGAGATACTGATTATGATATTTTATTTAAAAAATTACAACAAATTGAAACAGAAAACCCGAATTTAATTACCAAAGATTCGCCTACACAAAGGGTTGGAACAAGTTTAAACAAAACGTTTGAAACAGTACAACACCTTGTACCCATGTTGAGTTTAGATAATAGTTATAATGCTGATGACTTAATTGATTTTGATAGAAAAGTTAAAGAACTTTCTGGCGAAAATGATATTGAATATTGTATTGAACCCAAATTTGACGGTGCAAGTATTTCGCTTATTTATGAAAACGATTTGCTTACAAGAGCAACTACAAGAGGTGATGGAACAGCAGGCGACGATATTACAACCAATATAAAACAAATAAAATCGATTCCATTATCTGCTAGCTTTTCAGAAGAAGGTATTCAACAAATTGAAATTAGAGGTGAAGTGGTAATGACAAAAAAAGCTTTTGAAGATTATAATCAAACGCTTGTATCACAAGGCTTGCAGCAACTAGCAAACCCTAGAAACGCAGCTAGTGGAAGTTTAAGAATGAAAGATCCACAAGAAGTTGCTAAAAGAAATTTAGAAGCTTTTTTGTATCATGTGAGTTATTATTCTTCAACAAATAACATTACACCAGCAAGCTTAACAACACATGCTAACTCACTTAATTTATTGTGGAACAAAGGTTTTAAAGCTCCACAAAAAGAAAAAAAAGTGGTGAAGGGAATACAAGATGTTATTGAATACGTTCAACAGTTTGAAGCAGGTAGAGACGATTTGCCTTATGAAATTGATGGAATGGTAATTAAGGTAAACGATTTTGCTCTGCAAGAAAAATTAGGTATGACAACGCATCACCCTCGTTGGGCAATTGCTTTTAAATTTAAAGCCAGACAAGCGACTACCATTTTAAAAAGTGTAGAATTTCAAGTGGGAAGAACAGGAGCTGTAACACCTGTAGCAAAATTAGAACCAGTGCAAGTAGGTGGCGTTTCTGTAAGTAGTATTTCTATTCATAACGAAGAGTATATAAAAGAAAAAGATTTACTTATTGGTGATACGGTTTTGATAGAAAGAGCTGGTGATGTAATTCCACAAATTGTAAAAAGTATTGCCGAATTAAGAACTGGCAACGAACAAAAAATACATTTCCCAACCAATTGTCCTGTATGTAAAAGTGCTTTATTTAAAGAAGATGGAGAAGCCGTTTGGCGTTGCATAAATATTGAATGTGCGGCACAAGTAGTGGAGAAAATAATTCACTTTGTAAGTAAAGATGCATTAGACATTAAAAGTTTAGGAGAAGCCAATATTCGTAAGTTTTATGATTTAGGTTTACTAAAAGATATTCCCAATATTTATACACTTGATTTTACAAAAATTGCAGGTTTAGAGGGCTTTGGACAAAAAAGCATCGACAATTTAAAAACAGCTATTGAAGCAAGTAAACAACAGCCATTGCATAGATTAATTTATGGCTTAGGAATACGATTTGTAGGTGAAAGCACTGCTAAAACTTTGGCAAATGCTGTTGAACACTTGTTAGAATTTAAACAAAAAACCGAAGAAGAATTACAACAATTAGAAGATGTAGGTGTAAAAGTTGCCAAAAGTATTGCTCACTTTTTTTCGAATGCTCAAAACATAGAAATGTTGGAAACGCTTGAAAAACTGGGTTTGCAATTTGTGAATACTAAAAAAGAAATGGTTGTAGAAGGTGGTTTAGCTGGACAAACTTTTTTATTTACAGGTACTTTAAACAAACTAAAACGTAGCGAAGCCGAAGCTTTAGCCGAACAAAATGGCGGAAAAATTGTAAGCGGTGTTAGCAGTAAATTAAATTACCTAGTTGTTGGTGAAGATGCTGGCAGCAAATTGGAAAAAGCGAAAAAAATTAATACCATAAAAATCATTTCGGAAGACGAATTTTTACAACTAGTTCAATCATAACTTTTTAAAGAAACAGAATCATGCTAAACGCTAGCACCTTATATTTTTTAGAACAACTAAAAATAAACAATCATAAAGAGTGGTTTGAAAATAATCGAAACTTGTACAACAACGCTAAAGCCAACTATTTACAATTGGTTACAGATATTTTAAAAGAACTCAGTAAAACGGATGCTTCATTATCGTTTTTACAGGCAAAAGATTGTACGTATAGAATTAACAGAGATGTTCGTTTTAGTAAAAACAAAGCACCTTACAAAACCAATATGGGTGCAGGAATTAGTAAAGGTGGAAAAAAATTAATGCTAGCAGGTTATTACTTGCATTGTGAACCTTCACAAAGTTTTATTGCTGCAGGTGTTTGGATGCCGTTAGCTCCTGAACTTAAAAAAATTAGACAAGAAATTGATTATTCTTTCGAAGAGTTTAAAACCATAGTAGAAGATAAGAGCTTACAAAAGCTAAATATTAGTTTAGAAAAAGGTAAAGATGTAATGCTTACCAGACCACCAAAAGGCTACGACGAATTAAACCCAGCAATAGATTTTTTAAAAATGAAAAGCTTTATTCTATCAACATCTATTAGCGATAAAACATTAACTAGCAAGCATTTGGTAGATACAGTTGTTACAGCTTGTAACACCATGAAACCTTTTATTGATTTTTTAAACAGAGGATTAGAAGGATAATTGCACAATCATTTATTTAAGAGAAGAACATGTTTATTCAATCTAAATTACCACAAGTAGGTACAACTATTTTTACAGTCATGAGCCAATTGGCCAATCAACACAATGCTGTAAACTTAGGACAAGGTTTTCCAGATTTTATGATGAGTGAAGAATTGATTTTTTTGGTAAATGAAGCCATGCAAAAAGGCAATAATCAATATGCACACATGAATGGATTGCCTATTTTAAGAGAAAAATTGGCGGAGAAAGTTGCTAGTTTATATAACAATAATATTCATCCTGAAACAGAAATAACCATTACTCCTGGTGGAACGTATGCTATTTATACAGCCTTAACTACTATTTTACAACCAAACGATGAAGTAATTGTTTTTGAACCAGCTTATGATAGCTATATACCAAACATTGAAGTTAATGGTGCTAAAGCTGTAAGAATTGCTCTTGAAAACGAAACTTTCAACATCCCATGGAATGAAGTAAAACAAAAAATTACCCCTCAAACAAAGGCAATTTTAATAAACAGTCCACACAATCCTACAGGCAAAGTTTTATCAGAAAATGATATTGAACAATTGAGAACAATTGTTGCAAACACCAATATTTTTATTATTAGCGATGAAGTATATGAACATTTAATTTATGATGGATTATCGCATTTAAGCTTGTTAAAATATCCAGATTTATTTGCTAGAAGTTTTATTTGTTTTTCTTTTGGAAAAACGTATCACTGTACAGGCTGGAAATTGGGTTATTGCATGGCTCCAAAAAGTTTAATGAAAGAGTTTCGAAAAGTTCACCAATTTAATAGTTTTAGTTGTGATACACCTAAACAAGTGGCTCTTGCAAACTATTTAAGCAATAAAGAAGCATATACACAATTAGGTAGTCTATTACAACAAAAAAGAGATTATTTTAGACAAATCATGCAACAAACCGTTTTTTCTTGTTTGCCAAGCAGTGGTAGCTATTTTGAATGCTATAGTTTTAGGAATATTACGGAAGAAACAGAAGCAGATTTGGCAATCAGGCTTACTAAAGATTACGGAGTAGCCACCATTCCTTTAAGTGCTTTTTATAAAGATAATACTGACAATAAAATTTTACGCTTTTGTTTTGCTAAAAAAACAGAGACGCTAGAAAAAGCTGTAGAAAAGCTGATACATTTTAAAGGCTAAAAATTTATATGTCAGATAAGTAAAGTGAGTGTTTTGTGCTTATCTTTAAATAAATAAACTTGTACCAATGGTTTCAAAAATTTCTGAAGGTGTAATGGTTACTGTTGAAACTTTTTATCAACCAGATTATAGCAATCCTATAAACAATGAGTACATGTTTGCTTATAGAATTACAATTGAAAATCATAATCCATTTACCATTCAACTTTTAAAAAGACATTGGTTTATTTTTGATAGCAATGGCGAACAAAGAGAAGTTGAAGGTGATGGTGTTGTGGGTATTCAACCAATATTAAAAAGTGGCGAACAATTTCAATATGCAAGTGGCTGTAATTTAAAAACAGAAATGGGTAAAATGTTTGGTGTATACTTTATGGAAAATCAAAACAACAAACAACAATTTAAAGTGCATATTCCACCGTTTCAAATGATTGCCCCAAGCAAACTCAACTAAACTTTTTTAGTTTGTTTGTAATCATTTTTCAACAACCATTGTAGCACCTTTTCTCTCTGATCGCCTTGAATGATGATTTCTGCATCTTTAGCAGAACCACCTGTTCCACAAAAGTTTTTCAATTGTTTTCCCAATATTTCTAAATCGCTTTCTGTTCCAATAAACCCTGTAATTAGTGTTACCGCTTTTCCTGCTCTATGTTTGGTTTCCAAACGTATTCTTAACTTTTGTTGATTGGGTGGCAACGTTTCAATTATCGGTTCATCTTCTTGCAACTTAAAATTAGGATCTGTGCTAAAAACAAAACCATTTCCTGTTAATGGAATTTTCTTTTTACTCATTATTCACCTTTTAAACTATAATTATTATTCTGCTACTATTACTGCTTTTAGACTTAAATCTACACTTTTTGCTTGATGAATTAATCCACCTACACTTACATAATCTACACCTGTAGCAGCAAAAGCTTCTACTGTGTCTAAATTAATGCCACCACTAGCTTCGGTTTCAAATTTTCCGTCAATAATGGTTAAAGCTTTTACTATTTCAGATGGTGTAAAGTTATCAAGCATTATTCTAAATACTTTTCCTTCACCTATTGCACACACTTTTTTTACATCTTCTATTGTTCTTGTTTCTACTTCTATTTTCAACCCATTTTGCGTTGTTTGCACATAGTTATACGCAGCTTCAACAGCTTTTTCTATTCCACCTGCATAATCTATATGATTGTCTTTCAACATAATCATATCATACAAACCAAATCTATGATTTACACCTCCACCAATTTTTACAGCTGCTTTTTCCAACAATCTAAAATTAGGCGTTGTTTTTCTTGTGTCTAAAATTTTGGTGGAATATGTTTTTAGCTTCTCTACATATTGCCTTGTTAAAGTAGCAATGCCACTCATACGTTGCATACAGTTTAAAACCAAACGTTCACATGTAAGAATTGTATGTATAGAAGCAAATACTTCAAAAGCAATTTCACCTTCTTGCATATTATCGCCATCTTTTTTATAGGCCGTAAAAACTGCTGCAGGCTCTATTTGTTTAAAAATTTTTTCTGCAATATCTACACCTGCTAATACTCCATTTTGTTTTATTTTAAGTATGGCTTTGCCTATTTTTTCTTTTGGTATACAACTAAGTGTACTATGATCTCCATTTCCTACATCTTCTTGCAAAGCCGAAATTACCAATTGTTGTAATGCTTGTTCAAAGGTATTCATAAGTGCAAGTTAATAGGTTTCATAAAAAAAGCCACCGTTTATAGATGGCTAAATAAATTTTAGTGTTGTATAATTTAATTTATTCGTACGGTAATTATTTGATGGTCGCCATCTTTTGCTTTTAACAACATGGTTATGTTAAATCCTTTGCCCCCATTTGTTAGTTTTCCAGCAACATATTTCGATCCGCCCATTTCTCTTTGGCTTGTTAATTCAAATCCTTTAATATTATTTTCTTTGAAAAAACTTTGCAACGCAATTCCTGCTTGATTTTTTCCAATATTTTTAATTTCTTCTTTTTCTGGTAATTTTAAATCGATGAAATTATCAAAATAACGACTAGTTTCTTCTGCATTTCCAGATTTTAAAGCATTAATGATGGCATTTGTATTATCTAATTTTGTAAAAGAAGAAAGAAAAATTCCAAAGCCTATAAAAAGTAATAATTTTTTCATGATACCCATTTTGCAAATATGCTGCTAAAAATATGCCAACTGTTGCTAAAATTAAAATACTGGTTCAAAATAAATTTGTAATGCTGTAGTTTTAGCACTTGAAACAAGCCTTTTCTTGTATAAAAATAAATAACTACATACAACAAACCTTACAAACAAAGCAATCATGAGTAAAAAAACAATATTAATTATCATGGATGGATGGGGACTTGGAAAATCAAGTACAAGCGATGCCATTCAAAATGCCAAAGTTCCATTTGTTTCATCATTATATACAAAATATCCCAATTCAACTTTAGTTACTTGTGGTGAAGCCGTTGGATTACCAGACGGACAAATGGGAAACAGTGAGGTTGGTCATCTTAATTTAGGTGCTGGCAGAATTGTTTATCAAGAATTGCAACGTATTAATGTTGCAATTAAAACAAAAGAATTACAACAAAACCCTACTTTATTAGCATCTATTCAATATGCAAAAGAAAACAACAAAGCATTGCACCTCATTGGTTTAGTAAGTGATGGTGGTGTACATAGCCACACATCGCATGTAAAAGCAATCATTGATGTTTGTGAGCAAAACGGATTATCAAAAGTATTTATCCATGCATTTACAGATGGTAGAGATTGTGACCCTAAAAGTGGCGTAGGATTTATTGGTGATCTAGAACAATATACCAAAAACCATGTCGGTACTATTGCAACCATTACAGGTAGATATTACGGAATGGATAGAGACAAACGATGGGAACGTGTGCAATTGGCTTACAATGCTTTGGTAAAAGGTGAAGGAGAAAGCACCAACAACCTAGTTGCATCTATAGAAGCTGCATATGCTAATGGAATTACGGATGAATTTATTAAACCATTGGTAAACGCTTCTGCAAATGGAAGTATTCAAGAAAATGACGCTGTAATTTGTTTTAATTTTAGAACAGACCGTTGTAGAGAAATTACAGAAGTGCTTACTCAGAAAGATTTTGATGAGTATGGAATGAAAAAACTATCGCTTCACTACACAACTATGACAGATTACGATAAAACATTTAAAAATGTAAACGTAATTTTTGCAAACGATAACTTAAACAATACTTTAGGTGAGGTTTTAGCAGCCCATGGTAAAAAACAAATTCGTATTGCTGAAACCGAAAAATATCCACACGTTACCTTCTTTTTTAGTGGAGGAAGAGAAAAAGAATTTGAAGGAGAAAGCAGAATTATGGCTGCTAGCCCTAAGGTTGCAACATACGATTTGCAGCCAGAAATGAGTGCTTATGAACTTGCTGAAAAACTAGTTCCAGAAATTGAAAAAGAATCGGCAGATTTTATTTGTTTAAATTTTGCCAATGCAGATATGGTAGGCCATACAGGCGTTTTTAGTGCTGTTGTAAAAGCGGTAGAAGCAGTTGATGCTTGTGTAGAAAAAGTAGTAACAGCGGCTTTAGCACATGACTATACCGTATTTTTAACAGCCGATCATGGCAATGCAGATTTTATGATTAATGAAGATGGTAGCCCAAACACCCAACATTCTTTAAATCTTGTTCCGTTATTTGTGATTGATAAAACTTGGAGCGGAACGGTGAAACCGGGTAAATTGGGTGATATTGCACCTACCATTTTATCTGTAATGAATTTACCAATACCTACAGAAATGACAGGAGATATTTTAATTAACTAATATTTTAAAACACCCTAAACATGAAAAGCATTTTAAAAAAAATAGGAATTGCTTTGTTAGTAGTTCTTGTGGTTATTCAATTTTTTAAACCTACAAAAAATATAGCTGCTAGTCCATCTGCAAATCATATTAGTAAGGCATATACTGTTCCTGTAGAAGTAGAAAGTATTTTATCAAAAGCTTGTTACGATTGTCATAGCAACAATACTGTTTATCCTTGGTATAGCAATATTCAGCCCGTTGCTTGGTGGCTAAACGACCATGTAAAAGATGGTAAAAAACACTTGAATTTTGATGAATTTACAACTTACAGAATTGCAAAGCAAAATCACAAACTTGAAGAAGTAACGGGTGAAGTAAAAGAAGGTGAAATGCCTTTATCTAGCTACACAATTGTACATGGAAATGCTAAACTTTCTGATAGCGAAAAAGAAATTTTGTACAAATGGGTAGAAACAGTAAGAGATTCTATCAAAGCAAAATACCCTGCTGATAGTTTAATTCTACCAAAAAAGAAAAAATAAAAACGCAATCACATAGTAGTTAGCCATAGGTTTCAGCACCTATGGCTTTTTTTATCAATCATTGTTTATGAGAAAAATAATTTTTGCAACGAACAATCAACATAAGGTAGATGAAATTAGAGCCGTTGTTGGCAATAAATTCAATATCGTTACGCTTAAAGAAGCAGGTATAAATATTGAAATTGAAGAACCTCATGCTACTTTACATGAAAATGCAACAGAAAAATCTACTACCATTTTTAAATTAATTGGTGAAAACGTATTTAGTGAAGATACAGGACTAGAAGTATTTGCTTTGAACAACGAGCCCGGTGTTAAAAGTGCAAGATATGCTGGTGATGAGCGAAATTTTAAAGCCAACATAGACCTTTTATTGGAAAAATTAGCGGCTCAAACCAATCGTTCTGCACAATTTAGAACCGTAATTTCTTTGATTTTTGAGGAAAAAGAATACCTGTTTGAAGGAATTTGCAAAGGCAAAATTACCACAGAATTAAGTGGAGAAAATGGATTTGGTTACGATCCTGTTTTTATTCCTGATGGAAGCGATAAAACCTTTGCCAGCATGTCGTTAGGAGAAAAAAACGAATTTAGCCACCGAAAAAAAGCAACCAATTTATTGCTTGATTTTTTATTACAACATGCTTAAAAAAAGAATTCAAAACAATTATACCATTAGTTTATGGAACGAGTAAAAGTAAATCTACCAGCACATTTTTCTTTTAGCACACATATAAAAATAAGAGTCACAGATATTAACTATGGAGGACATGTAGGCAATGATTCATTTTTATCGTTGATACATGAAGCAAGGCTGCAATATTTAGCACATTATGGATATTCTGAGATGAATGTAGAAGGTGTTGGCTTAATAATGGCTGATGTAGCATTAGAATTTAAAAAAGAATTGGTATATGGTGATGAAGTAAAAATATCTGTACAAGCAAGCGGATTTGATAGACTTGGTTTTGATATTTTTTACCTACTTGAAATCGTTGCAGAAAACACCACTACAATAGCAGGAAAAGCAAAAACAGGAATGATGTGTTTTGATTATACACAGAAAAAGAAAGCAAGTTTATCACCCGTTGCCATCGCAAAAATGCAAGGCTAAGTGTTCCAAATTTTCCAATTTTCGTCTGCTTGTAATACCAACATATCATAACCGTTTTTAGTTGTGGCTCCGGCAAGTTTTCCTAACTGTAGAAATTTAGTTTCAGCAGGATTGTACACTAAATCAAACAGATAGTGTTGAGACGATATCAATTCATACGGAATTGCAGGAGCCTCATCTACATTTGGAAAAGTACCTAATGGTGTGGTATTAATAATTACAGAATATTCTTTCATTATTGCATCGTTGATATCGGCATACGAAAGTATATTTTGGGCAATATTTTTTATTCTAGAAACCAAAACATAATCGATTGCTAATTTCTGCAATACAAATTCAATAGCAGCAGATGCTCCACCTGTACCTAAAACAAGTGCTTTAGTATGGTTTGGTTGTAAATATTGAATAAACGATTGTTCAAAGCCAACAACATCGGTATTATGGCCGTATAATTTTCCATCAATTATTCGAACACAATTACAAGCACCCATTTTTTTTACAGCGTCGGTTTTGCTATGTAAATATGGAATAATTGTTTTTTTATGTGGAATGGTAATTGCAAAACCATTCAAGTTGCCATTTGATTGAATCATTTGAGGCAACAACTCAATTGTTTCAATAGGAAATAGTTTGAAAGTAGCGTCTGTAATTTGTTCACGAATAAACTTTTCTGTAAAATACTTTTCAGAAAAAGAATGCGACAAAGGATAACCAATTAATGCAAACAAACGCATGTATTACCTATTTATTTAAATACAATTCAAACGTATCTCCTCTTAATCCAATACGCATTGCTTCTAATGGAATAACCTCGTTTGGAGCAATATTTCCAAGATTTACATTACAACCAATTAATTCTAAAAAGTATAATTGTTGTGCTTTTTGTGGAGCTTCCCACAAAATTTTCTCTTCTGGTATTTGGGTTAAAATTTCTTGAACTAAACCTTCTCTTACTTCTCCACTTCCTCTGTAAATTCCTACGTTACCAGCTTCTCTTGCTTCTGCAATTACGTAAGATGAGCCAGCTTCTAATTCTGCCCTCATTAATTCTATCCATTTATAGGGTGGAATAATGTGTGCAGCATCTTTGCTTCCAACTTCACTCAAAACCGTAAAATGCTTGGTTAATTTTTCTATATAACCGCATTTTTCTGCATGAGGAATAATAATAGAACCGTCACTTACTTCAACATGTGTAAGATTATAATCTTTACAAGTAGCAATATAATCTTCGAATTGATTTCTAATTAAAAATGCTTCAAACAATGTTCCTCCAAAATAAACAGGAACATTATAAGATTGGTATACTTCTATTTTTTCTCTTAAATTGGGTGTAACATAAGATGTACCAAAACCTAATTTAACTATATCTACATGTGGACCACAAACACTTAAAAAATTATGTACCTCAGGAATACTAAGCCCTTTATCCATCACCATTGTTAATCCGTTCGTACGTGGCTGAGCTGTTCTTAGAGGTATTTGTGTTAAGTTAAAATTCATGCCTAAGGTTTTAAAAAGAGTTGCAAAAATAAGGATAACTGCTATAGCATAACAGAGTTTGTAATGAAGCGGATAAAAACACCTAACTCATTACTAAAAAATGAAATGCAGTTTATTGTAACCATAAACTGTACTAGTGTGAATAACTAGAATAAAAAACTTATACCAATGTAATTGGAAGAATGGCTTTTGCATCGTCCCATAAAATAATTAAATTGGCTCCAGACTTCGTTTCTTCGAAATAAATGGTAAATGCCTCAACAGGTTCTGTGCTTTTTTCTACGGTTGCCTCAGCTCGTAAAACATCTTTTTTAATGTCGTACACAAAATTTCCCCAACTGTAATTATCTCTATTTACAATAATTGTCCATCTATTTTCATCAGGAATACAAAACAGCGTATATCTACCTTTTGCCAATAATTTTCCACCAATCTTTACATTTCTAAAAAATTCTACTTCAGTTGCTTCATTCGCTCCTAAACGCCATATTTCTTTGTATTTAATAATTCCACCAAAAATAACCCTACTGTTTTTTAATGGTCTACTATATAATAATCTAGCATTTGGAATATCTTTTACTTTACCAGACATTTTTAAAAGCGGAAAATTAGGCGGCCAATAACTTATATCCATTGGACTTTTATCTAATTCAGTAGGCTTTTGTTGTGCCTGTATAACAGAAAAACTACTTACAAATACAAGAATTAAAAGGGTATATTTCATTTCAATAAACTTTTATACAAACTATAACTATTTTAATTGTTGTGCTAACGATTGGGCAAATGTAAGCACATCGGGAAAAAACAAATCATAAGACTCTTTTAAAGCTTTGTAGTTTATTTGAAAAGCTTCTAAAGCAGGCTGATGCGTTTGTAAATAGTTAGCTCTACGTACAAGACCAGCAAAACTTTTTTCAATTCCCCAAATGAATTGATAGTTGTATAACCAATTTTGCTGTTTCATATGAGGTAACATTTCTTGAAAAGGAATTGGTAAAACAGATAAATGGTTGTCTAACACATGATATGTATTGGCAGCAAAAACTGCTAATTCTTTATCCGATTTAAATTGATGTGTATCAATGGCTAAAAAATGATCGTAAACAATGTCTATAAAAGCACCAGCATACAAACCCACCACAGGTTTCAAAAATAATTTGGCTTGCTTAGTAGCTTGATGTTCGTCTGTGAAAGTATCGATAGCCCTATGTAACTGAATACCTTTTTGAATAGCAATAGAATAATCGAATTGTTTTTTTCCCTTTACAAAATCACTAATCATATTACCAACAAGCAACGACGGATGATGAAAAGATAAATATGCATGTGCTAGAAAGTTCATACGTAAAATTAAAGGATTAATAGGTAGTTAACCCACAAAATGAAAAAGGATTTGCCTTACGTGAACATGGCAGAACAACAAGTATACATATTAAATAAATACACATTCAAAAACTCAGTTTCAAGGTAAAATCAACGATAATAATGTTACACAAAAAACAAGCACTGTTATAAAAATGTGAAGACCATCAACCACATTTAACCTTATGATAACTGCTTTTATGATTTCTTTAAGAAATCAGTTACAAATCAATACAGCATTGAATTTCAGCCAATTATTAACATTGCTTAACACAGGTTTTAAGCCCATTTATCCAAAAAAATAAAAAGGCTCTGTAACTTATCAAAACGTACTCCGTTTACCTAATGTGCACACTTACTTTTGACCTATCATTTAAAACAAAACATGGCGAAAGCCAATAAATTTAAAACAACAAAAAAACAAAACAATGAAAACAAACTTTCAAACAACCGCACAAAACACCATTCAAGTATTAGGTAAAAAATTAGTTATGATTGCTGCTTTTGCAATAGCTATTTCTGCTTCTGCATTTGCTGCACCTACAAACAGCGAAAACTACAGAGCCTTATATCACTTTAAGGAAAACTTTGTTGGTGCTGCTTCTGTAACTTGGGTTACAACAGCAAAATTTATTAAAGCTTCTTTTGTAAAAGATGGTGCAAACATGGAAGCTTTTTACAATTTTGACGGCGATTTAATTGGTACTAGCAAAGCCATAGGATATGATAAATTGCCTAAAAATGCAATTACAAAAATTAGCAAAAACTATCCTGCACCACCTTACACAGTAAAAGCTGTAATAGAATTTACAAATGATAAAGACGAATTGAATTACTATGTTTCTTTAAACAACGGTAAAGAAACTACTGTATTAGAAATTAATAAAGATGGTAACATATCATTTTTTAAAAAGACAAGAAACTAATTCTTTAAAAATATTCACCTACTGAAAACGCCAATAAAAAACCTTCTCCAAATA
>Ga0209398_1001169_pt1 | contig 14181 bp, 19 predicted proteins | sample AshMeaBigSpring_FD_184125 | JGI IMG/M metagenome (GOLD analysis project Ga0209398, IMG submission 184125) | Groundwater microbial communities from Big Spring, Nevada to study Microbial Dark Matter (Phase II) - Ash Meadows Big Spring (SPAdes)... | ecosystem: Environmental > Aquatic > Deep... | reverse complement strand
ATGGGGCCGGCGACGATCTGCGGGAAGAAAGAGCAGAAGTTCAGGTAATCGAGGAACCGCGGGCGCGAACCGGGATTGCGGATGGTATCGATCCAGAAGCCGATTTTCTGGAAGGTGTAGAAGGACAGACCCATCGGGATGAGCACCGAGGGTTGCTTCACCCCGAGCCCCAGCCAGTCGTTGAGGACGAAGGTCCAGTATTTGTAATAGAAGAGCGGGGCGAGCTGGCCGACGAGCAGGACGACGAAGACCAGGCGGCTGACGAGGGAATCCTTCCTGAATCCCTCGCGCGACGCGATCAGCACCCCGATCCAACTGAGGCCCACGACCCAGAGGAAGACGCCAAGGGTGAGCCAGCTTTCGGAGCCGAGGAGGATGAGGCCGGTGGCGGCGAGGCAGAGTTTGGAAACCAGGTTTTCGAGTGGAGGGTGGATGGCCTTGGCCAGTCCCATCAGGCACTGGGAGCCGATGAAACACAGCATGAGCAGCTTCCAGAAATCATAGGAGGCGAAATTCATGCGGGAGGGATCAACGGAGAGTCGAACATCGAACGTTCAACATTCAACAAGGAACGTCGAAGGCGTCCCGACCTTTCGTGGTGGCATGCTGCCGCCCATGGTTGCGGCCGTGGGTTTGGCGGAACTTGCGTGGATTTCCGGGTGGGTTTCGCACGGTCGGAGCGGACCGTGCGGCAACAAGCTGAAGCGGGGAATTGGTTGTTCAAGAAAAAATGAACAACGGGATGACGACAGCGGGGACAGGCGCTTCCCCGGAACAACCGGGCGGGTTTCGCCGCGTTTTCGCGAACGCGCCTACGTTGCGGGAGGGGGCTGCACCGGCCGGGACGGCGCGGTTTCGTTTTCCGCATTCGGTGTTCCCGTTTTTGCGCGACCGGCACGCATGGCGAGGGTGAGAGTCTCGGCTTCCTCGAGCCATTGGATTTTTTCGCGGAGGGTGAGGCGACGATCCAGGATGCGGTCCAACTCCCTGCTGCCCTCGGCGGTGCCCCATTTCCAGTCCGGCGTGATGTTCAGGGATGGATTCATCGGGCGCGTTGCAATTCCTCAATGTCGATCCGATCCTGTGGCCGGTTGGCGGTTCTCTTCATCTCAAGGAGAGTCTGAAGCGAGACGATGGGGGCACAAACGCCTGGTGCCAGTTCCATCCTGCTCAGGTTTTGGGTTTCACTGATGAATTCGAAAGGTTCGTAGATGAAGATGTCAATTGGCGTGCGGCGGTGGATGTCGCTCCAGAGCTTCAGCACGATCATGTTTTTCTCCGTTTTCCAGAGTTCGCGGGTTTCCAGATCGGCGAATTCCTCGGCAGTTGCGGGAATGGCCATTTGATATCCGGCTTCCATGAGAGTGTTGAGACCGAGGATAATGTTGTCCCGCTCCAATTGAAGAACGAGGTCCAGATCGCGGGTCATGCGCACGAACCCGTGTGCGTTCACCGCCAATCCGCCGACGATGATGTAGCGGACACCGGCCTCGTTCAGGGCTTTGACGACGGTTTCGACGCTGCGGAGTTCCATGCTGTGGAGAGGTGTGAAGAGGTCAGGGAGTCCGGCAAGGATGAAGGAGCGCCGACATGTTGTCGGCTGTCGGGTTGGCGACATTCTGTCGCCTGTTGGGAATCCGGCGGACAGAATGTCCGCTTCCCGCCAGCGCGCAGGATGCACGCGCTCCGGAGCGCGTGTTTCAGCATATCACACTCAGACGATCATGCCGGCGGCGACGGTTTCGTTGGTGCCGGGATCGATGAGGATGAAGGAGCCGGTGTTGCGGTTGCGGCGGTAGGAGTCCTGGATGAGCGGGACGGCGGTTTTAACGGATCCAGATGAATCTCGCGGTCGTCGTTTCCTGCAGCCGATCGAATTCGTGATGATCACTCGTTACGAGTGGAGCCTCAACGGTGCCGGCTGTTGCCAACGCAATGGCGTCGGCAAGAGAGATCCGGCAATCCGCCTTGAAGCGGGCGGCTTGTTGAAAAACCTCCCCGTCGATGCTCCAATGGATTTTCAGGGGAAGCTGTCTTGCGGCATCGAGAACATCCTGTGCTGCGTGGCTGTCGCCGGTGCGGCGCAATGCATCGTATGCGATTTCAAGCAGATTGATCGCGGAGATCTCTACTGAAGCGACGGTCTCAAAAATCGAAGCCAGCACTTCGGCTCCAGGTTCGTCGTTGAAAATGCAATCAGCGCGCATGCGTCCAGAATGACGCATGGCTCATTGTTCCATGCGGATTTCATTGGCTTTGTTGGCGGCAAACTCATCCGCCGGGCTGAGTCGCCCCTTGAAGGCTCCTCTGAATCGCTGGATCGCCTCGGTCGAGCGCTTGCTTTCGAATTGCCGGCGGGATGTCACAAATTCCAGGAAGTCCAGAACCTCGGTGGCGATGGGCTCCGGAAGATTCGCCACTTTGGCTTGGAGCAATGCTGCCTTTGACATGCGGGTATTATGGGTGCGATTTCGTGGAAATCAAGCGGCGGAAAAGAGGGCCTCTGCTGCGACCGGTGATCGCCGCTACACGATCATGCCGGCGGCTACGGTTTCGTTGGTGCCGGGATCGATGAGGATGAAGGAGCCGGTGTTGCGGTTGCGGCGGTAGGAGTCCTGGATGAGCGGGACGGCGGTGCGCATGGAGATGCGGCCGATGTCGTTCATCTGGAAGCTGTCCACGCCCTCGATCTTGTGGAGGGTGTTGATGTCCACATGGTATTTCACCTCCTGGATGATGGCCTTGGTTTCCTGGGTGGTGTGGCGGACGATGAGCTTGGCGCGGGGCGGCATCGGCTTGGGCGAGAACCAGCAGATCATGGCCTCGATGTCCTGGCTGACGGTGGGCGGGTTGTTGGCCTTGACGAGGGTGTCGCCGCGGGAAATGTCGATCTCGTCGGTGAGGGTGAGGCAGACGGATTGGGGGGCGAAGGCTTCGTCGAGTTCCTTGTCCGGGGTGTGGATGGCCTTGATGCGGGACTTGAAACCGGAGGGCAGCACGGTGACTTCATCGCCGGGTTTGAAGACGCCGCCGGCGACGCGTCCGGCGTAGCCGCGGAAGTCGTGCCACTCGTCGGACATCGGGCGGATGACCCATTGCACGGGGAAGCGGGCGTCGACGTGGTTTTCCTCGCCGCCGACATAGACGTGTTCGAGGTGATAGAGGAAGGTGGGACCTTGGTACCAAGGCATGTTGGTGGACTTGTCAACGACGTTGTCGCCGTTGAGCGCGGAGATCGGGATGTCGGTGATCTCGACGATGTTGTCGAGGCGCGAGGCGAAGTCGCGATAGTCCTGGATGATCTGGTTGTAAACCTCCTCCGAGTAATCGACGAGGTCCATCTTGTTGACGGCGACGACGAGGTGTTGGATGCGCAGGAGGTTGGCGATGAAGCTGTGGCGCTTGGTTTGCTCGATCACGCCTTTGCGGGCGTCGATGAGGATGATGGCGAGGTTGGCGGTGGAGGCGCCGGTCACCATGTTGCGGGTGTATTGGGTGTGGCCCGGGGTGTCCGCGATGATGAACTTTCGCTTGGGGGTGGCGAAGTAGCGGTAGGCGACATCGATGGTGATGCCTTGTTCGCGCTCGGCCTTGAGACCGTCGGTGAGCAGGGCGAGGTTGACGTTTTCATCGCCGCGGCGGCGGGAGGATTCCTCCATGGCTTCGAGCTGGTCCTCGAAGATGGATTTGGAATCGTAGAGCAGGCGGCCGATGAGGGTGGATTTGCCGTCATCGACGGAGCCGGCGGTGGTGAAGCGGAGGAGGTCCATGGGGTAGGGGTGAAATCTAAAATCTGAGATGCTGTGATGAAGTGGGAGATTGGGGCGGACTGAAGTCCGCGGTCCGTATGAGATGGGGCGGACTAAAGTCCGCGGTCCGTGAGGGCTTGGGCGGCTTGGAATTGGGGGGTGAGGTTGAGGGCGTTCAAGTGATGGGTCAGAAAGGTCTGGTCGATGAGTTCGGAGGATTCATCCAACATGGCGGCGATGTCGCGCAGATGTTTTTGGGAACCACCTTCCCGGAAGAATTCGAGTTTGCGGATGATGAGGTATTCGGGAGGAGTGAAAGCGATCGGCAATCCTTCGATGTCGATGATCTTCACGTTTTCCATGGCCCAGCGGTGGAGCGGGTCACCGGAGACGATGTAAACGTCGGCTTTGAGGAGGCTGTGGTGGCTGATGATATTGAGGTGCCCGCGGTTGCCTCGGACGATTTCCGAGGCGATGACTTCGGAGGGGGGGAGGTAGAAGTCATCTGCGGGAAAGGCCTCGATGAGATGGGGGATGTCAGCGATCCTGATATCGAGAACGAGATCAATGTCATTGGTGAGCCGCGGTTCGCCGTATGCCATCGCGGCCACGGAGCCGGTGACCGCGTAGGGCAGTCCGGTGGAAATGAGCGGCCGGATGAAGGTATCGATCAATTCAATCACGGAGGAGAAAGAAGCGGCGGTTGGTTTCCTCGATGACACGTTGCTCCGGCCAATCGGGGTGCAGGCTGCGCAAGGCGGCAAGTTTCACCTTTTTCGCCGTCGCGTAGAGTGCGGAGGCGATGCGGAGCTTTTGCGCGGGTGTTGGTTTGGGAGGAGTCATGGGGTAAAAGCTGAAATTTAGAGAAGAGACAGAAGAGACAGAAGATGGATTGCGAAGCACTGACTGTAATCTCAGCGTTTCAGCATTTCAGTTTTCAGCTTTTATTCAGAAGTATCCTTCCTTCTTGCGGTCTTCCATCGCGGTTTCCGAGCGTTTGTCGTCGGAGCGGGTACCGCGTTCGGTTTGGCGGGCGGCGGCGACTTCGGCGATGACTTCGTCGAGGTTGGCGGCGGGGGAGCGGACGGCTCCGGTGCAGGTGGCATCGCCGATGGTGCGGAAGCGGACGATTTCGGTGGTGACGGTTTCGTGGTCCTGGGGTTTGAGGAATTCGGTGACGGCGAGCAGGGAGCCGTTGCGTTCGAAGATCTCGCGCTCGTGGGCGAAGTAGATGGAGGGGAGGGGGATGTTCTCGCGTTGGATGTACATCCAGATGTCCATTTCGGTGAAATTGGAGAGCGGGAAGACGCGGAAGTGTTCGCCGGGGTGTTTGCGGCCGTTGAAGAGGTTCCAGAGTTCCGGGCGCTGGTTTTTCGGGTCCCACTGGCCGAAGTCGTCGCGGTGGGAGAAGAAGCGTTCCTTGGCGCGGGCCTTTTCCTCATCGCGGCGGCCGCCGCCGAGGCAGGCGTCGTATTGGTGTTTCTCGATGGTATCGAGCAGGGTGACGGTCTGGAGCTTGTTGCGGGAGGCGTTGGGGCCTTTTTCCTCCACGACGCGGCCGGTATCGATGGACTCTTGGACCAGGCCGACGACGAGGGTGGCGCGGATGAGGTCCACGAACTCGTCGCGGTAGGTCATGGTTTCGGGGAAATTGTGGCCGGTGTCGATGTGGACGAGCGGGAAGGGCATGCGCGCGGGCCAGAAGGCTTTTTTGGCCAGCCAGGCCATGACGATCGAGTCCTTGCCGCCGGAGAAGAGCAGGGCGGGGTTTTCAAACTGGGCGGCGGTTTCGCGGAGCACGAAGATGGCTTCCGCTTCAAGCTGGTCGAGATGGCTGAGATTGTAGTTGGGCATTGTCGGGTAAACTCTGAAAATCTGAAACGCTGAAAATCTGAAATGAAGAGAGGAATGCAGGCGGTGGCGGGAGGGGAATAGGGGCGAGCGAGGCGAGGGGTCAAGAAATAATCAGCATGTTGGGTTTTTTGGTAATGTATACCGCGGGGGTGTGAATGGAGAAGGGATCAGTGGGAGCGAGGCGGCTGCGGAGCGGCGACCGGAGAACAACCTAGTTTTGTGATTGCCCAAGACGGCCTTCTGATGCTCTCCTTACGGATTTCGATCAAGAGACGGGAGTTTCAATCCTGCGTCAGCAGCCAATGTATTTTGGCGGGTATCGAAGCTCAGAAAGGCGGTGGCGTTGATTTCGAGGGCACAAGCCACATGGAAAATGTCCATCGTCCGGCATCCGAGCCGCGTCGTTTCGGCGCTCAGGTCCAGAAATCGCTTCATCAGGGAATTGCGGTCGATTTCAGGAAACACATAAAGCCCCCGCTTGCGCCGGCTCTGGAAAAGTTCGATTTGGGTTTGTGACTCGGCGAGCGTGATTTCGTTCCAGAACACCTTTAAACGGAGGGCGTTGATCAGTTCCGCTTCCTGGATCTCCCAGATCGGGAGGGGTAGATTTTGGGATGCCACCTGCGCTTGGACCTCTTCCGAACCGTTCTCGCGGACGTAAAGTTTGAGGAGGGCGCTGGTGTCGAGGTAGAGCATTGGATTACCAACGTCCTTCCCGGTCGGTGTTTACGGTTTCCTCAGCAGATCGCCCCGGGCGGGAGATCGCGGTGGCAAGATGATCGTCCCAGACCAAGACGGGTCGGGGGGCGGCTGGGACGATTCGGACGGTGGGACGGCCGCGATTGACCACTTCGAACGTTTCGCCATTTCGGACCTGCGCCTCGATTTCCGACCAATGTGCCTTCATTTCCCGCACGGAGATGGTTTTCATGGGAACATGAGTCCTTTTGTTTCAGGTTTTGTCAATCTCATGTTTTTCAAAATGAAAAACATAAGGCCCGCCGAGAGTCGATGGGTCAGGATTCGCCGCCCGAGGTGATGCGCTGGCGGATGGCTTCGAGGAGTTCGAAGGCGGCGTCCTCGACGGTGGTGGTTTCGGTGTCGATGACGAGGTCGGCGTTCCGGGGTGGCTCGAAGGAGCCGTCCTTGCCGGTGAAGTGTTGGATTTCGCCGCGGGCGGCCTTGGCGTAGAGGCCTTTGACGTCGCGTTTTTCGCAGGCTTCGTAGGAGGCTTTCACATACACCTCGAAGAGGTCGTTGCCGAGCAGGCCGCGGGCGAGGTCGCGGAGTTCGCCGCGCGGGGTGATGGCGGAGACGAAGGTGATGATGCCCTGGGAAACGAGGATCTTGGCGACCTCCGCGATGCGGCGGATGTTTTCGAGGCGGTCCTGATCGGTGAAACCGAGGTTGGAATTCAGGCCGGTGCGGAGGTTGTCGCCATCGAGAATGGTGGTGAAGCGGCCTTGCTGGTGGAGGACGCGTTCGGCGGCGTTGGCGATGGTCGATTTGCCGGAGCCGGAAAGGCCGCAGAGCCAGACGACAATGCCTCGCTGGTGGAGGAGGGTTTCCTTGTCGTGGCGGTTGAGGAAACGGTGGAACTCGGGATGGATGTGCATGGGCAAGAGACTCAAGACTTGAAGACACAGGACGCAAGACAAGACGAAATACGACGGGAAGGTCGGCAGGGGCGCTCGGGGATCACTCGAGTTCGAAACCTTCCATGGACGCCGCGTCCGCGAGGCGGAGATCCGCGGTCAGGAAGATGTTTCCGGCGGTGATTTCGTTGAATGCCGTCAGTGCGGCGGCGAGTTGGAAAGCGTCCGCGGCTCGCAGGGAGTGGACCCGCAGCAAGCGGATGGCGCGGGCCCTGACGAGCGGGGTTGGCTGGACCTCGAGCCATGACTTCGCGAGGATTTGCAGCCGTGCGCGTGCATGGGCGGCTTGGGTGGCATCCAGCGAGGTTTCCCTGAGGCGGCGGCAGATTGCGGATTCGATTTCCGCCAGGGTTCCATACCAGACGAGTATGTCAGGGGAGGCCCGCAGTTGGGATTCGCGGAGAGAGGTATCATTCCCCGAGACCAGAAGAGGAATGAGGGCCGATGAATCCCAGAAGTTCATCGTGACTCGGAGCGTTCCTCAAGGAGGGCGGAAACCAGACCTGCGGGGCAATTTCCCAGCGGCATGGCGAGCAGGCCCTCGACGTCCAGCAACTCTTTGCGTGGCGCGATGATCCCATCCGAAACCATGCGCTTTTCCGTATCCGTGAGGCTGCCAGGTGTGATCCGCTCGAGGGTGGCAACGGGGGATTTGCGATCCGTGATCACGACAATTTCGCCTGAGCGAACCCGGTCCAAATGGGCGGAGAGGCCGTCTTTCAGTTCCGAAATGCTCGCGACTTTCATGATGGCCAATTAGGCCAAGTAATTCCGGCTTGTCAATACTGCCTGTGCTTCACCCGCCCTTGCCGATGATGAAGGCTTCGAAGCCGTGGGCCTTGAGGGCGGAGACGGGGAGCACGGCACGACCGTCGAAGACGAAGGCGGGCTTGAGCATGAGGTGGTGGATGCGGGCGAGGTCGAGGGTCTTGAACTCGTCCCACTCGGTGAGGGTAGCCATGGCGTGTGCCTTGTCCACGGCGGCATAGGGGTCATCGAGGATCTCGACGTTGGAGGCGATGAGTTTCTCGGAGACACCGGCCTCGGTGAGGTCGCGGTGGATGGTTTCCTTGTCTACGCGCGGATCGTAGATGGCGAGGTGGGCGTGTTCCTTGAGGAGATCGCGGCAGATGTTGATGGCGGCGGATTCGCGGGTGTCGTTGGTGTCCTTCTTGAAGGCGAAGCCGAGGATGGCGATGCGCTTGCCATTGACGGTGTTGAAGAGGGCGCGGACGATTTTTTCGACGAAGCGGGATTTCTGCCAATCATTGAGGTGGACCACCTGGCGCCAGTATTCGGCGACGTGGGGGAGGCCGAAGGATTCGCAGAGATAGACGAGGTTGAGAATGTCCTTTTGGAAACAGGAGCCGCCGAAGCCTACGGAGGCCTTGAGGAACTTCGGTCCGATGCGCGAGTCCGTGCCGATGGCGCGGGCGACTTCATCGACGTCGGCTCCGGTGGCTTCGCAGAGGGCGGAGATCGAGTTGATGGAGGAGATGCGCTGGGCGAGGAAGGCGTTGGCGACGAGTTTGGAAAGTTCGGATGACCAGAGGTTGGTGGTGATGATGCGCTCGCGGGGCACCCAGTTGGCATAGACGGAGACAAGCGCCTCGACGGCGGCCTGGCCGGAGGCGGTGGTTTCGCCGCCGATGAGGATGCGGTCCGGGGCATGGAGGTCCTCGATGGCGGTACCTTCGGCGAGGAACTCGGGATTGGAGAGCACCTCAAAGGTGGCCGCGTTGGAGGAGTTCGCGGAGATGATCGTCTTGATGGCGCTCGCGGTTTTCACCGGGATGGTGCTTTTCTCGACGATGATCTTGTGGCCGTGGGAAACCTCGGCGATGAGGCGGGCGGCGGACTCGATGTAGCGGAGGTCCGCGGCGCGGCCGGCACCGATGCCGTAGGACTTGGTGGGCGTGCCGACCGAGACGAAGATCAGGTCCGCGGCGGCGATGGAGCCGCGGATGTCGGTGGTGAAATGCAGGTTGCGGCCGCGGGCGGAAGCGACGACCTCATCGAGGCCGGGTTCATAGACCGGGAGTTCGTCCGAGTTCCAGGCGGCGATGCGATGCTCGTTCATGTCGGCCACGGTAACCGTGATGTGCGGGCACTTGGCGGCGATCATGGCCATGGTCGGGCCGCCGACATAGCCGGCGCCGAGGCAGCAGATGGATTGTATTTTCATGGGGTGAACGGATGTTGGGCGGAGGCTAACGTGAGGTGGAAATGTCCGCAAGAAGCGTTTGGCGGGCTTCCGGAGCTCAATCCCGCATGTGGTCACGCAGGAGATGATAGAGGAAGAGCGAGTTGTACGTGAAGTAGCGTTTGAAGAGGCGGCGGGGTTCCATGGCGAGGCGGTAGGCCCATTCGAGGCCGAGCTTCTGGAGGGCGCGCGGAGATTGCCTCACCTCGCCGGCGTGGAACGCGAAGGCGGCGCCGATGCCGAAATAGACGGCGGGTGGCAGGCGGTCCTTGTGGCGGGCGATCCAGTGTTCCTGTTTCGGGCAACCGAGGCCGACCCAGACCAGGTTGGCTCCGGAGTCGCGGATTTTGTGGCAGATGCGGTCGAACTCATCGGCCGGCCAATCGCCAAAGGGGGGCGAGTGGGTGCCCGCGATGACGGTTCCGGGGAAACGGCTGGCGAAAGAGGTGGTGAGTTTGTCGAGGGTGGACTGCGCACCGCCTAACAGGAAATGACGGAACTCCGGCCTGCGCTGCGTGGCGACGAGCGTTTCCAGCATCAAGGTCGGGCCGTAGACGCGGTCGGCGAGTTTTTTTTCGGGAGGGAGCCGGGCGTTTAGCGCCCAGACGAGCGGCATGCCGTCGGGGACGATCAGGTCGAAGCGGCGCATCGATTCGCCGAACGCGGGATCATGGCGGGCCAAGGCCGCGACATGGGTGTTGGCGGCCTCCACGGCGTAGGTGCCATCGCCATCCGCGGCATGCTTCAGGATCCATTCCACCGCGCCGGCGTAGGTGGTGGCTGCGACTTGCAGGCCGATGACGGGGATTTCAAGCACGAAGGTTTAAGCACGAAATTCGTGACGAAGAATGGGTGGTATGTCAGCGCCAGTCTTCAAGGGTGAGACCGTCGATTCTGAGAAAGTCTTTGGTGTTGTTGGTCACGATGGTCCGTTGATGGCGCAGCCCGGTGGCAGCGATGAAGACATCGGTGATGCTGACCGGCGTTCCCCCGTTGAGTAATCCGGCGTTGATGCGGGCTGCGATACGGGCGCACTCGGAGTCGAAGGGCAGGATTTGCAAGGATGCCACGAAACGCGAGACTTTGGCGCGCTCCTCCTCGCGATGTTCGGTGGGTGCGCGGTCTGCGCCTTGGAACAGTTCAAACTCAGTGACAACCGAAATGAAGCAGTCTTTCGGGCGGCATAATGCAAGCCGATCAATGACCTTTTTGCGGCCCCGCAGGACGTCAATGCAGACATTGGTGTCGAGGAGTCGTTTCACAACACTTTCTCAACGTAGGCGGTTTTTCCGCGTCCGAAGTCTTTACGGGAGATCCGCACGCTTTCAAAAAATCCTTCCGGCCAGCCGTTTTCCGTCACTTCCTCGATGATGATTTTGCGGCCCTCGCGATGGATGGACACAGTGCCGCATGGCAGTTCCAGTTCCTTTGGCAGTCTGACAGCGAGAGAGTTGCCGCTTTTGAAGACTTTCGTTTTCATGGATTTCTGTATATACGCGTCTGAATATACAGTCAAGAGGGGCGTGTCCTTCGGGCGGGAAGCGGAGTGTCTGCCACCTGCCGATCAAACGCGACAGAAGGGCTCGATGGCGCGGAGGTCCGGCGTGGAGGCGAGGGCGGCCTCGCGTTGGGCGGGTTCCGCAAACAGATAGAGCGCGTAGCCGCCGTGGCCGCCGCCGCAGTATTTGCGGGCAATGGAGCCGGGGAGGTCCGGGAGCGGTGCCATGCCTTCGTCGAGTTGCGCGGCGTGATAGAGGTTCACGCCCTCGGCGAGTTTGGTGATGTCCGCTTGCAGCGCTCCTTCGCGGGCGACCCGGGAGCTTTGGGCGATCCGGGAGTAGTCGCGCGTGAAATTCGCAATGCCGGGGGTGTCGTGCGGGGAGCCTGTCCAGTAAATGGCCATGCGGCCCGAGAGAAAATCGCCGTTGTGCTTGAAATCCAGCACCGGGGTCTGGCCGGAGCGCCAGACGCAAAGGCCGGTCTCGCGGATGACGGCGGGGTCCTGCCAACCGACGCCGAGGTCGATTTCCGATTCGAAGCTGTCCTTGCCGTTGAGCAGGGCCCAGGCACCGCTGCCGCCGAGGCCGGCCTGTTTCTCGTATGGCCACTCGCGGAGCGAGACCAGCGGCGAGATGGCGCAGTTCACGATGAACTCGCCGGGGATGGCGTAGCGCGGGACGTCGAGCCAGCCGCCGGCGAAATCGACGCGCAGCGGGGCCTCGGTGGGGGCTTGCACCCAGCGGACGATGGAACTGGTGGAGACCGGTTCGAAGCGCGGCGGGGTCTTGGGCAGGATGACGTATTCCGCGCCGACCTCGGCGCAGAGGGCCCTTTTCAGATCGGCGTATTTGTCGTCCTCGGTGACCGCGAGGATGTCCGGGCGGAGGGCGAGGAAATCCTCCCGGAAATCGATGCCCTCGTCGTGTCCGCGGCCCACGACCACGTGGTCGATGATGCGGAGGCTTTCGAGCAGGGCCTTCTTGTGTTCGTCCGGGATGGAGGGTTTGCGGCGCTTGTGGATCCAGAGCACATCGGCGGAGGCGAAGGAGACGGTGAGGTGGTCGCCGAGGGCGCGGGCCTCCTCGAAGAACTGGACGTGGCCGCCGTGGATGATGTCATAACAGCCGGATACGAATACTTTTTTCATGATGGGTTGCGGGTATGCGGGATCAATCACCTTCCGTCACGCTGCCGCCCTTGGTCGGACTTTCCGTCAGGGAAAGAAACCTTGGGTGGGTTGGGGCGGGGTGATGGGGTTGCCGTTCCATGTGAGGAGGCGGCGGGATGCGGTCTTGCGGTCTGGCGGAGGGTCAGGGCATGGGCCGGCGTGGCAGGAGGATGGAGAACAGGTCCACGTCCACCGCGTGCGGTTGGCCAAGGAATTCGAGCAGGATTTTCACGCGCTCCGCGGCGGGTGCGACGGAGACGATGGTGCCGCGCATGCCCTGGAGCGGGCCGTGGGCGATTTCCACCTCGTCGCCGGTCTCGATGACCGGGGAGACGGAAAACAATTCCTCGTCGTCCTCCGAGCGTTCGCGGATTTCACGTCGGAGGGCGTTGACGAACGACTCTGGGACGGGAGGAATTCCGGATCCGAAGCGCACCAAGCCGCGCACACCTTGGCAGAAGGTCACGGCGCGCTCCATTTCCGCGAGGTTGAACTTCGCCAGCACATAGCCGGGAAACAGCGGTTCCACCCACCAGATTTTCCCGCGGCGGGTGGCCTTGCGGTAGCGGAGCCGCGGGCAGAAGACCTCGATGCCCTCGAATTCCCGCAGGTGGCCGGCCGCGATGTGTTCGCGCTTCGTCTGCGTGCGGACGCAGAACCATTCGGGCGATGTGTTGGATGCGGAATTCATTGGCCGAGGATTTTCTGAAGCACGGGAAGCACCCTTCCGCCGCTGCGCATCCATTGTTCGAGGCGCTCCACGCGGTCGCTGAGGAATTGCCGGTGTTCGGGGTCCTCCACCTGGCTGGCGGCCTCGGCGAGGCGGTCGATCTTGGTTTTGCCGCTTTCCAGATGCGGGCGGACCTGCTCGCGGATGAAGCCGCCGACCAGCCGTTTGAGCTCCACGGCCGGTTCGTAGTAGGTGCGGCGTTCACCGTTGCCGTTGGTGGCGGCCTCGCGGACCGCACCAAGGCTTTTGAGCATGCGCAGGCCCTGGCTGGCGGATCCCTTGCTGATGTTCAGCAGCCGCACCAAATCGTCCAGCGAGAGGGGATGTCGGGAAATGAAAAGAAGGCCGTATATTTCGCCGATCGAGCGGGGCAGTCCAAGCACCCTCACGCCGTCCACAAACACCGCCACCACCTGGCTTTCCAAGGTGTCGAGTTCCCGGTGCGATCCGTCCGGTATGGGGTTCATGGGAGCGGACTCTATGGGGGATTTTGGATTGTTCAATTCAATTTGAACAATCGGGGGCAAGGAGGGATTTCCCGGACGTGAAATCTACTGGAGTGGCATTCACGGCAGTTGGGCGGGAGGATCGGCAGGCGAGAATCCGGGTGACGATCCCGGGCTTGCCAGTGACCGGGATTCCTGCTGGATTCCGGACCATGCGAATTCTGATTACCGGCGGGGCGGGCTTTCTGGGCTCCCATCTTTGCGAACGGCTTCTCAACGAAGGCAACGAGGTGATCTGCCTCGATAATTTCTTCACCGGGCGGAAGCGCAACATCTCTCACCTGCTGGGCAATCCCTATTTCGAGCTCGTCCGCCACGACGTGACGGAGCCGTTCAAGTTCGAGGTGGATCAGATCTACAACCTCGCCTGCCCGGCCTCGCCGCCGCATTACCAGCACAATCCGATCAAGACCACCAAAACCTCGGTGATGGGCGCGATCCACTGCCTCGGTCTGGCGAAGCGGGTGGGTGCCCGCGTTTTCCAAGCCTCCACCTCCGAGGTCTATGGCGATCCGGAAGTGCATCCTCAGCCGGAATCCTACTGGGGCAGCGTGAACCCGATCGGCATCCGCTCCTGCTATGACGAGGGGAAGCGCTGTGCCGAAACCTTGTTTTTCGATTACCACCGCCAGAACAAGGTGGATATCCGTGTGGTGCGCATCTTCAACACCTACGGTCCGCGCATGTTGCCGGATGACGGCCGCGTTGTCTCCAATTTCATCGTCCAGGCCCTGCAGGGCAAGGACCTCACGATCTATGGCGACGGCACGCAAACGCGCTCGTTCTGCTTCGTGGACGATCTCATCGAAGGTTTCG
>Ga0209398_1001168_pt1 | contig 14189 bp, 15 predicted proteins | sample AshMeaBigSpring_FD_184125 | JGI IMG/M metagenome (GOLD analysis project Ga0209398, IMG submission 184125) | Groundwater microbial communities from Big Spring, Nevada to study Microbial Dark Matter (Phase II) - Ash Meadows Big Spring (SPAdes)... | ecosystem: Environmental > Aquatic > Deep... | reverse complement strand
AGATATAGTCCTTCACCAGGTGTAAAATTTGCAAGTTCGTTTATTCTTTTAGGTTTAGGATTTTTAGCTTTAGTAATTGGTTCATCACAAATTCCTCAAGGTGCTATGACGGCTAAAGTAAGTATGCTATGGTTGTGTTTAGCCTATTTATTTCACACTTTGGGTGAATTGTGTTTATCTCCTGTTGGTTTATCGTATGTAAGCAAATTAACGCCTAAAAAGCTTGTAGGAATGATGTTTGGGCTTTGGTTTTTTGCCACATTTGTGGGTAATTTTTTAGCAGGACAAACAGCAAGTTTTATGGATGAAATTTCTAGCAAAACATCTATGTCTGGCTTCTTTAGCATATTTGTAGTGATTCCTTTTGCCGTTGCTGCTATTGTATTATTACTCAATAAATTCTTGAATAAAAGAATGCATGGCATTAAGTAAAATAAACTTTTTCAATTGGTGGTATTTACTTTTTTAAACCAAGAAAATGATTGATTTAGTAGAAATAAAACATGAAACTTGGAAGTTTGAATTTGAAAAACTAAAGAAAGTATATACCACCAAATTGCATTCATATCATATAGATATTGAGCATATTGGTAGCACTGCAATTGCAGCACTAATTTGCAAACCAATTATAGACATCGACATTATTCTGTACGATAAAAACTTAATAACTCAAATATCATCCAATCTAGAACAACTAGGATACATTAGCAAAGGCAATCAAGGCATTGAAGGAAGATTTGCTTTTAAACAACAATCAGCATTTGTTCCATTTACCAATCAATATACAAAATGGCCCTCACACCATTTATATGTTTGTTTTTCAGATAGTTTGGCATTAAAAAATCATCTACTTTTTAAACAAGCATTACTAAATAATCAAAATCTTGTAGAACAATATAATCTTTTGAAGAAAAAGTTGGTTGCAGAAAAAGGAATTTCAAGAGAATTGTACACAAAAAAGAAAACAGATTTTATACTCAATGTTTTATCGAAATTAGATTTCAGTATCGAAGAAATAAATGCAATAAAAATTGCAAATAGCTAATACCATTAACTTTAAATTAGTTCCTTTAAAGATTGCTATATAAAAACCATCAAACATGCAACCATTACAACCCATTAAACCTTTTGTAGCAGCTTCTGAAAATGTAAAAGAACTTACACTTAAATCTATTTTAGTAGGAAGCATTTTCGGTGTCATTTTTGGAGCAGCAACGGTATATTTAGCACTAAAAGCAGGATTAACAGTTTCTGCATCTATACCTATTGCTGTTATTGCCATTACGTTGGGCAGAAAGTATTTAAAAACCACAATTTTAGAAAACAATATTATTCAAACTACGGGTTCTGCAGGTGAAAGTATTGCAGCAGGTGTTGCATTTACATTGCCTGGTTTTCTATTTTTATCTGCACCTGATAGTGCCTCGTATTTTAATTACTTAACTATTTTAATACTAGCCATTATTGGTGGATTATTAGGCACTTTACTCATGATTCCACTGAGAAAAGCATTAATTGTGAATGAACATGCCAATTTACCTTATCCTGAAGGCACAGCTTGTGGCGATGTTCTAAAAGCAGGTGAAAAAGGGGGTGATTTTGCTAAAACTGCATTTTGGGGTTTGGGTGTTTCATTTACCTATGCCATATTACAGAAAGTATTGCATGTAATTGCAGAAACGCCTTATTATGCAACACAACAAATCAATAAATTTTTTCCATCTGCTAAAATAAGTGGCGAAATAACACCTGAATATTTGGGTGTTGGTTATATTATCGGACCAAGAATAGCAGGCGTTTTGGTTGCAGGTGGTGTTTTAAGTTGGTTGGTTTTTATTCCTTTATTGGCATCGATAGTCCCTGCAGATACAATTGCTCTTCAATTAATTAAACTTGGATATTTAAAGAGTTTAACATCAGAAGGCGGAAAAGGCGGTTGGAACCCTATTACACATCAATTTGCAGATTATTCTTCTGCTATTTATTATGCATTTATTCGTCAAATTGGAGCAGGTGCAGTTGCTGCAGGTGGCATTATTACACTTATAAAAACTATTCCAACTATTATTCAATCTGTAAAAGGAAGTATTACTTCTATTCAATCGAATAAAAGCAATAAAGAACATTCGATTGAACGCACAGACAAAGACTTGCATATTAAGTTTGTTGCTTTTGGAAGTTTAGCGTTGGTATTATTAATTACTTTATTGCCACAAGTGCCAGGAAACAGCATTTTACAAAAGCTATTAATTGGTGTATTGGTAATTATTTTCGGAGCTTTATTTGTTACCGTTTCTTCTAGAATTGTGGGTTTAATAGGGTCATCAAATAATCCTATTAGTGGAATGACGATTGCTACTGTTATGGGCACAAGTTTAATATTTTTAAGTGTTGGTTGGACGGGTGTTGCTTTTGAACCTTTGGTTTTAGTTGTTGGAGGAATGATTTGCATTGCTGCAGCTAATGCAGGTGCAACATCTCAAGATTTAAAAAGTGGTTACATTGTTGGTGCAACTCCAAAAAATCAACAAATTGCTTTATTTGTTGGAGCAATTGTATCGTCAATTGTGATTGGTTTAACCATTCAATTTTTAGATAAACCAACTACAGAAATGGTGAATCAAGGAATTTATCATGCCATTGGCACCGAAAAATATCCTGCTCCACAAGCTACTTTAATGGCTACTTTAATTAAAGGAATTTTATCTCAAAACTTAGATTGGCAATTTGTATTTGTAGGTGTATTTGTAGCTATTACTTTAGAACTGTGTGGTATAAAATCGTTAAGTTTTGCTGTAGGTGCATATTTACCTTTAAGTACAACATTACCCATTGCAATTGGTGGTGCAGTTAGAGCATTTGTAGATAAAAGATCACCTGAGAAAAAACATCAGTCATCAGAAGAAGAAGAATTAGGAAAAGGAAATTTATTTGCAACAGGTTTGGTTGCTGGTGGTGCAGTTGCTGGTGTAATTATTGCTTTTATGAGTGGAACGAATGCTGGAGAACAATTTTTAAATACTGTAAACCTAGAGCATCACTTAACACAACTATTAAGCGAAAATGGATATTTTATTGTTGGAACCTTGTTTTTTGTAGCAATGGGATATATTTTGTATAAAATTGGATTAACAAAAAACGAAAACACTACTGCTTAGATAACTAACTTTTCTTCCACTTTAACCATAAAAAAAGGCTACTTTTTACAAGTAGCCTTTTTGATTGAATATAATGTAGACATGATTAAATTAAACCAACATTCTAACAGGTTCTTCTAACAAACCTTTTAAAGTTTGTAAAAATGCAGCACCTGTAGCACCATCAACAACTCTATGATCGCAACTTAAGGTAACTTTCATAATGTTGCCTACTACAATTTGTCCATCTTTTACAATTGGCTCTTGGCTAATGCCACCTACAGCCAAAATACATGCATCTGGTGGATTAATAATTGCTGTAAACTGGTCGATACCAAACATACCCAAATTAGAAATAGTAAATGTACTTCCCTCCCAATCTGATGGTTGTAATTTTTTATCTTTTGCTTTTTGAGCGTAATCTTTTACTTCTGCATTAATTTGACTCAAGCTTTTTCCATCTGCAAAACGCACAACAGGCACCAACAAACCTTCATCTACTGCAACGGCAACGCCAATATTTACATGATGATTGATTCTAATTTTATCGCCTAACCAGCTACTATTAATTTTTGGATGTTGTTTTAACGATAAAGCTGTTGCTTTTAAAACCATATCGTTAAAGCTAATTTTAGATTTAGAAACTTCATTCATTTTATTTCTTGCAACAATACAAGCATCCATATTAATGCTCATAGTTAAGAAGAAATGTGGTGCAGTAAATAAACTTTCACTTAAGCGTTTAGCAATTACTTTACGCATTTGACTTACAGGCACTTCATCAAAACTTACAACACCTGTATTTGTTGAAGCTACTGCAGAAGTTGTAGAAGAAGTAGCAGGTGCAGAAGAAGTAGTAGCTGCACTAGCAACATCTGGTTTGTAATTATCAATATCAGATTTGGTAATTCTACCGTTATCGCCAGTTCCTTTTACATATTTTAAATCGATACCTTTTTCAGAAGCTAATTTTTTAGCCAATGGTGAAGCAAAGATTCTGCCTTCATTTACAACTTCTTGTGCTACAGGTGCAGGTGCACTCACAACAGGAGCAGCAGTAGCGGCTACAGGAGCTGCAGGTGCAGTAGCTGTAGATGCTGCAGCGACAGCAGGATTTTTAACAGCAGCAACAATTCCATTTACATCTAATCCATCTTCACCTATAATACACAATAAATCATTTACTTGAATTTTTTCACCAGCTTTAGCCCCTTGGTATAAAAGCTTACCATTTTTGTAGCTTTCTAATTCCATTGTAGCTTTATCGGTTTCAATTTCGGCAAGAATTTCACCTTTTTTCACAACATCACCCACATTTTTCTGCCAAGAAGCAATAACACCTTCTGTCATGGTATCACTCAAACGAGGCATTAACACCACCTCTTCCATATTTGCAACGTCTAAAGAAGAAGATGATGAAATTATTGCAGCAGGTGCAGCAACAGGTTGTTCCGCAACAGCAGCAGGAGTAGCAGCGACTACAGCACCACCACTGTGTTGTGCAATTAATGCAGCAATATCTTCACCACTATCTCCTAAAATAGCCAACAAATCGTTTACTTGTAGTTTACCACCTGTAGTAGTACCAATATGTAACAATGTACCATTTTGATAGCTTTCTAACTCCATGGTAGCTTTATCAGTTTCAATTTCAGCTAATAAATCACCTTTTTTTACAGTATCACCTACTTTTTTGTGCCAAGCGGCAATTACCCCTTCAGTCATTGTATCACTTAAACGGGGCATTAATATCACTTCTGCCATAAAATTCGTTTGCTCTTTAATTGAGGCGTGAAATTAATACAAATTGATGTAGCTGCAACAGATAATGTGTGATTTTATTGTAATTACCATTATACATTCTTTAAAAAGAACATATATATTGAAAAATTGACTAATTAATACTGTAAAAATGATACGAAAAGGTACTGTTCTTAAAAATACAAATAGAAAGAAGCTAGAAAAATTTAAAAAGTACCTTAATATGTATATTGCAACTTAAACACGTATACATGCGAATTATTTCTTACAATACCAATGGCATAAGAGCTGCCATGAAAAAAGGATTGGTAGAATGGCTACAAACAGATGTAGCAGATATCATATGCATTCAAGAAACAAAAGCGAATAAAGAAGATGTTGACTATGCAAAAATTGAAGCTTTAGGTTTTGAAACCTTCTGGTTTTCGGCACAAAAAAAAGGATATAGTGGCGTAGCTATTCTTACCAAAATAAAACCTGATGCTGTTTTTTACGGAAATGGAATTGAACAAAGCGATTTTGAAGGAAGGGTAATTAGAGCCGATTTTGGAGATATCACTTTAATAAATGCTTATTTTCCTAGTGGAACAAGTGGCGATGAACGACAAACCTACAAATACCAATGGTTAGATGAATTTTATAACTATTTAGAAACTTTACGAAAAACAAGACCCAACTTAATTTTAACAGGCGATTATAATATTGCACATCATCCTATTGATATTCATGATCCAAAAGGCAATAAAAACTCTTCTGGTTTTTTACCTGAAGAAAGAGCTTGGATGGATAAATTATATAGCAATAAATGGGTAGATACATTTAGATTTATTCATGGCGAAAAAACAGGGCAATATACCTGGTGGAGTCAACGCTTTCCATCGGTTCGTTTGCAAAATAAAGGATGGAGAATTGATTATATAAGTGTAACAGATAGTTTACAATCGAAAATTGCCGATGCAGCTATTTTTCCAGATGCAAAACATAGCGATCATTGCCCTATTTACTTATCGATCAAATAATATATAAAATGAATAATGCTATAGACGCTGCTTTTGTGTATAATGTTACTACACAAGTGGCTCACCCAATTAAAGAATCTTGGATTCAATGGATGAAAGAAATTCATATACCACAAGTATTAGAAACAGGTTGTTTTACTCATTTTCAATTTGTACAAATTTTAGAACTCGACGAAACTGACGGGCTTACCTATACTGTTCAATATTACGCACCTAGTAAAGCTTTATACAATAAATATGTTGATCAATTTGCAGCAGCATTAAGAAATGATGCTTTGCAAAAATGGGGTAATCAAATTGCAAGTTTTAGAAGTTTAATGCAGTGTATTTAAACATTACACACTGTATTTTTCTTTTTTGATAAATAAATGCCAACTACATTTTTTGGAAAAATTTGTAGAAAAATGGATGGATTTTGGCCTGTAATTTTTCCACCTGTTCAATTGTGCATTTTCTGTGGATAGATTAATAAGTACATTTTGCAATTACAATTTGTTTGTTATATTGTTTTGGAACATTTAATTAAAAAATGAATACAAAAATTTAGCTAAAACACTTACTATGATTGAGTTTCATTGAAAAATAAACCTAAAACCACCGACACTACTGTACCAAAACTTTTAAAACCCTTTACACACAAGGGTTTTAAAAGAAAAAGAATTGTAGAAATTTCAATAAATTTATTTTGCTGGTAGTTAAAAGCAAATAAATTTGTTATTCTATAAAACTCAAACAATTTAATTATGAACAAGGCTGATTTAATTGCACAAATCTCTGAAGAGGCGGGTATAACTAAAACACAAGCAAATGCTGCTTTAGATGCTTTCACATCAACTGTTACTAAAACATTGAAAAAAGGCGATAAAGTTACATTGGTAGGTTTTGGAACTTTTTCAGTATCAAAACGTGCTGCACGTACTGGCCGTAATCCTCAAACTGGTGCTGCCATTAAAATTAAAGCTAAAAAAGTAGCTAAATTCAAAGCTGGTAAAGAATTGAGTGCCAAAATCTAAGTACAAAAAACTTAGAAAAGAATTAAAGTCCTGCTATTTCAGCAGGATTTTTTATTTTTACAATTCACTTTTTATAAATAACATTAATATCATGGGTAGAGGCGACAAAAAAACAGCAAAAGGAAAGCGTTTTAAAGGTTCATTCGGCAAAAGCCGTCCTTCAAAAAAAGCAACTTTCAAAGCTGCCGTTAAAGCATCTTAATTTGTAAAAGAAGCTATTACTGATTTAAAACCTATACATGAAAGTGCTATAGGTTTTTTTGTTTTATGGGTAAAAAAATGGTGTACTCTTTTTTATAATTACAATATATTATATGCAGAAAATTAGGTGCTATGTAGTTGCAATTTGCTTGTTGTTATTTGCTTTTGGTTGTCACAGAAAAACAGTAACACAACAAACAAATAGTGCAGGCTACAAATCAGAAATAGGGTTAGCCTCTTATTATGCCGATAAATTTATTGGCAGAAGCACTGCAAGTGGCGAAAAATATAGTGCTACAAAATTTACTGCTGCACACAGAACACTTCCATTTGGCACTATGGTAAAAGTTACCAATATAAGCAATGGTAAAACTGTAATGGTAAGAATAAATGACAGAGGCCCGTTCGTAAGCGGCAGAATTATAGACCTAAGCAAGGCTGCTGCTAAACAAATAGATTTGATAGCACAAGGCGTTGCTAAAGTAAAAATTGAGTATAAATAATTTATGGAATTAACCAAGTAGATAGTCCATTACCATAATCAAAAAAAGCTCTTCTATGCCCTGCATGATGTAGCCACAGCCAATCGACTGACTGTGCTTGCACAGAAACTACTCCAAAATTTATTTTTCCGGCTTCGCTTTCAGCTATTGTTGGATCTTTTAGTTCAAATTGTTCTTGCAATCCACTTGTAGGTAATTCAGAAATACTTGAAGGTGCAGCCGTAGCTAAATAACAACGTCTACTTGAAACATTTGTTTTTTCCCAAGCATCATTAGCAATTTCATCTGCATATTGTAAAACAGCAAAACCTTTTATTCGAATTTGAATTCTTGCAGCAGCATCATAAAAAAGCATGCTTACTACATTATTTTCTTGCAAACTCGTCCATTTATTGCTTCGAATATCTGTATGAAAACGTAGTAATTTTTCTTGTGGTAAAACCTTACGCAATACTACTGTTCTTTGACTAATTTCTCCGTTACTAAAATTTGCAACAGATGCTAAATGGAATGCATCTTTACTTTTTAAACTGCCATTTAACAATCGTAACCAACAATCTTTTTCAACATCAGATAAGGTATACGCAATATTATTTACGGTAATAAATGCTTCATTTGTAGTAGCCATGCAAATACAACACTTATACTTTTGTAAAGTTGTGTAATAAGCAACTTAAACAGGGCATTTTTCGTGATAATTAATTAATTCAATCGGCGTTCTTTCAATAGCATATCCTTTATAATATTGTTCTACCTCATCTAATACAGCTTCAACTTCTTCAATATTTTTTAAGGTAACAAGTTTGTTTCTAAATTCTTTAATATTGGGCAATCCTTTTAAATAATTGGTATAATGCCTACGCATTTCATTAATGCCAACTACGTTTCCCTTCCATTCTACCGATTTTCTTAAATGTTGTTTACTAACTTGTACTCTTTCTTCAACAGTAGGGCTATCCATTAATGTACCTGTGGCTATATAATGTTTTATTTCTCTAAATATCCATGGATAACCAATTGCAGCCCTTCCTATCATTACACCATCTACACCATATCTGTTTTTATATTCAACTGCTTTTTGAGGGCTATCAATATCTCCGTTTCCAAAAATGGGAATATGAATTCTAGGATTATTTTTCACTTTAGCAATGAGTGTCCAATCGGCTTCTCCTTTATACATTTGAGCCCTTGTTCTTCCATGAATGGACAATGCTTTAATGCCACAATCTTGTAAACGTTCTGCTACTTCTTCAATATTCAAACTATTTTCATCCCAACCTAAACGTGTTTTTACAGTTACGGGTAAAGACGTTGATTTTACAACCGCTGAAGTTAAACGCACCATTAAATCTATATCTTTTAAAACGCCTGCACCTGCACCTCTACAGGCAACTTTTTTTACCGGACAACCAAAGTTTATATCTAACAAATCAGGATTGGTTACATCTACAATTTTAGCAGCTAACGATAAACTTTCTTCATCACCACCAAAAATTTGAATTCCTACAGGTCGTTCTTCTTCAAAAATATCTAGCTTTTTACGGCTTTTAATAGCATCTCTAATTAAACCTTCACTACTAATAAATTCGGTGTACATTAAATCTGCCCCATTTTCTTTACAAACAATTCTAAACGGAGGATCGCTAACATCTTCCATAGGTGCAAGCAATAATGGAAAATCGGGTAATTGTATTGTATCTATTGCAACCATAGTGTTATAAGGTTTGTTCGTTTGGTAACTTGTAACTTTTATCTTTGTTTAAAACGCACAAAAGTACAAGCTATTTTTTTATGGAAGAACATATAGAACAAATTAAAGAAGATACTACTTCAACTCAAACAGTAACGTTACCTTTTACGATACCAAAAAGAGGTGAACATAGAGAAATGAATTATTGGTCGCAATTAGGTTTACTATTAGGATTAACAGGAGGAGGTTTGGTAATAGGTGGCTTTTTATCGATTTTGATATTTTGCTTAATGAGTGGAGTAAGTTTTTTTAATATAGAAAAAGAATTATTAAACCCTAAATATGCTGATGCAAACAGAGTAGTGCAAGTAGTTTCTACTATTGTTATCTTTTTTACTCCTGCTTTTTTATTTGCCTTTATTGCACATAAAAAGCCATTTAAATATTTACAGTTTAACACCAAAATTTCGTTTAAACAATTGCTTTGGGTGCTAGTGATTGCTACTTTGGCACTTTTTGTAGGTAGCCTTTTAGCAGAAATTAATGCAGCAATCCCTATTTCTAAAAAATTATATGCTTTGTTTAAAAAAGCAGAAGAATCGTACAGCGAACAAATTATGGCTATGGTAAACATGAAGAATTTTACCGATTATTTAATAGCCATTTTTATTATTGCATTGGCTCCTGCTATTGTAGAAGAAGTATTTTTTAGAGGTGCTGTGCAAAATCTTTTAACAAATTGGTTTAAAAATCATTGGGTGGCTATTATAGTTACGAGCATTGTTTTTAGTGCTATTCACATGAGTTATTTTGGCTTTTTAACTAGAACAGCATTAGGCGTTGTTTTAGGACTTTTATTTTATTATGGCAAAAGTATTTGGTTAAATATATTGGCTCATTTTTTAAACAATGCTATTGCTGTTTCTCAATTGTATTACTTAAGTACAAAGGGTAAACTCACAAAAGATGCAATGGAAGATCATTTTCCTATTTGGTTAGGTGTAGGTGCTTTGGTTTTACTAATTGGTGCTATTTATTTATTTATTGAAGAATGTAAAAAAGCAAACGAACGCAATTCTTTATTGGCAACAGAAAACGCTTCAATATCTTAAAATGTGTAAGTAATGATGCAACAATGGCATTTATTGTATAAAACAGGTAGTTACGCTGAAGCAAACATTATTCAAGGAATGCTTGAAGAAAATGAAATACCAGTACAACTACTTAATAAACAAGATAGTAGCTATATCAATTTTGGAGATATTGAAGTGTATGTACCCATTACTTTAAAGGACATTGCTAATAGCATTTTAGAAAAGGCTTTACTCAACTAATTTTTACATTTTATTTATGGCATTAAACATACAAACCTTTAAAACAAGGGCATTAACGGCAATTATTTTTGTTGCTGTAATGCTTAGTTGTTTGCTCTATAATCACTGGAGTTTTTTAATTCTCTTTTCTGTAATTCATTTTGGTTGTTGGGTAGAATATCAACAATTAATGAAACGAATTGATTCGAATTATGCAACCATACATCCAATATTAGAATATGGATTTATGCTATTAGGGTTTGGATTTATGCTATTTCATACCAATAAAGCATACCATATTGCCAATATTCATTTACATGATGTTGCCTTTTATGTTATTTGTGTTACACTCATTATTCTTGCCTTTACTGCTTTATTTCTGCAAAAAAAAGGAAATAACAAACTGTTGCTACATGCCATTTTGGGATTGTTTTACATATCGTTTAGCTGGTCGCTAATGATTACATTAAGAAACAAAGGAATGGAATTTACAGACAACGAGCTTTCAAGAGATTTAGGATGGATTACACCAATGGTATTAATTGCATCTATATGGATAAACGATACCATGGCATATATTGTAGGATCATTTATTGGCAAAACTCCCTTATCTCCTATTTCACCCAAAAAAACTTGGGAAGGTACTATTGGTGGAGCCATTTTAGCAATTGTGGTGGTTACAATAGTTGGAAACTATGTTTTAGAAATTTTAAACCTCACTACACTACTCATTATTTCTTCATGTGCTGCTATTGTGGGCACTTTGGGCGATTTATTAGAAAGTAAACTAAAACGCATGGCAAACGTTAAAGACAGTGGTTCGTTTATGCCAGGTCATGGTGGTTTTTTAGATCGCTTTGATTCGTTGCTATTAGCAACACCTGTTGTTTATTTTTTATTACAGTTGTTATCATAAAAAAGCTCTACATGAATGTAATTATTACTGGTGCTACAAAAGGGTTAGGACTTGCAATGGCTCATCAATTTGCAGCTGCTGGATATAGAATTTTAGTTTGTGCAAGAAGTGAAACCAATTTATACGAAATGGTACAAACTTTTCAAAACATGTACGCAAATATTGAAATTAAGGCAATGCCTGTAGACATGAGTGTGCAGGAAGAAGTAGTAAATTTTGCAAATTGGTGTTTAAGCTTTGGAACACCAGATATTGTTATTAATAATGCAGGAAGCTTTTTACCAGGTAGCATACACAATGAAGCAGAAGGTATTTTAGAAAAAATGATGGCTACCAACTTGTATAGTGCTTACCATTTTACGAGAGCAGTTTTACCATCGATGATTGAAAAAAAAGCAGGTCATATTTTCAATATTTGCTCTATTGCATCTTTACAAGCATATGCCAATGGAGGCAGCTACAGCATTAGCAAATTTGCTCTTTTAGGATTTAGTAAAAACCTGAGAGAAGAGCTAAAACCACACTCCATAAAAGTGACAGCAGTTTTACCAGGTGCAGCATTTACAGATAGTTGGGCCGATAGTGGTGTTGACAAAAACAGAATTATGGAAGCTGATGATATTGCTAAAATGGTATTTGCCTGTTCACAACTTTCTGCACAAGCAGTTGTAGAAGACATTGTTTTACGACCACAATTAGGAGATTTATAGTTTTATACATTATCCCTATCATACAACAGGCTATCTTTTTTGAGATAGCCTGTTGTATATTAATTCTATTTCATTCTCTATCCTTCAAAACTACTGTAGAAATAAGGAGTTTTAGCTTCAAATTCAGCAGCACAAGTGTCTACCATTTTGTATACTCTAGTTATACCCAACGCTTTTCTTTTTTCATAAACATCGTCATCGCTGCAAGTGCCTTGTAATATTTTAGCAATTTGTGCATCGCTAAAGCCATTCTTTTTAGCATCTTTTAAAAGTGTTTCAGGCAAAGATTCTAATCGATAATTACCAATTTCTTTTTCAATTAAACATATCTTTTGAATTTGGTATAAAAACCAACGATCTATACCAGTTGCTTGTGCAATGCTTTTAACTGTAGAACCTTGCATTAATGCATCTTTTATTCTAAATATTCTATCCCACTTTGGTGTTTTAATATATTCTACCAATTCTTCACTCTTCATTAAACTTTTGCCATAATAACCCAAACCAACAGCATCGTTTTCTAAACTTTGACAAGCTTTTTGCAACGCTTCTGTAAAACTTCTACCAATGGCCATTACCTCTCCTACGCTTTTCATTTGTAAACCTAAAGTATCGTTTGCTCCTTTAAATTTATCAAAATTCCAACGTGGCATTTTTACAATTACATAGTCTAATGCTGGCTCAAAATAGGCCGATGTGGTTTGTGTAATTTGATTTTTCAACTCGTCTAAAGTATAGCCAATGGCTAATTTTGCAGCAATTTTTGCAATAGGATAACCCGTTGCTTTACTAGCTAATGCAGAAGAACGGCTTACACGAGGATTAATTTCTACCGCAATTAATTCTTCTGTTACAGGGTTTTGAGCAAACTGTACATTACAACCTCCTTGAAAATTACCCAAACTACGCATCATTAACATGGCTTGATTACGCATTTCTTGATAAGCCGTATCGCTCAATGTCATGGCAGGTGCTACTGTAATGCTATCACCTGTATGCACACCCATTGGGTCTAAATTTTCTACTGTACAAATAATAACAACGTTATCATTTTTATCTCTCAACAATTCTAATTCATATTCTTTCCATCCTAAAACAGCTTTTTCTACCAACACTTCATGTATAGGGCTAGCTTTTAAACCACGTTCTAAAGCTGCATCTAATTCATCTTTGCTATGCACAAAGCCGCCACCAGTTCCACCTAAAGTAAATGATGGACGAATTACCAACGGAAACCCAATTTTTTGAGCAAATTCTTTTCCTTCTAAAAAACTATTGGCTACATGGCTAGGTGCTACAGCAACACCAATTTTTACCATCAATTGTCTAAACTGTTCTCTATCTTCTGCCGTATCAATTGCTGCCACATCTACACCAATCATTTTGCAATTGTATTTTTCCCAAATACCTAATTCATCTACCTCTTTACACAAGTTCAAAGCGGTTTGTCCACCCATTGTTGGCAGCACTGCATCAATTTTGTTTTCTTGCAAAATCTGTTCAATACTTTCAGGCGTTAATGGCAATAAATACACTTTATCTGCCATCATAGGATCGGTCATAATAGTAGCAGGATTACTATTAATCAAAATCACTTCAATTCCCTCTTCTCTTAAACTACGTGCTGCTTGAGAGCCAGAATAGTCGAATTCACAAGCTTGTCCAATAATAATGGGACCAGAACCAATAATTAAAATCGATTGAATAGAGTTGTCTTTAGGCATAGTAAGGCTTTGTTAACCAGCTGTAGAACATGCATGAGGCTTTTGTTGCGTTTTCTATGGTTTTTCCAAATTATCATTGATAGATATAGTTTTGATTATATGGTTGATTGTTTCTAATAACAGCAGCGATAGTCAATGCTATTTTGTTTCTGATGCCATTTATGATGATCAAACCATTTTTGTTTTCTCCTTTTTTTCTTTT
>Ga0209398_1001165_pt1 | contig 14204 bp, 14 predicted proteins | sample AshMeaBigSpring_FD_184125 | JGI IMG/M metagenome (GOLD analysis project Ga0209398, IMG submission 184125) | Groundwater microbial communities from Big Spring, Nevada to study Microbial Dark Matter (Phase II) - Ash Meadows Big Spring (SPAdes)... | ecosystem: Environmental > Aquatic > Deep... | reverse complement strand
CGGTACTTGACGAAACCGTCTTGCACCCCTGCAAGACGGTTTCCCAACTGCGGGAAAGCTCCGCACACCCCTGCATGGCGGTTTCCCGAATGTGGGAAAGCTCCGCGCACCCTTGCATGGCATAATTACACGTATGTGTACCATACACGCATTTATCGGTTATGGTAGTATCATTGTGCCATTTGCTGAAAATTACCCCCATGTAACTTGCTGCAATTTGTTGATTATACAAATTGATACAAATATCAAAATTACATTTTGAAAAATAAAATATTTTATGTGTTTTCTCGGCATAATTTCCTACATCATGCCGTTGTAGTGCAGTAGAAGAAATATGGATTGCATTTTTGAAGACCAATAACAGTAGTACACTATTTGGTGGTAGACAACTTGGTGGTTAAGGCACGGCGAGTGTGTTTAAAGTACAGATAAACGGTACCTTACAATTGCCCATTTACTTTCCAATACAAAACTTACTAAATATAAAATCTAGTTGATCTTCGTTGGTAATTTCGCCAGTAATGGTACCTAGGTAATGAAGGCATTGTCGGATATCTAATGCCAATAAATCGCTCGACAATTGTTGGTGAACACCTTCTTGCACATCGGTAAGGGCTTCCTGTAATTTTTGCAATGCGTCAAAATGTCTAGCATTAGTAACAATGGTGGCTTCTGTATTGATTTGTCCGTTAATAGCGGTTTGTACTAAGGCATTTTTGAGTGCATCTATATTGGTATTGGCTTTTGCAGAAATAAATAGGCATTTTTCAAATGCACGAAAAGTTTGTAGCAACGATGGGCTTGCCGTGTCGGCTTTGTTGGCCACCAATAAATACGTAATTTGTTCGGATTTAAAATTAGCTACTACGGTTTGCAATTCTGCCGCAGTCATTTGTTGTACATCGAATAAGTACACCACCACATTGGCAAGACGCATTTTTTCCAAACTTTTTTCTACCCCAATACTTTCAATAATGTCGGTGGTGTGCAACCGTATACCGGCAGTATCTATCAGCCTAAATAAGATGCCGTTGATATTGACTACTTCTTCTATGGTATCGCGGGTGGTGCCGGCAATTTCGCTTACAATGGCCCTGTTTTCGTTCAACAAGGTATTTAGCAGCGTGGACTTACCAGCATTGGGTTTACCAATGATGGCAACTTGTACACCGTTTTTAATAACATTGCCCAAACTAAACGAAGCTAGCAATTGCTGTGTGGTTTGCAATAGTTGTGAAAGGAGTTGCTGTAGCAGGCTTCGGTCGGCAAATTCAACGTCTTCCATGCTAAAATCCAATTCCAATTCTATTAAGGCCGAAAACTTAATGAGTTCGTTACGCAATTGTTGTAAATCGCTCGAAAAGCCTCCTCTTACATTTTTCAATGCGGTGTTGCGACTAGCTTCGGTATTACTAGCTATTAAATCGGCAACGGCTTCGGCTTGGGTTAAATCAAGTTTGCCATTCAAAAAAGCCCGCTGTGTAAATTCGCCCGGCTTGGCAATACGGCAACCTTGGTGGGTAAGGGCTGCCATAATTTTTTCTTGGATAAACGGCGATCCATGGCAGCTAATTTCTACCACATCTTCGCCGGTATACGAGGTGGGATTTTTATAAATACCTACCACCACCTCGTCCAACACTTCTTGACCATTTTTAAGCAACCCTACGTGCAGGGTATGGGTAGGCTGTAGTTGTAAATTTTTTGAGGGAAATAAACTGTTGGCAATAGTAAGTGCATTGGGTCCACTCATTCGTATTACACCAATGGCACCAAGGCCTTGCGGAGTTGCTAAAGCTACTATTGTATCGTTCCAACCACTTAATTTTCCTAACATGTACAGCTATTTGCTGCAAATGTAAAGCGGATTAGTGAACCAATTGGGCATAGTCGGCTGCCGATAGCAATTCGTCAACATCTGCGGGGTTGGCTACTTCTAATTGAATCATCCAACCGGCACCATATGGATCGGTATTTACTAGGTCGGGTTGTTTATCCAAATCGGGATTGATAGACAATACTTTGCCTGCAACGGGACAAAATAAGTCGCTCACTGTTTTTACTGCCTCCACCGTACCAAATACCTCTTCGGCAGCTACATTTTCGCCAACGGTGGTAATGTCTACATACACAATATCGCCCAATTCGCGCTGTGCAAATTCGGTAATACCAATGGTGGCAATATTGCCTTCAATGCTAATCCATTCGTGATCTTTGGTATATTTTAGGTTTTCGGGAAAGTTCATAACGAGTAGTTTTTAAAGTTGCAAATATGGTGAAATAATGAATAATATTCGGTACAATAAATTATTGCTTAGGGCAACAACCGAATACGCATAGGCACATCGGTAATTGGTCGGTCGCCGGGACGGGTGGGTGTAGTGGCTATTTTATCCAATACTTCTAAGCCGCTAATCACTTCGCCAAATACCGTATAGTTTTGGTCTAAAAATGCGGTACCGCCTATGCGGCGATAAATTTCTTTTTGTTGCGCTGTATACGAAACGTTTTTAGGCAATTGTGTAGAATCGGTTAACCGGCCTTGTACAATGTAAAACTGACAATTGCTACTTGCTTTTTGCGGATTATTGTCGCGAGCGGCCGCTAACGCACCTTTTTTGTGAAAACAATTTTGCTTAAATTCTGCTGGAATGCGGTCTCCCGGTGCCGAGCCACTGCCTAGCATAGTGCTACTATCGGCACGTTTGCTTGTAGGATCGCCGCCTTGTATCATAAAATCTTTAATTACTCGGTGAAAAAGCAAGCTGTCGTAAAATTTTTGCTGTACCAACTTCACAAAATTGTCTCTGTGCAATGGCGTAGAATCGTATAATTTGGCCACCATGACTCCAAAAGGCGTACTGATTTCAACCAATTTTTCAGTACTAACAAAAGCGGGCTTTGGTGCAATACGTGGAGCTGTTTTTTTCACTTGGGCTATCAGCGTGTTGGTAGCTAGTAGTGCTATACAAACAAACAAAAAACTGCATTTCATAAAACAAGTATGGAATAAATAAATATGGTTAAAAATTCAGTTGTTGAAAATAAAGCAGCACATGGTCTTTTAAAAAGTTTTCTTGTTCATGCAAACTATGAACGGGCATTTCTTTGATTTGTTTGAAATGCGGCCAATTATCGGGGTCTTTGCCTTCGTACAAAAAATAGCCGCTTGGTTGCAATATGGTGCATACCGCTACGTGCATCAAATCTTGCTTTTGTTCTTTCGATATTTTAGGCTCTTCAAAGCCGGTTTCTTGTAAGCCTATTAAAAAAAGGATGGCTTCCAAATCGGGCTTTTTACCAAAGCGTTCTATCAATTTGGCTTCCAAAGCCCACCATCTGTGTTGTAAATCGTCTTGTACTAACATAGGGCAAAGGTAAACGAAGTTTTAACGCCATGCACGGTTTAAAATTCGTAGGCTTTGTTGACAATTTTGCGAATTTGAATATCCAACTCGTTTACACTTGCTTGCAAATGGGCCATAATTTCGGTAATATCTAACGACCGATCGCTACCAATTTCAATACTTAACAAATCTACCAATCCTTTAATATTAGCTAATGGTTTACGAATTTCATGCGATTGAATCCATGAAATTTCATTGAGCAATTGTTTGGTTTTTTGCACATGCGTAACATCTGTGGAGTTGATTGAAACGCCCGTGACTTCGCCCGTATCATTTACAATTGGGTTCATTTCGCTACGATACCACCACGTTGTATCGTTTTTATTGGACACTGCAATTTCACGTATAGATCGATTACCGGCAACAGCTTCGTTAAATTGTTCGTGAAACGACGCATCGTTAGGTGCTAATAAATACTGACGAAAATCGTCGCCAACATGCATCACTCTTCCATCAAATTGACGCGTAAAGTCGGCAGCTTTTTTATTGAAAGATATTAAATGAAAATCCGTGTCTAAAATAATATTGATATCGGATGTAGTGTCGGCAAGTGTTTTTAGCGAAGCATTGAGTTGCACCAATTTTTCCGACTGTTCCATTGTGCCTTGCATTTCGTAGCCTATAGCAATTATTTGTTGGTTAGCATTGCTACTCAGTTCCCATTTAATGTGCACCATTTGTGCCGTATCTTTTAAAGGCAATACTAGCCACTGCTTTTGGTAAGGCTGTTGCACACAAGCCGCTAAACCCATTTTCATTTGTGCAAGATGTTTGGTGCCAAACAAGTGTGTAAGCTTAGCTGCATCTTTTGCCGGCAACCCCATTTTTCTTCGCGCAAGCGCATTGGCGTACAGCACATTTCCTTCCACATCGGCTACAATGCATAAGAAAAGATCAGATTCATTAAAGTGATTCGTCAGTACATCCATTGCTAAAATAGGTGATTAAAAATAGTCATTTAATTTTAAAAACCGGTTTTCGGATTGCTAAAAGAGTTGCTTTTCTATCTTTGCCAAAATTAAAGGACCTTATTATGTTACAAGTACAGGTATTACGCAACAATACAGACTGGGCAAAAGAACGTTTGGCCGTAAAGCATTTTAAACAAATAGCATTGGTAGACGAAATTATTGCGCTAGATGATGAAAGAAAAAAATTACAGCTTGAATTTGATACGGTTCAGTCCAAAATAAACGCGGCATCTAAAGAAATAGGTAAATTGATGGCTACCGGACAACAAGATGCAGCAGCAATTGCCAAACAAGAAGTGGCTACCAATAAGCAATTGGCCGCTGAATTTGCTAGCGCGTTGACCGAAACGGAAAAATCATTGCAACAAAAACTGATTGCATTACCCAACTTGCCTGCTGCCGAAGTGCCAATTGGCAAAACTCCTGAAGAAAATGTTGTGGTAAAACAAAGTGCCGATATTGCTCCTTTGTATGCCGGAGCTGTAGAACATTGGCATTTGCTCGACAAATACAATTTGGTCAATTTTGAATTGGGCAATAAAATTACCGGCAGTGGATTTCCGGTATATATTGGCAAAGGAGCCCGATTACAAAGAGCATTGGTACAATGTTTTTTGGACTATAATACAGCCGCCGGGTACGTAGAGTATTTGCCACCTTTCATGGTTAACGAAGCAAGCGCCTATGGTACAGGACAGCTACCCGATAAAGAAGGCCAAATGTACCATGCCACCGAAGACAATTTGTACCTGATTCCAACTGCCGAAGTGCCGGTAACCAATGTGTACCGCGATACCTTGCTCAAGGAGGAAGAATTGCCCATCAAAATGACAGCCTACAGCCCTTGTTTTAGAAGAGAAGCGGGTAGTTATGGCAAAGATGTACGTGGCCTAAATCGGGTACATCAATTTGAAAAAGTAGAAATTATTCAAATTGTGCATCCAACAAATAGTTACCAAGTATTAAACGAAATGGTAGCACATGTGGAGGGTCTTTTGCAATTACTACAACTGCCTTACCGCATTTTGCGCCTATGTGGCGGCGATATGGGCTTTGCAAGCGCTATTACTTACGATTTTGAAGTGTACAGTGCTGCGCAAAAAAGATGGTTGGAGGTAAGTAGTGTGAGCAATTTTGAAAGTTTTCAAACCAACCGTATGAAGTGTAGATACAAAGATGCTACCGGTAAAACGCAATTGGCACACAGTTTAAACGGTAGCTCATTGGCATTGCCTCGGATAGTTGCTTGTTTACTCGAAAACAATCAAACTGCCGAAGGCATTGTGCTTCCCGAAATATTGCATCGCTATTTTGGTGCATCCATCATCAATTAACCCATACTTATTGTGTTTTTATTTGTACAGCGGTGCATATGGAATTACGACCTCCATATGCACCGCTTTTTTTGTATACTTTAACTATACCCACAATCCACCATTTTAGCCAAATACAAAACTGCTAATTTCCTCTACATACTGCCTATTGTTGCATAAGCGAGGTACTTTGTGTTGGCCGCCCAATTTCCCTTTGCTGTGTAGCCATTTGCTAAAACTACCTTGTGGTAATATTTTTACAATAGGCATGGCCAATGCAATGTTTTTGTGACGCTTGGCTTCGTAATCGCTGTTGATATGTTGTAAGGCTGAGTCAAGAGCAAGTACAAATGCATCTAATTGTTTGGGTGGTGTATCAAATTCAATCAACCATTCATGTGCACCGTTGGCTTCATCGGAAAAATAAATGGGTGCCGCAGTGTAATCGGTCACCATACTTTGTGTAGCTATTGCCGCCAAAGCAATAGCATGGTCGGTATTGTCTACCATTACTTCTTCGCCAAAGGCATTAATGTAGTGTTTAATACGGCCACTTACCTTTATTTTGAATGGATACAGCGAGGTAAAATAAATGGTATCACCAATCAAGTAACGCCATAAACCTCCATTTGTGGTAATAACAGGCGCATATTGTTTGTGTAATTGTACTTTATCTAGACCGATAGTGGTAGGATCTGCCTTGCCATATTCTTCCAACGGCATGAACTCATAAAAAATTCCGTGCTCTAAAAAAAGCAACATTCCGTCTTCGTTGGGGTTGTCTTGAGCGGCAAAAAAACCTTCACTTGCATTGTACATTTCTAAATATTGTACACCATGCCCCATGATTTTGTTAAACTGCTCTTTATAAGGCACAAACGATACCCCACCATGGATATACAATTCCAAATTGGGCCAAACTTCTTTAATATGGGTTTTGCCAGTCATTTGCAAAATGCGTTTCAACAAAACAAGGGTCCAAGTGGGCACTCCCGAAATCGACGTTACATCTTCCTCAATGGTACTTTGGGCCAAAAGTTCTATCTTCTGTTCCCACTCATCTAACAAAGCAATAGACAATTCGGGTGTTTTAATCCAATTGGCCCACACCGGACTATTTTGCAACAATACGGCACTCAAATCGCCAAACTGAATGGTATCGTTTGCCTGACTCAATTGGTGACTTCCGCCAATCACCAAGCCCTTACCCGTGAGTAAATCGCTTTCGGGATGATGAAAATAATAGAGCGTAAGCACATCTTTTGCTGCTTGATAATGGCAATCGGCTAGGCTAGCATCGGTAATAGGTATAAACTTGCTTTTGCTGCTAGTGGTGCCGCTACTTTTGGCAAACCACGTTACGGGCGTATTCCAAAGCAGATTTTCCTCGCCTTGCATCAACCGTTCTATGTAGGGTTTTAAATCGTTGTATTCGTGAATGGGAATGCGTTGTTTAAATTCTCGGATCGAAAACAACTTCGTAAGTCCATACCTACGTCCAATTTCGGTGTATTGTGCATGCGTTACAATATCTTGCAACACATCGCGCTGTGTGGCTATCGGATTGGCAATCCACTGTTCTATACGCCAATGCCTAAACCTAATTAATCGCGATATGGTGGGGGAAAATAGTTTCATGTGGCTATAAACGGCAATTTAAGGTATCTGCTTTACATCTGCAAAGCAAAATAAGCAGTCTTTATTGGTATATCCATTCATTAATATCCATATTTATGTTAAATACATACCCATATAGGCACGTTCAATTGTCAGGAAGGTTTTGCTGCAACTTTTTTTAACCCTACTGTTCAGGTGGTTCTACTAAATTATAAATAGGTAATCGTATTTTTGACTATGCAAATACAACAACCTGGAATAAAATATTTTATTCCTGCCATTATTTATTTTTTCATTACACTCTATTTATTTACCATTCCGGGAAAGCAGCTCCCATCTGCGGAATGGCTCAACTTTATTTATGCGGATAAATGGGTGCATATGGGCTTATTTTGCATTTTACAAATCACTTGGTGTTGGCCATACACCCAAACTAGCTTCACTTCCTTACAACTAAAAAAAACGTTTGTGAGCATTGCTTTGGTGGCACTCTTGTATGGTATTGTGATTGAATTTGTTCAAAAATATTACATCCCTAACCGTTCATTCGATGGCTTTGATATTGTAGCTGACGGACTTGGTGCTGGCTTTGGATGCGTGTTTAGCATACAGGTTTTAATAAAATAGAGGATATATAATCTACTAATAATCAAATCATTAATCGACTCAAATAGCATCACCGCTACACGGCAACTTTTTTGTATGGTACTAGCCAAGCGCTGTTGCTACATAGCATGCTTCGGTGGCGTTGGCACCGTTCAACATTGGTTCTTTACTTGGGCAATGTTGCAGCAGCAAAAAATGATTTCCGGAAAAATAAGCACCCTTTGGACAAAAAAATTGGCCCCGATAGACATCGAGGCCTCAACCAAAACTAACTGCTTATGAGAAAAAATTTGAAAATTTTATTGTTCTAACAATATATACGCAATTATTGTGCCAATAGTTGCCACAACTTGTACTAAAATGTTGGCGTTGTATTGTTACTGTAAAATTGAGGTGTTGCGTGCAAACAAAGTGTGAAAGAAATAATAAAAGCCCTGCCTTTCGGGTGTACGCACATCAATTTAAGATTTTGTTATACTAACAAATAGTTAAAGGCTTAGTAAACAATACAGTGTGGTGCAACTGCGTATAAAAATTCTATCAATTGAAGTAAGTCAAAAGAATTGGTGAGGTTATGCAATAGCTTAGAAACCGAGGGTATTTAGACCTTTTTACCTACTTAAAAGCCCACCTGTAAACTTACAAGTGGGCTTATTTTTTAACGAGAATATACATACGGCCGGATTGAGGCGTTTAATTAGCCTCCAATCTCATTCCTCATTTCCGATGGAGGAATACCAACAATCGTTTACTCTGCCGACGCAGGCTTGTTCAAAATTTGCCACAGTTGGTCCTTGAGGGCGGTAAGACCCATTTCTGTAACCGACGATATAAATAAATGTGGCACATTCGGCGGTAATTCGGCGGTAATTGCTTGTTTCAATTCGTCGTCGAGCATATCGCTTTTGCTAATAGCTATGATAAAATCTTTTTGCAACATTTCGGGGTTGTATTGAGCCAATTCGCTACGCAGAATAGCAAATTCTTTTTTGTGGTCGTTGCTATCGGCAGGAATTAAAAACAACAAACAGCTATTGCGTTCTATGTGGCGCAAAAAACGATGACCAAGCCCTTTACCTTCCGATGCCCCTTCAATAATACCCGGCAAATCGGCTATACAAAAACTTTGATCGTTTCTATAAGCCACCATGCCCAATTGCGGTACCAATGTAGTAAATGCATAATTGGCAATTTTGGGTTTTGCTGCAGTAATAACACTTAGTAGCGTGCTTTTGCCGGCATTGGGAAACCCTACCAAACCAACATCGGCCAACACTTTCAATTCTAAATTTTTCCAGCCCTCTACCCCTGGTTCGCCGGGCTGTGCATGTTCTGGCACTTGGTTAGTAGGGGTAGCAAAGTTGGCATTACCAAGCCCTCCTCTGCCGCCACGCAGCCAAACAATTTCTTGACCGTCTTCCAAAATTTCTGCTTCAATTTCGCCGGTTTCTTCATCACGAGCAATGGTACCTAAGGGTACTTCAATAACAATATCGTGTCCTTCGCGACCTGTACAATTGTTTTTGCCACCGCTTTCGCCATCTTCGGCAATCACATTTTTATAGTAGCGTAAGTGCAACAAGGTCCACAAGTTGGCGTTGCCTTTTAGAATAATGTGGGCGCCACGTCCGCCATCGCCGCCATCCGGGCCACCTTTGGCTGTAAGTTTATTGCGCATAAAGTGCCTTGCACCCGCACCACCATGACCGCTGTGGCAGAAAATACGTATATAATCGATAAAATTGTTTCTTTCAGACACTACTGTTGTTGAATTTATGATGAAGGGCAAAGGTAACAATAAGTTGGAGGCCAACACTGTTCTAAGTTGAATACGATGAAGTAGCACCCTAAGGGCGCTTGTGACAACAGTAACCAAACCTATCATTCCCCCCTTGGGAAAGGAAGTTTCCTCCACGAAGGGAGAAGTAGGTTTATCAGCGTTAAGGATTGAAGCGGTTACCCCACAGCCAACAATCCCGCAGGGTTGGTGGCGAGGAGTAAAAGCGAAAAGCCTGACCCGAAGGGGAACGCCCTAATACAATTGGCCTACCATTTAGGCGGTGGTATTGCCCACCAATAATTGCTGCAATATTTGGGCAAACAAAGGCCGTTCGGCTACCGTATGTTGCAAACATTGTTGGCGTAAAAGGTGGAGTAGTTGCAGGGTGCTACCCTCAGAGGGCGTATTGGTTTCGGCATGTTGCAACAAATCGTCTAATAAATAACCAAAAGCCCTGACTTCAATTTGTTGTAAGGGCAGGTGGTAAGTAGGCGGGAGCGATTGGTAAATGGTAGCAGCACCAAAATCGCCAAAAATACAGTGCTGCTGCTCGTTGATGAGGATGTTATGGGCATACACATCGCCGTGGCTCAGTTTTTTGTAGTGCAGCTGAACGCATACCTGCGCCAAAGCAATTGCAATGGTGCAAATTTGTGCAATAGAAAAGCGGGTATTGGGTGCATACACATCGCGCGTACAACTTTCAAAGGTTGGGGTGATACCCAAAATTTGGTAATGACTGGGAATGAGGTCAAATACCAACGCCTGTTTTTGTTGTGGATGTTGCGCTACTACGCCTAAAACCGGTACTAAGTGCGGATGACGACCGGCTAGTATGCATGCATTGATTTCGTCGTCTGGCAAACCATCGCTAGTAACTTGGCCTTTAAATTCTTTTACCGCCACTTGTTCATTGTTTGGCAGGTAGGTAGCATGATATATATTGCCCGAAGCACCTTGTCCTAATAAATGATTGATTTGCAAATGCGACCACTGGTAAAGCGGAAGTTGGGTAGCCATAGCAGGCGGCTGTACAAAAGGATTACCGGCAAAAGCCAACCATGCAAGGCGAGGCATTTGCAGTAACCACTCAGGCAAATGGGTAAGTTGATTGGCCGAAATGCGCAACAGTTGCAAATGCTGACAATGTGCCAAAGTGTTAGGAAGGCTTTGTAGCTGATTACCTGCAAGCATGAGTTTTTGCAGGTACGTGCAAGCACCAATATCGTTGGGCAATTGTTGTAATTGATTGTTGGTCAAAATAAGCCATTTTAATGCCGGCGGAAATGACTGACTAGGTATGTGTTGAATGCGGCACGATTTAAAACCAATCATTTCCAATTGTGTGCATTGGCCTAGTACCTGAGGAAAAACGGTAAAGGGATTGTTAGATGCAAAAAAAACCTTTAACCGTGTAAACCGAGCAAAGTTGTTGGGTAAATGCGTTAATTGGTTGTTGGACAAATCAAGTATTTCCAATGTATCGGCCAACGAAAATAAGGCTTCGGGGAAGGTGGTTAAATTGCAAGAAAGTTGTACCCTTTTGGCTCCGGCAAGTTGTCCGGACTGTAATTGTTCTAAAGTATGTTCCATGCTTGGGTGTTTGCAAATAGGAATTTGGGAGACAATGGTTTGGATTGATTACTAGCGAAAGTTGGGCTTGTGCTACAGAAGCAATACCCACCACTTTAGGGTTGTAATTGGTACAAAACCCAAATATCGTTGATGGTGTTGATGTGTTTTTGGTGTAAATACTCGTTGATGCGCCAAAGCAGCTTTGAGGAATATTGCACAGGTCGATAACCCATTTGGTACAATTGATTTCTTTTGCCGGCAATATCGTTAAAGGTAATAGCCAACAAAGCAGGTTTTAGGGTCAGGCTGTCAAAAGCTTCCTGCGAAGCAATTTTAACAAATTGCAAATTGGGCAACCCTTTTTGATAAAAAGTTAATGGCAAGGTGCTTTCTGTTTCCAACGGACTTCGGTGAATACAATGTATGGTGGTTTTGGTACCGGCAAAGTGCTGTTGTAAACTTCGGGCAAAATGCACCGTTTGTGCATAAGGCGTAAACAAAAAAACAACCAATAAAAATAGATTAAGTCCTATACCCATGTAAGCGCAAGCTTTTATCACTCCCCGCAACCAAGGGCGGCATTGTTGGGTGTAGGTATACAAAGCGGGTAGTTGCCAAGCTATTAAAATGGGCAACACATTGAATATAGGAAATAAAAAGCGCTCTTCTTTATGGCCAACCATACAATGCCCCACCATAAAAAACAATACCGACAATACCAAGGGATGCTTGTACTGTTTGAGGCAGCTATACAGCCCCACGCCAAACAGCAGTACACTTAACAATGGCGCCGATACCACCGCCGCTAAAATAGCGATGTAATTAAGAAACGAACTTGTACCAAACGAATTGGCAACGCCGCCCATGATATTTACCTTAAAGTAGGTATAGGGCGTGAAAATCCATTGATGATAAAACAAGTAATCTAAGTAGATATTGACCAAAATACTGACCAACAAGCCTGCCATTACAGCGGCAAATCCTTTGTATTGCTTGGCTATCAACACTTGCCATGTACACCAACCTGCAATAGCAAGTCCCATTTGAAAGCGCGCATAAAAGGATAAACCAAATACAAAACCTACCCATACGGCGGTGGCTATTTTTTGAGAGGGCAAATAATGCACTGCATACCACCACAAGGCCGCAAAAAATAGCCACGAAGCCAAAATTTCGGAACTAAAGAGCGATCGGATAAATGGAAAAGCCCAAGAACAGTTGAGCAATAGCAATGCGATATACCGTATTTTTTTTCCGGTATCTTGTACATAGTACAACGTCATTCCCGAAAAAAGTAAAAACATACTCACCCCGGTCAACAACTGCAAAATGGTGAGTTGGGTAAATGGATTGTCAATACCTATGGATTGGCACAGCAAAAAAAAGGCGGAAAAAAGATGTATTTGCAACGAAGGCCGAATCATGGCTTTCAATTCCCAAATAGGCGCAGTGCCATTGGGATTGCCCAAATGGTATTGCGAAAACTCAATGATTTGAAAATGCTGGTCGGGATGTAAAAAACCTACTGCATTGTACGAAAACACAATTTGTAGCAACAGCATGGCTAGTAATAACCAACGCAAATTGGGATCGTTTTTTAGCAGTGGACGAATGGAAGAAAACATGAAAGTTTGTTTATTCGATGATTGTTGCAAACACAGTAACAGATAAAAAAGTGCACTATTTTATTCAATTACAGACTATTGTGACTACCATCGCAATAGGGCGGATTTTTGGTTTGCTTACAGTTGCACAACCACACTTCGGATGTTTCGGAAACACTAATTTTTTGACTTTTGTATGGAAAAACTGTTTCGCCCTCTTGGTTGGTAGTGGCAAGGGTTTTGTGGGCGCCATCGCAAAAAGGATTGGTTTGGCTAAGGCCACAGGTACACCATGCATAGGTTTTGTTGGCTTCGAGGGTAACTTTGGTTGGTACTACCTTTGAGAAATTGGACATGATATCTATCTTTTTAATTTTGTTGGTGGTAAAAATAGCTCGAAATTGTTCTAAAAACCCAATAATAACCCATTTGGTTGCCTCCAAAATAACCTTTTTAAAGTATATTCGCTAAAAACAACATTTTGCCCACTGTATTTTACAAATTCGGATGGAGGTTTTATTTTGTTAGTTTCGATTGTAGCGAACCGCCACATATCCATGTTGGTAACGATGCCAATAAAATTTGCAAATTTTGGTTACTAGACAACGCTTGTACCTTTGCCGATAACCAAGGCTATACAAAAAAGGAACTTCGTTTAATTGAAACAACCATCAATGAAATATAGTAATACTAAATAAAACATTTTATGAATTTTGCAAAAACTACACAAAATGAATTTGCACTGAGTTGGATAGCAAAATTAAAGTACAATAATTTACCAAGTATAAAAAATATTGCTTTTATAAAAGACGAAATCGCTTTTGTACTGAGCGATGGAAGAGTGGTGTACATACCACTGAAGTGGAGCAAAAAATTACTTCACGCCACTCCCGCTCAACGAGCCAATTTTAAAACCAATGGTATCCATGTTTTTTGGGATGATATTGACGAAATAATTGGTATTAAAAATGTACTTTTTGGCAAGCACTTGCATATTTAAAAGTCGTAAGTACATCTGTACTCGCAAAGGATTTTTGGTGTTTTTACAGTTGCACAGCCACGCTTCGGATGTTTCAGCAACGCTAATTTTTTGCCTTTTTTACGGAAAAGCCGTTTAGCCCTATTGCTGGGTGGGGGTATAGGTTTTGTTGGTAGGAAGTGTGTTCATATTGTTGCTAGGTAAAGGTTAACTTTGTACACTTTAAAAATAAGTACTTAACAAGCAAACGATGAACGACAAATTTTTTTGACTTGTTGTAACCACCTGTATTTTAATTTTATTTTAGATGAAAGTAACCGGTTTTACGTTTATTCGCAATGCAGTAAAGTTA
>Ga0209398_1001163_pt1 | contig 14212 bp, 14 predicted proteins | sample AshMeaBigSpring_FD_184125 | JGI IMG/M metagenome (GOLD analysis project Ga0209398, IMG submission 184125) | Groundwater microbial communities from Big Spring, Nevada to study Microbial Dark Matter (Phase II) - Ash Meadows Big Spring (SPAdes)... | ecosystem: Environmental > Aquatic > Deep... | reverse complement strand
TCTTCATGGCCGGTCGCTGCATCTCCTGCTCGCATGAGGCACAGGCGGCCATCCGCGTCATCGGAACCTGCCTCGCCACCGGTGAAGCCGCCGGCCAAGCCGCCGCACGTCGGGCTTGCGGGTATTTTCCGGCACCGGACATCCGTCCGACAAGATTGAGGTGAGGTTCGGCGTGGCTGTGCAAGGCGGAACTTTCCCAGCGGCCGATTTCATGTAAACGAGCGGTGCGGACAGCCAGGGGCTTATGAACTTTAAGCCGATCTTCCTACCGCCCATTCACCACAAAAGGCTCGATGGCCTTGAGCGTCTCGCGGAGCGCAGCGTAGCCGAAGTGACCCTGCGCAACCCGGATGAGCCTGGCGCCGCGCCAGCGCTCGCTCAGGACCTCGAGGTCCTCGCTCGGCGAGACGCGGTCGTAGAGGCCTGCGGTGATCACGATCCGGCGGTGGTCGCAGAGCGGCGTGCCGTGCAGCGGCGAACCGAGGTGCTCGAGCCGGGCGACATTGCCGGGCGCATGCCCGCGCGCGCGCAGCGATCGGCGCATCGCCGCGGCCCCCGGGTTTTCCCAGACCGCCTTTTCCACGTTCACGATCGGCTGGACCAGCGCAACAAAGCGGAAATCGGTTTCCAGGAAGGAGAGGAGGGCGGCATTCCAACCGCCGTAACTTGTCCCGAGGACGCCGAATTCCCGGGAGCCGCGCGCGCGCAAAAAAACCATCAGTTGGCGCAGCTCGACGACCCCCTGCCGGATGCCCTCGGCATTGCGGACCAGATCGGCCGTGATCGCCAGTTCGCCATTCAGGCTGCGGCGGGGCTTGCGGGAGTAATGGTAGGGCAGGTGGGGAAAGGCGACGTTCCACCCGTGGGCGTTGAACCATGACGCCACGCGGCGGTAGCCCACATCGCTTGCGCTCATCAGCGCATGCAGGAGCAGCACGGTCGGCGCGCCCGGATCCCGAACAGGATAAAATTTGACGCGCGCCCGGTCGTTCTCGCGGTGTCCGGTCGGGTGCGGGCTGTCCCACTCGATCACGCCTGAGTGCTGGCGCAGGCGCGCGGCGGGCTGGATCCGGAAAAATTCCTCCCGGCTCATCGGCGAGCAGGCGGCGAGATACCGGTCGAGTTGCTCGCGCGTGCAGGTGTCTGCCCGGCGGCGCCACTGGAGGACGTTCATCATGTTGCACATCGTGCCGTCCATCGCCCAGGCCGAGGTCTTTTCAATGAGGCGCTTCATGGCTCGCGCATGCGTTCCTGCGGGGAGTGCGGGAGATCGTCCGTGGTGAGCCGGCACCTGGCCACAAGGTCGTCCTTGAGGCGGATCATGGCCGCCCCGAGCTCGTCCCGCATCTTCTCGCGTGCCGCCCCCCGCGACATTTCCTCCGGCGGGAAGACCGGCGCCCCCGTGGCAATGTAGACGCGGGCGCGCCGCCATGGCAGCCAGTTCCGCCGGTTGTAGAGCCGCTCGCTTCCGAGGATCACCACCGGGACGACCGGGCATCCCGCATGCACTGCCAGCATGACTGCGCCGTCCCGCACGGTCGCGCCGGCCAGCATCGAGCGGTCGCCGTCGCGGATCCCGCCCTCCGGGAAAACCCCGATCACCCGCCCGGCTGCGAGGCGTTTCAGCGCCTGCCGCAATGCCTGCCGGTCGTCGCCGCCCCGGTCGACCGGGATCACGTCGAGCCAGCCGAATCCGGTCCGCGACCACCCGGTGCCGAAGAGCTCGGACATCGCGATCCAGTCGATCTTCCGCGGCAGCCACCCGCTCAGAAACGGCGGGTCGAAGTGGCTGATGTGGTTCGATGCCATGACGAACGCGCCGTCCGGCAGCTTGTCGAAATCGATGCGCGTCACCCGCGCCCCGCAGGTGAGGATCCAGCGGAGCACGGTGACCACTCCATGATAAAAGACTCTGTGAAAGGCCCTGCGTGCGATCTGTTTCAAGCCGGAGATTTTTAGCGGCCGGCCGGCCGGCAGGCGAGAACGGAATTTTTGGACTTCCGTGCGGGTCCGGCTATCATGCGGCCGATGAAGTTGAAAGACACGCAGAGCGAGCCGGACGACCGCCGGCTGCCGATCGACCGCGTGGGCGTGAAGTCGCTGCGCTACCCGATCCAGGTCCGTGACAAGGCCCACTCGCTCCAGAGCACGATCGCCACGGTTCAGCTCACCGTCGACCTGCCTCACCATTTCAAGGGTACTCACATGAGCCGGTTCATCGAGGTCCTCGCCTCCCACGGACCGGTCATCCATGTGGCCAACATCCGCGACATCCTCACCCAGCTCACTATCCGCCTCGAGAGCGACTGCGCCCACCTTGATTTCGAGTTCCCGTTTTTCCTGGAAAAATTGGCGCCGTCCACCGGCGCGCCGGGCCTCATGGACTATACCGCTCGCTTCCGCGCAACGCTCGAGGGCGGGCGCATGGATTTCGAGGTGACCGTGATCGTTCCGGTGACAACGCTCTGCCCGTGCTCGAAGGCGATTAGCGACGCGGGCGCACACAACCAGCGCGGGCATGTGACGCTCGCCGTCCGCTGCCGCAAGCCGATGTGGCTCGAGGACATGATCCGCCTTGTCGAGGATTCGGCCAGCTCGGAGCTCTACAGCCTGCTCAAACGTCCGGACGAAAAGGCTGTGACCGAGCGCGCCTATGCCAACCCGGTTTTCGTCGAGGACCTCGTCCGCAATGTCGCGCTCCGCTGCGAGGCCGATGCCAACGTCGTCTGGTATCGTGTCGAGGCCGAAAACTTCGAATCGATCCACAACCACAACGCCTACGCGCTGATCGAGAAGAAGCCGCGCCCCTGAGCGGGCGTCAGTCGCGCACCTTTCCCCGGAGCGATTTTGTTGCGCTCCGCCGACGCTTGCCCTCGACCAGCTTGGCCTTGGTTCCGCGCGATCGCTTCGCGCGCTGCCGGCGCGCGCGGGCTGCCTCCGCGAGCACTGCCAGCCGTTTCTCCTCACGGGACTCCACCAGCCTTGCGGCAAGCCTCTCGCGGGCGACCGCGCGGTTCCGCGCCTGCGAGCGGGAATCCGAGGCGGTCACCGATATTCCCGTCGGAATGTGCCGGAGGGTCACCGCCGTCGAAACCTTGTTGACATGCTGGCCGCCTGGTCCGCCGGACCGGCAGAACAGCTCCTCAATATCCTCTTCGCGGAAGGCGGCCATGCGAACGACTTTCACGCGGAGTTTGAATTTTCGCAAGACCTGTGATCGGATGAGTGGCAATGGAATTCCGAACCGCCACCAGCGCCGGACACGACCTCGATGAGATCGAGTCGGGGGGCTTGCGGGTCCGCATCAGCCGCCTCGGCGCGGAGATGGTCAGCCTCTGCCGGTTCGGGGCCGGCGGGTGGCAGGGCTTCCTCTACCGCGATGGCGAAACCGGCGCCCCGGCGTCCGGGTGGGGCAACCATGCAACCGTCATGGGTTACTTCATTCACCGCCTATGGAAGGAACAGTCGGTCTACCGCGGCCATGTCATCCGCGGAGGCAATCACGGGTTTCTCCGGCACTTTGCCTTCGGCGAGCCGGAGCGGCTGGAGGACGGGATTGTCTACCATGTCCCTGCGGAGGCCGTGCCGCCGGAGGCCTACCCGCTCAGAGTTTCCCTGGCCCTTTCCTACCGCATCATTGGCGGATCCCTCCGCATCGGATTCGACTTCACCAACCACGAGCCCGATCTCGATGCCCACCTCAGCTTCGGCCTCCACCCCGGTTTTGCTGTCGGCAGCGTTTCCTCCGCGCGCCTGCTGCTGCCCGCCGGAACTTACGAACGGCACCTCGCGCCGGGAAACTTCCTGGACGGCCGGGTGGAAACGATCCCGTTCCCAGGGGGCGAGATGCCGTTCGACAAGGCGGCGCTCCCCGGATCCTTTCTCCTCGGCATCGACGCAGTGCCGGACAAAACCTTTGTCCTCGAGGACGGCGGCCGCCGGATCACTCTCGATTTTTCCGAGGCGCCCTTTGTGACGCTCTGGAGTGAATCCGACCATTTCCTCTGCATCGAACCCTGCTGGGGCCTGCCGGACAGCAACCCGCCGGTCCCGTTCGAGCGGAAGGCCGGCATCCAGGTTGTCCCGCGCGCCGGCCGCCTGCAGCGAAGCTTTTCCATCACTCCCGAATGTCTCACCTGATCGAGAACCTCCTTGTCTTCGCAGCACGGCTGGCCGTGCTTGCGGTTTTCACCTTCGCGTTTGTCGTCCTCCTGGAGCATGGCCCCGCCGGGTTTCCCGAGGGGGTCAAGACCGAGTGGCAGATCCTCACGGGAGCGAAGAAGCCTGCGCCGCCTGCACCCGCGGTGACGGCAAAATCTCCCCACAGTGGCGCTTGAAGAATTCAGCAGCAGCGGATACAGTCCTCACCTCCTATGGCAGTCAAGACCGAAAAGGACCTCCCCGAATTTCACAAGGCCGCATGGCTGAAGGCCGTGAGCGCGATGCAGCTCCGCAACTACGGTTACGCCGTCCAGCTGCTCCAATCCGTTCTGAAAAGCAACCCGGATTTCCTTGACGGGCGCAAGCTCCTCCGGAAGGCGGCTATCGCCAAGAACGCCGGAAAAAAGGGGATTCTCAGCGGGCTCTCCAGCGCCTCGTTCAGCACGATGAAAGTCCAGGGGCTCCTGAAAAAGGATCCCGTCGCCGCCCTCGATGCCGCGGAAAAAATTCTCGAGAACGACCCGCACAACGCCCAGGCCAACCAGCTTCTCCGCGACGCCGCGCTTGCCGCCAACCTTCCCGAGGTGGCCGCCTTCGCACTCCAGACGATCATTGAGGGCAGCCCGAAGGACACCAAAACAATGCACGAGCTGGCCCGGCATTTCCTCCAGCACGGCCAGCCGGACAAGGCCGTCGAGATCTACACCAAGATCACAGAGATCACCCCGAACGACCTCGCCGCGCTCAAGGGCGGCAAGGACGCCGCGGCCGCGCATTCGATGCAGAGCGGCGGATGGGAGCGCGAGGACGCCACCTACCGCGACCTGATCAAAAACAAGGAGGAGGCAATCTCCCTCGAGCAGAAGGGACGCATCGTCCGCAGCGAGGAAATGATCGACCAGCAGCTCGCCGAGCTCCATGCCCAGGCCGAGGCGAGCCCGGGCGTCGTCGACACCGCCCGACGGATCGCCGAGCTCTACGAGCAGAAGGAAAATTTTGAAACCGCCACCGAGTGGTTCTCCTATGCGGCCTCGCTCAGCGGCGACTCCGATATCGCCCTCGTGCGCAAGGCCGCGGACATGCGGCTCAAGCAATTTGACATGGCGATTGAGGCCCGCGAGGCCTACATCGCCTCGAACCCCGGCACTGATGAGGCCAAGCAGTTTGAGGAGGAACTCGTTGCCATCAAGGCCCAGAAGGCCGAGATCGTCCTCGCGGAGGCCCGCTCGCGCGTCGAGCGCAATCCGACCGACCTCCAGTTCCGCTTCGAGCTGGGTGAGATCCTTGTCAATACCGGGAAATTCCAGGAGGCGATTCCGGACCTTCAAAAGGCGCGCCAGAACCCGAACGTGCGCATCCGGGCGATGAGCCTGCTCGGCCAGTGCTTCATGGCCCGGTCGATGTTCGACCTCGCCGCTAAAACCCTCGAGGATGCCGCCTCGGAGCTGACCGCGATGGACAACGTCAAAAAGGACATCGTCTACAACCTTGGGCTCGTCTACGAGAAGATGGGCGACAAGGAAAAGTGCATCGCGAAAATGAAGCAGATCTACGAGGTCGATTACGGCTACCGCGACGTGGCCGCCCGCGTCGAAGGATCCTACTGAGCCGGTTGCCCGGCCAGCCCGAGCTCGCGGATCAGCCGCGCATACGTCGCGGACGGGTTATCGCCCAGGTGGTCCTCGGCCTGCCGTGCCAGGCCGTTCGCATAGTCGATCCGGAACAGCCCGAACCGCGGCGTGAACGACCCCCATTCGTAGTTGTCGGTCAGCGACCAGTGCAGGTAGCCGTGAAGAGGGATCCCGTCGTCCAGAATCCGCCGGACCTGCCGCAGGTGGGCGGCAAGGAATTCGCTTCTTAAAACCCTGTCGCGCCGCCCGCCCGACGCCGGGCTGCAGACCTTGCTCCGCAGCGCCATCCCGTTTTCGGCAATAAGAATGCCTGTTCCAGGAAACGCGCCCGCATAGTGCCTGCAGAACGTGTGCAGAGCCTCCGGGGCCACGTGCCAGTCCCACCATTTGCTCGACAGCCCGTCCATCAGCCGCCCTGGAAGGCTTCCCCCGGAAAATTCCAGATCAGAAAACGTGGGCGGCCGGAACAGGTGGGCAAAAAACGGGTCGTAGTAGTCGAGGCCGAGAAAGTCCATCACGCGATCGCGTTTTGACCGCCCGGCCTCGGCAAAAAAATACGAGAACCCATCGGCTGTCGCTGCCCGCCGGGCATAAAAGTCCGCCAGCCGGTGGACGAGCCGCCCGGCGCCGGCCAGGAGGTCCTTCCGGCATCCTTCACGGCAGGGTGCGAGCGCGCGCCGGAAATCGTTCTCCCGCGACAGAAAATAGTCGCGGGCCCCGGATGCCGGCACGCCGCTGCCGCGCAGCGAGAGCAGGTCGAACAGGAGGTGCTCGGACCAGTAGACGTCGCTGCAGAACGTGTTCATCGACACCCGCGGGGCCAGCCAGCGCTCGGTTTCGTAGAGGTCGTGGATCGCGTTGTAGGCGCGGATGTGTGCCGATAGCAGGCGGTTGTAGGCCCGCACGCCCGTCGGAATCCCTCCCTGCCGGCTGCCCGGAAAATGCCGGCCCATATACGTGTTCAGAACAAGCATGTTCGGCTCGTTGATCGTGACATACCATCCGGCCGGACGCTGGCCATGCCGCGCTGTCAGGCGGTGGTTCACCCGTGCGACCGTCGTCGAGACGAATTTTTCAAATTGCCCGGGCGTTTCGTCGTCGAGCCAGGCATCGCTCCCCAACCACGCTGGGTGCGTGAAATGGTGGAGTGTCACGACCGGCTCCAGCCCGGCTTCCCGACAGGCGGCAATCCGGTCGGCGTAGGCGTCGATCGCTTCGAAATCGAATTCCGGTGCGCGCCCCGTTCCCGCCGTGTGCGACGGCTGCACGCGCGCCCACTCGATGCTCAGCCGGAATGCGTTCAGCCCGATCCCGCGGCAGAGAGCAAAGTCCTCGCGGTAGCGGGTCCAGAACCCGGCCGCCTCCCCGGTGCGCGCCACGCGGCCGGTCGCCTCATACTCCGACCAGTTATTTTGAGGTTCTCCCGGCCCGTTGTAGCCGCCTTCGCTCTGGTAGCCGGACGTGGCCACCCCCACCAGAAATTCCTGCTCTTGGTCACCCTCCATGCCGTTGTTTCCCCTTCTAGCCCGCTTCGACGATCCGCTTGCGCAGCGCCTTCTCGCGCAGCTTCGAGATGATCGCCGGCTTACGCCCCGGCGACTCCAGCACGATGCGCGCAATGTCCGTGGCCGCGTGCGGGCGTCCGAGCGCGCGGGCGTTCTCGGACATCGCCCGCAGCCTCCCCGGGTTGTCCAGAAGCCGGCGCAACTTGTGCGCAACCAGCGTCACTTCGGTGCATTTCACGGCGGCTCCCGCCTCGAGCAGGATGTCCGAGTTCCGTTCCTCCTGGCCGCCGATCGGATCCAGAATCATCATCGGCAGGCCCCGCGCGAGCGCCTCCGCCGTCGTCATGCCGCCCGGCTTGCTCAGCAGGATCGTCGCCGCGCCCATCAGGTCGGGCATCTCGGTCGTATACCCCAGCACCCGGAAATCCTCCGCGCGGTCTTGCACCATCCGCTCGACTTCGCTCCGCATCTCCTCGTTCCTCCCGCACACGATCACCGCCTGGAAGTCCCGGTCGAGCTGGAGCAGGTTCCGGACGACAGCAGTCGCCGGACTCAACCCCAGTGCCCCGCCTGCCACAAGGATTGTCGGCCGCCCGGGAGCCAGCCCGTGCCGGACCAGTACGGGAGCCGCTTCCACCGGCTGTTCGAACTCCGGCGCAACCGGAATCCCGGTCACCTCGATCCGGTCGCCGGGCAGGCCCAGTGCCTCCATGTGGATCCTGTCCTCCTCCTGGGCCACAAAATACCAGTGGAACGCCCGCGTGATCCAGAAGGCATGAAAGTGAAAGTCGGTCACAACGATCCCCAACTGCGCATGGAGCTTTCCGTTCCTCACCAGCCAGGAAAGTACCCCCGCGGGCATGAAATGCGTGCAGAGGATGATGTCCGGACGGAATTCCTTCACCAGGTTGATCAGCGGCAGCGCCTGCGGCAGGTCGATCGCGAGCCGGTTCCGGTCCGAAACCCATGGGTCGTCGCTCGATTCATACCACCAGCCCAGAAATTCCGGGAGCATCGCCGACAGCTTGGCGTAGAGCGTGGAGTAGAGCTGCTTGTGCAGCACGTTTGTGTGGTCCAGCGAGTCGTCGCAGAGAACCTCCTCCACATCCGGCCTCACCCGCATCACCCGCTCCAGCGCCTCCGCCGCCTTCACATGCCCGGACCCGACAGAGGCCGATAGAATCAGGACGCGCTTGCTCATCTGGGCCGATCCTGACGGACATCCCCCATTCCCTCAAGCGCGAACACTTGCCAATGATTTGCGCGCTCGCACCAATAATTGGCAAGCTGAGGGGGGCGGCTGCTGACGGTCTCGAAAAGTCTACATTTTTATGCTCCTGGACGCCGGTTCGCCCTGACGGTGGAGACCCGGGGTTCTGTCCGGCGCACGCGGGTCGCCGGCGGCTAGGAAAATTATTTCCCGGGAAGATTTTCCTTGCCAGCTGGGCGGCGTGGTGCTTGGGTATTCCCCTTTTCCGCTCAACCGGCGGATCTCTCTCATATGGCGAAAGAAATTGTTGGACAGATCAAATTGCAGATTCCCGCAGGTCAGGCAAACCCGGCACCCCCGGTCGGCCCGGCGCTCGGTCAGCAGGGCGTCAACATCATGGCGTTCTGCAAGGAATTCAACGCGGCGACACAAAAGCAGGCGGGGGACATCCTTCCCGTCGTCATCACGGTTTACAAAGACAAGTCTTTCACCTTCATCACGAAGAACCCCCCGGCGGCGATCCTCCTCAAGAAGGCGGCCGGGCTGGCAGCCGGCTCGAAGGAGCCGAACAAGCTGAAGGTTGGCAAGCTGACGAAGAAGCAGGTCATGGACATCGTGAAGGTGAAAATCAAGGATATGAACGCGCGCAGCGAAGAGGCAGCGTTCCGTACCCTCTGCGGCACCGCCCGCCAGATGGGGCTCGAAGTCACCGAGTAGTAACTGCCATCGTTTTTAAAGACCGCATCGCTCGATGCGGTCCCGGACCTCGCTGACGGCAAGGTCCCCGAGATTCCCCTGCAAAATTTCGACGCCGGGGTTTTTTGGCGCCCAGATTTCGGGGTCGGTCGGCCCGAAGAGAAGCAGTCCGGGCGCTCCGGCAGCGGCCGCCAGGTGCGAGATCCCGCTGTCGTGCCCGACGAATAGGGCGCACCTGTAAAAAACCGCACCCAGCGTGCAAAGCGGAAGGCTTTCAAGGAAACGCACGTTGCCGGTTCTCTGGAGCGCCGTGCGCAGCGCGGCAATGCGCTGGCAGTCGCTCTCTCCGCCGACCACCAGGAGCGTCCCGGGGGCATTGCGCCGGCTCCGGGCGAGTTCCTCCCAGCGCGCCAGAGGCCAGTTCTTTTTTTCTGATCCGCTCCCGGGGTGGATGGCGACGAACGGCGGCTCGCAGCCGGCGAGGAGATTCGCGGCTTCCGCGCGGTCGGCCTCCGAGGGGAAAAATTCCGCTGCGGGGTTGTCGAGCAAGAGTCCGAGGAGTTCCAGCGGCTGCGCGAGGTGGCGGGCGGCATGGATGGAGCCGTCGACGCGCGGATCGGCGCAGGTCAGGTTCTTCACGCCGCAGCGCCGCAGGTTTCCCTCGAAGAAGCCATCCGGATCGAAGAGGTAGGAGACGACCCGGTCGAAGCTGGCAAAGTAGCTTGCGAGTCCGGGGTCGAGGTCCGAGCGCGGGTTGAAAAAGCCGGCCATCGGCGCGTATTCCATGCAGCGGGTGGCTTCGGCATAATAGCGTCCGTCGGCAAGCGCGCAGATATGTCGGTAGCCGACGATTTCGATTCTGTGGCGGGGGAACCCTTCCCTGAGCAGGCGGATGGCAGGGAGGGTGAGAATGAAGTCGCCGATCGCTCCGCCGCGGATGACGAGGATTTTTCCTTCAGCGGTCCCGGGATCCGGCATGGCAATGAAATCGAAGACGCGGTCGTTGGCGGGATCCCGGACAGTCCGGCACCGCCTACTGTGAGCCTTGCATCATCGAGCCCATCACCCCAGGGCCCTCCCACTTTGCCGGGCGGTTCCAGGGAATCGTGCTGCCGGCGTGGTTCGCATCGGTCTGTCCGTCGGATGCGCACCCTCCAGCCGTGAGGACGAGAGCCAGCAGAAGAAGGCTAATCCTTAACTTCCTCATAGATCGACACAACCTGGTCCCCGGGCTGAACGCTGAGGCCGCCCGGGATGCTGCCGGAAACGATGTCGGCGATCGACGTGGACGGCTCGACCGAGGTCACGCGCACCTTGCCGACGAGCTGGCCGCCGCGCTTCACGAGCATCTCGACGTTGTTCGTGATGCCATTGCGGTCGCCGAGGTTGAGGACGACGAAGTTCCAAGCCTGGTTGACCGCGAGGACGCGGCCATCGAAATTGTTTTTCCGCTGGAGTTCCTTGCGGTCGTTCTTTTCCTTGGTGAGGGCGGAGACCTTGCCGCGGGCATCCGAGACGTCGCCTTCGAGCTTGCTGATGACGAGCTTGTTTTCGGCGATCTGGTTTTCGAGGTCCTTGATCTTGCCGCCGCTTTCGCCTTCCTTGCCGCGGAGGGCCTCCAGCTCGGTCTTGAGTCCCGCGTTCTCGGCGAGCTTGGCCTCGATCTCGGCGGTCTTCTCGGCGATCTGGGTGTTGAGGGTTGTCACCTCATCGCGCGTGCGCTTGAGGTCGCTCCTCGTGGTGTTGAGCTCTGCGGTGATCTGCTCTTTTTCGGCGATGGTCGACTGGAGGGTTTCCTTCGTGGACTTCAGATCCTTTTCGGTCTTGGCGAGAGTCGCTGTGGTCTTGGCCAGATTGTCCTTCGTCGTATCGAGCACATCCGAGGTCTCCTGAAGGTGGGTTCGGTTAATATAGCCCAGCGCTGCCGTTGCGGCTGTGATGATAATTGATACGATGACGAGGATCTTGCCCATTTCTTGGAGGTAGGTTCGGAGGAGGCTTGTGATTAACCTGTCCGGGCCTGCCGGTGCAAGACCGAAATCGAAAATGCAAATGATTTTTTCGGCCGCGCGGGGCGCGCGCTCCGGCCCGGCTGCTGGCTTCGGGCGGCGAGGGTTCAGGCTCCGGCGGCGAGGGCTTTCTCAACCAGACGGGTGGCCAGCGGCTGGGTCGCCTCGTCCAGGGCGGCAAGCGCTTTTTTGAGCCGGGATGTCGAGCGGTCGGCCATCGCGCCGCGCACGGCTTCGACGCGCTGCCCGATTGCGGCGATTTCCTCCGCGCCGACCTCGCCGGCAAGCTGGGCGAGGGCGGACTCGACGGCGGGCAGCATTTCCTCCGCCTTGAGGCGCGCCTCGGTAAAGACGCGCTCGTCCATGTCCTCGAAGGCATGTTCGAGCGAGTCGCCGAGCATCTTTTCGACCGCCTCGTCCGAGACCTCGACCGCGCTGTCGATCTGAACGACCGTATCCCGTCCGGTTGAGGTATCCCGCGCGAGCACATGGAGGATGCCGTTGGCATCGAGTTCAAACTGGACGCCAATGCGGGAGCGGCCCTTTGGCGCGGGCGGGAAGGCGATGTCGAATTCCCCGAGCTTCCAGTTGTCGCGCGCCATCTCGCGCTCGCCCTGCAGCACGCTGATCCGCATGGCGGCCTGGTTGGCCACGGCGTTCGTAAACATTTCCCCCGCCTTGCAGGGGATCGTCGTGTTGCGCGGGATGATCACGTTCATAAGTCCGCCGAACGTCTCGATCCCCAGCGAGAGCGGCGTCACATCGAGGAGGGTCACGCTCTGAACCGAGCCGTCGAGCACGCCGGCCAGGATCGTCGCGCCGATCGCCACCGCCTCGTCCGGGTGCTGGCTCGTATCGGGTTTTTGGCCGAAAATTCCTTCCACAAATGTTCGCACAAACGGCATTCTTGTCGCACCGCCGACCAGCACGACCGCGCCCAGCCCGGAGGCCTCCGTGCGCGCATCAGCCAGCGCCCGGATGCAGTGGCTGCGGGTCCGCTCGATGATCGGACGGCAAATTTTCTCAAGCCCATCGCGGGTGAATGTCCGTCCGTCCAGAACAGCCTGTTCCGCCTCGCTCAGAGCTTCCTTGAGCTGGCGCGCACAGGGGCGGGAGACGCCCCACTCCGCGGCCAGCGCGGCATCGATATCGTCGCCGCCCAGGTGGGTGTCGCCATGGGTCGCCAGAACCTCGAAGATGCCAGCGTTCAGCTCGAGGATCGAGATGTCAAACGTGCCGCCGCCAAGATCGTAAACGGCCACCCGGGAATTCTCCCCGAGGCGGTCGAGTCCGAATGCCAGGGCGGCCGCGGTCGGCTCGCTGAGGATCCGCTCGACGACCATCCCCGCCAGCTCGCCGGCCCGCTTGGTGGCCGCCCGCTGGGCATCGTTGAAGTAGGCCGGGACCGTGATGACCGCGCGGTCGACCGGTTGTCCAAACGCCCGCTCGGCATCCGCCTTCAGCTTGCCCAGAATCAGTGCGGAGACATCCTCCGGCAGGAGCGATTGCCCGTCAGGGAAGATCCGCAGCGACCCGCCGCCCGGTCCGCCGGTCGGAAACCCGGGCACCGGCAGAATCTTCTCCCCGCTCCGGAGTCCGATGAGCCGTTTCACCGAGGTCACCACGCGCGAGGGGTCCGACTCTTGCCGTGCGATGGCGGCATAGCCGACGAGCGGCTCGCCGTCCTCCGGAAACCAGACCGCCGAGGGTGTGAGGCGGCGGCCCTCCGGGTCGGCGGCAAGCACCGGGAACCCGCTATCCATCGCGCCCACGAGCGAGTGGGTGGTGCCGAGGTCGATGCCGACAATCATGCGGCTAGTGGCAGCCGCAGCCCGCTCCGCCGCAGCAGTGACCGCCGCGGGAAGGCGCGGGGACCGGAGCGGTGGAGGAGCCGGATTTGATGATCCCGAACCCGCCCGAGACCACGCGGCGGAGCGCCTCGCCGGTCTCCGGATGGCGCGTGAGAGCCGCATCCTTCATGCTCTGCCGGAACTCGTAGCGCTTCACGGTCGCACCCTTTTTGTCCGGAATCGTTTCGTAAACGTAGGTCGTCATCTGCGGAGAATGATCTATTGGCCAGCCACTGCGAAGAAAAGAAATTTTCTGCTTCGACCGCGACGGCCGGCGTCGTATAAGATTTGCTCACCATGTCAGAATCCAAACACATCAAACTATTCATCCCCGGTCCGATCGAGGTTTCGGAAAAAACGTTCCGCGCCATGTGCACGCCGATGATCGGCCACCGCGGGGGGGAATTCAAAAAGCTTTACGCCGGCATCCAGCCGCGCCTCCAGACCCTGTTCGGGACGAAGCGTCCGGTCTTTCTGTCCACTTCCTCCGCCTGGGGGGTGATGGAGGGGGCGATCCGCAACCTGACGGCCGGCAAGGTTCTCAATGGTATGTGCGGCGCGTTTTCGGACAAGTGGTTTGATGTGAGCCAGCGCTGCGGCAAGCAGGCCGAGGCCCTTCAGGTTGCCTGGGGCGAGGCGATCAAGCCCGAGCAGGTGCGCGAAAAGCTCGCCACCGGCGGGTTCGACTCGTTCACGCTCATCCACAACGAGACGTCGTGCGGCGTGCGCAACCCGATCGTCGAGATTGCGGCCGTCCTGCGCGAGTTTCCGGACGTGATGTTCATCGTGGACAGCGTGTCCTCGTTTTCGACCCAGCCGATCCCGATGGACGAGCTCGGGATCGACGTCCTGCTGACCGGCAGCCAGAAGGCGCTGGCGCTGCCTCCCGGACTCGCGCTCTTCGCGGTTTCCGAGCGGGCGCTCGAGCGCGCGGCCACGATCAAGGATCGCGGATACTACTTCGACTTCGTCGAGTTCGCCAAAAACCAGGAACAGGATATGACGCCGAGCACGCCGGTGATCCCGCTGATCAACGCGCTCGCCTCCAAGCTTGACGACATCTTCGCAGAGGGCATCGAGGCCCGCCATGCCCGTCACGCCGCGCTCAACGCGCAGGTGCACGAGTGGGTGAAGGCCCGGGGCTTCGAGT
>Ga0209398_1001162_pt1 | contig 14220 bp, 8 predicted proteins | sample AshMeaBigSpring_FD_184125 | JGI IMG/M metagenome (GOLD analysis project Ga0209398, IMG submission 184125) | Groundwater microbial communities from Big Spring, Nevada to study Microbial Dark Matter (Phase II) - Ash Meadows Big Spring (SPAdes)... | ecosystem: Environmental > Aquatic > Deep... | reverse complement strand
TGTCCGGAATTCCTGTATTAGGGAAAACCACTCTTCGGTGCTACGCTTGTTTCGTGTCATGTTTTTTTGCGCCAAAGGTAAGAGGGAATTTTATAGCTTACAAGACGGGGTTAGCCGAATGCTTACTATCTATCTTTAAATTTTGTGCCGTCTTTGGCTTGATAGACCTTTACTTTTTCTTCGATTACTTGCATATTTTAAATTTTAAATTCGTGATAAAAACCTGCCACTAACACACGTTTGGCAAAAAAGCGGGTTTAGTGCTAAATTGAACATTCGTGTTTCCTATTGGCATTTGTGCTAAACTGAAAGTTTGTGCTTTCAAGTCCGCTTCTTCGCCAAGCGTTTTACCGTTAGGGGCAAAGGCAAAAAAATGCGGAGAATAAATGGCACATTTACCGCATTTTATGCGGATTTTATTTTGTCGTGCGGTGAATAAATTGTACTTTTACCGCAAAATTAGCGGAGAAAAAAGAATATGTATTTATATGACAATCAAAACTGGCCAATCTTTGAATGGAATAGCGAAAGACTGCTACCATTGCTTGCTTATGTGAGAAATCGACAAGGAAAACTCATAGGAAAAATGGGTGCTTTGGGGTTTGAACTTCAAAATGAAGCAAATCTTGAGATATTGACAATTGAAATTCTAAAATCGACAGAAATTGAAGGCGAATTTCTCGACAGAGAACAAGTAAGGTCGTCGATTGCAAGGCGTTTAGGATTGGACATTTCAGGGCTGGTTTATTCTGAACGAAATGTAGACGGAATAGTTGATTTGATGCTCGATGCAACAAAAAAATACGACAAAGAACTGACTAAAGAACGACTTTTCAGCTGGCATGCTTCACTTTTTCCGGCAGGACAAAGCGGAATGTACAAAATAATCACAGGAAACTGGCGTGACGATTCGACCGGACCCATGCAGGTTGTTTCCGGAGTTTTAGGAAAAGAAAAAGTTCATTATCAGGCTCCACCGGCAAATCAACTGGAAAATGAAATGCGAATTTTCTTCGATTGGTTTAACCTGGAACAGAAAGTCGACCCTGTTTTAAAAGCTGCAATTGCTCACTTGTGGTTTGTGACGCTTCATCCATTTGAAGATGGAAATGGAAGAATTTCAAGAGCATTAAGTGATATGTTGTTAGCACGTTCAGACGAACAGTCGTATCGGTTTTACAGTATGTCGACACAAATACGAAAAGAACGAAATTCATATTACGACATTTTGGAGAAAACACAAAAAGGGAGCTTGGATATAACTAACTGGCTTGAATGGTTTTTGAATAGTTTATTACACTCGATTGAAAGTTCGGAAAAATTACTTGAAAAAGTTATTCACAAACACGAATTTTGGCTTCGGAACGCAAAAGTGTCTATAAATGACAGGCAGCGGAAAATTCTAAATATGCTAATGGATGACTTTGAAGGAGTTTTGAACACGACAAAATGGGCAAAAATCGGAAAATGTTCGCAAGACACGGCATTACGTGACATTCAGGATTTAATAGAAAAAGGAATTTTGGCGAAATCGGATCAAGGCGGACGAAGTACAAATTATGAATTGAGAACCAACTAATTGCACCGTAAGCCACCGATAAACTACACCTCTTGGCCGTCAAAAAGCATATTCTCGACCAATTAATCTATAAATTGAAGAATCAGAAATTATTAGACTATTGTTAGACTATTATTAGACTATTGCTGGACTTTGCTTTGTTTCCAGCTGTGAGGCAGGAGTTCTTTTATATCCAAGCCAGATCCTGGCTGTTGATAGTAGGGTATTTTGGATATTACATCAATCAGCCATTCGTAAGCCCCCGATAAACTATACGTTTTAGTACAGGTGTATTTTGAATAATGTGTAGGAGTGATGTGGGGTATGGGTGGTGGCATCTGTGATAGGTAAATAATCTTTTACCCCCGTCGTCCGTTGCCTGCAAAAACCGTAGCGCGGCTGTTTGGCATAGGCTCCGCCTATGTCATTGTTAAAAGCAATGCTCCTGCTTTGTAATATTCAAACGGTATAGTTATAATTTCGATCTTAAGCTGGCAAAGTAACGCGTAATAAAAAGAAGATGGTTTGTCGGACTACGGTGGACGGAGGCAGGCAAATTATATCTAATTATTTTTTATAATGCCCCCATAAGGATTCGATGTAAATCATCTTTTCATTTTCGTTTACCGAATAAACCATTCGATACTCCATATTTATTCTCCTTGACCATTTACCTGTTAATTCGAATTTCAGAGCTTCCGGCTGTCCGATTCCAGTATAAGCATCTGCTAATAAGGCGTAAAATAGTTGTTCTATCTTCCTCATATTAGCCTTATTCCCTGATTTTTTATGTCGATCAAGATCTTTCTTTGCTTCTTCAGTCAGAACTATTTCCATATATCATTCAAATCAACTTTATGAATCTTCCCCTCTGCTATTTGTTTTTGTCCCCGCTTTATTTTTGCCAAAAATTTAGGGTCGTAATGAGAGGCCTCTTCGTCCGAAACAATTTTCGCACTGATTTTCATTCTTTTCAGGAGTTCCGACAATAAACTTTCGTCGGCTTTGTTTTTGGTTGTTACAATAAATGTGCTCATAGCGTTCTCTCCTTTATTCGTATTATTCCACAAAATTAATGCAAATATGCGTTACCTGCGATTTTATCGCATAATATTTTCGTTAATCCTGTTGTCAGAAACAACATTTATCCCCTGTGTCCGTAGTCTAAAAAAAACGCAGCACAGCCGCTTGGCAAAGACTCCAGCCTTTGTCATTGCTAAAAGCCAGCCTCCCGGCTGGCAAATAATCGCGCAACAAAAAGAATAAAGCGGTTTCAACCATCTTGTTTAGAGCCGATTTTGTTTACAAGAAAAATCATCTTTGTGATTGTGGGTCTGCAAAACCACCTCATTTTATTTCATCTTCCCTCGGTATAAAAAACAGAAGTCGAAAGCCCGCTTCTGTGCATTTATTTTCTGCTTTTTTGCAAAATATTGGCTCTGAAAAATAAATCCATTTTAACTATAAATCGTAAGAAAAAACGGCGAAAAGGCTTTTCTTTTACAATAAAATGTTGTTATTTTGCATCAATTTGTAACCAATAGTGCTCGTTTTTGGTCTGTTGATTCTGTTTTCTTTCAAAACATGTCATTCTGATTTATTTTTGGGCTTAATTTTGCTATTGAATTTGATTAATGGCGTTTTTGTGAGCAATATGTCAAAACAGAAACAGAGTGGATTCCCCTCTTTTTTGTGCTAAAAGAACCCATTTTGCATTTGATTATCAACAGTATGAACAAATAACGACAAACCGGATTGACCGGTTTTGTGAAAAAATCAAAACGAAGTCTATGAGATTTTTGAAAATGCACGGAGCCGGAAACGACTACGTTTACATAAATGGATTCAAAGAAAAAATAGAAAATCCGGCTGAACTGGCTATTCGGGTGAGCAATCGCAATTTTGGTATCGGATCAGACGGGTTGGTGCTTATTTTGCCGTCAGACACCTGTGATTTTCGCATGAGAATGTTCAATTCCGATGGTTCGGAATCTGAAATGTGCGGAAATGCATCACGCTGCGTTGGTAAATACGTTTTCGACATGGGGCTCACCACCAAAACGGCACTCACTCTCGAGACGCTGGCAGGTGTAAAGCATCTCTATCTCAATGTTGAAAACGGGGTTGTCGATACCGTTTGTGTCGACATGGGTGAGCCGGTTCTTACACCCGCGCTCGTTCCCGTTCAGGTAGAAGGAGATCGGGCTATCCAGATTCCGGTCGAAGTAAACGGAGTTACCTATTCGGCCACTTGCGTATCGATGGGAAATCCGCATGCTGTGATTTTTGTGGATGATGTTGAGACTTTCGATGTTCACGGCATTGGTCGGGTTATCGAAAATCATCCGCTCTTCCCCCGTCGTACCAACGTAGAGTTTGTGCAGGTTGTTTCGCCCACCCTGCTCAAAATGAGGGTATGGGAACGCGGCGCCGGCGAAACTCTCGCCTGTGGCACCGGAGCCTGTGCGTCGCTTGTGGCGGCCTGCCTCAACGACCACTCTGACCGCACAGCAACCTTGCAGCTTTTGGGTGGAAATCTTACCATCGAGTGGCGCGCCACCGACAACCGGGTGTACATGACCGGCGGGGCTGTATCGGTATTTGAAGGTGAGCTTTTTTAATTGACTGATTACAAATATAAAATAACAGGTTGCCGGTGATTATCCGCTGTCAGGCAGACGATGATCCGGCTATCAAAAACGAAATAAAAAAATTATGGCATTAGTAAACGACAATTTTCTCAAACTGCCCGGTAATTATCTTTTTTCGGACATTGCCAAGAAAGTAAACGCATTCAAAGTGATTCATCCCGAAGCGAAGCTGATTCGCCTCGGCATTGGCGATGTTACTCTGCCTTTGGTTCCGGCTGTTATCAAAGCACTGCATTCTGCAGTCGATGAAATGGCTCATGAAGATACTTTCCGCGGATATGGTCCCGAGCAGGGCTACCGTTTTTTGATTGATACCATCATCAAAAACGACTTCGAATCGAGAGGCATCAAACTCGATGCCGATGAGGTGTTTGTGAGCGATGGAGCCAAAAGCGATACCGGTAATATTGGCGATATTCTTCGTCACGACAACCGTGTGGCGGTAACCGATCCTGTATATCCTGTATATGTCGATTCGAATGTGATGGGTGTGCGCGCCGGCGATTTGGGCGAAGATGGTCGTTGGAGCAACATTGTCTATATTCCCTGTACTGCCGAAAATGATTTTACGCCCACACTGCCCGAAAAGAGGGTAGATATGATCTATTTGTGTTATCCGAATAACCCCACCGGAACTGTTCTGACCAAGAAACAGCTCAAAAAGTGGGTGGATTTTGCGCTGGAAAACGAAATACTGATTCTGTTTGATGCCGCTTACGAGGCATTTATTCAGGAAGATGATGTGCCACACAGCATCTACGAAATAAAAGGTGCCAAGCAGTGTGCAATCGAGTTTCGCAGTTTCTCTAAAACAGCCGGCTTCACCGGTCTGCGTTGCGGTTACACCGTTGTTCCCAAAGAGCTTATCGGACGCACGCCCGATGGCAAGAAAGTGGCTTTGAATCCGCTTTGGAACAGACGCCAGTGTACCAAATTCAACGGTACTGCATATATTGTTCAGAAAGCAGCCGAGGCTGTTTACTCTGCCGAGGGAAAACAACAGATTGCGGCCAACATCAACTATTATATGGAGAATGCGCGCATCATTCGCGAAGGTCTTGCCGAAACCGGGTTACAGATTTTCGGTGGTGTGAATGCTCCTTATATCTGGCTGAAAACGCCAAACGATATCTCTTCGTGGAAGTTCTTCGACAGATTGCTCTACGAGTGCCACGTGGTGGGTACACCCGGTGTTGGCTTTGGCCCGAGTGGCGAAGGTTATTTCCGACTGACCGCTTTTGGCAATCGTCAAAACACAATTGAGGCTGTCGAAAGAATTAAAAATTGGAAAATATAGTCAGCTTATTGTCTGTTTCCTTTGCTAAAAAGCATAACTTTGCGTTTATAATATGATATTTTGTAATTTAAACTGCTGAATCAATGTCATTATACATCCCTGATAATTACCGACCTAAGCTCGCGCCGGAATCTATGGAGCAGGCTATTAAAATGCTGAAAAGCACCTTCCAGGAAGAACTGTCTGCACAGCTCAACCTCAGACGGGTGACGGCACCTCTCTTTGTGATGACCGGAACCGGTATCAACGACGACCTCAACGGTACAGAGCGGGCAGTAAGTTTCCCTATTAAATGTATGGGCGACAGACGGGCCGAAGTGGTACATTCTCTGGCCAAATGGAAGAGAATGAAATTGGGAGCGCACGAAATTCCTGCCGGATATGGTTTATATACCGATATGAATGCCATTCGTGCCGATGAGGATTTAGATAATATACACTCTTTGTATGTCGATCAGTGGGATTGGGAGCGTACTGTAAACGCAGAAGACCGCACCATTGCATTTCTTCAATCGGTTGTTGTGAAAATTTATGAAGCATTGAAGCATGTAGAGGCTACTGTATATAAGCAGTATGATCATATTACACCTTGTTTGCCGGAGGAGATTAAATTTATTCATACAACAGAGTTGCTCGAAATGTATCCCGGCAAAACGGCGAAGGAGAGAGAGTTTGAAGCGGCGAAGAAATACGGTGCTATTTTCGTGATTGGAATTGGCGGCATTATGGCCAACGGTGAGAAGCACGATGGTCGCGCCCCGGATTACGACGATTGGTCGACTATCGGCGAGAATGGATTGCCCGGCCTCAATGGTGATATCGTTTTGTGGAATCCGGTGCTCAACAACGCTTTCGAAATCTCGTCCATGGGTATTCGTGTCGATAAAGAGGCACTGCTTCGCCAGTTGGAGATTGAGGGTTGCCTGCAACGCACCTCACTCGAATTTCACAAAGCTTTGCTCGAAGACAGAATTCCGCTCTCTATCGGTGGTGGCATCGGACAGTCGAGACTCTGCATGTTCTTCCTTCGTTGTGCCCACATTGGTGAGGTGCAGGCTTCTATTTGGCCCGAAGATATGATTGCAGAGTGTGAAGCAAATCGTATCATATTGAAATAATAACAAAGAAAAATAAACAAGAAGTCGTTCAGGAAACCCGTTAGGGCTACCGTTGTTGACATAAAGAGGCCGGTTTTTGCCGCTAAATGGAAACAGGATGGCGAGTATTAATTTTATAACGAAAATGATAGAACAAGGATTGTACAGCCCCGAGTTTGAGCACGATGCGTGTGGTGTTGGTTTGTTAGTGAACATCCAGGGAACTAAATCGCACGACATTGTCGAAAAAGGGTTAAAAGTGCTTGAGCACATGGTACACCGTGGCGCAGAAAACGCCGACCACAAAACCGGTGACGGTGCCGGTATTATGGTGCAGATTCCGCACGAGTTTATACTGCTGCAAGGTATCCCCGTACCCGAGAAGGGTAGATACGGTACCGGTTTGGTTTTCCTGCCTAAGGATAAAACCGAGCAAGATTGGTGCTTGAGCAAAATTAAGGAAATCATTGAAAAGGAAACACTGCAGTTGATTGCAGTCCGTGATGTTCCGGTAGATAGCAGCCAGTTGGGTGAAACCGCGGCTTCGAACGAACCGGATATTAAACAAATCTTTGTTACCGGCGACTACGCTCAGGATGAGTTGGAACGCAAACTGTATGTTTGCCGCAAAAAAATCGAAAAAGCGGTTTTGGCTTCAAACCTGAAAATCAAACGTAGCTGCTACATCGTTAGTCTTTCTACGCGCAACCTGATATACAAGGGTATGCTCTCTTCGTTGCAGTTGCGCTATTATTACCCCGACCTCACAAGTCCTTACTTCACTTCGGGTTTGGCGTTGGTTCACTCTCGCTTTTCTACCAATACTTTCCCAACCTGGGATTTGGCGCAGCCTTTCCGTCTGTTGGGTCACAATGGCGAAATCAATACCATTCGCGGTAACCGTTCGTGGATGGAGGCTCGTCAGGGTTTGCTCGATCCTAAAAACATCGGTTGCAAAATGGAGGACATCACACCTCTTATTCAACCCGAAATGAGTGATAGTGCTTCTTTGGACAACGCATTGGAGTTCTTCGTAATGGCCGGTATGAGCCTGCCTCACGCACTCTCTATGATGGTACCCGAAAGCTGGAACGAGAAAAATCCGATCTCGCCTGAGCTGAAAGCGTTCTACGAATTCCACAGTATATTTATGGAGCCATGGGATGGCCCTGCTACATTATTATTCTCTGACGGACGTTATGCAGGGGGTATGCTCGACCGCAACGGTTTGAGACCTGCCCGTTACCTGATTACCAAAAACGACATGATGGTGGTTGCTTCCGAAACCGGTGTTCTGGCTTTCGACGCTGCTGAAATCAAGGAAAAAGGTCGTTTGAGTCCGGGTAAAATGTTGATGATTGATACCGAAGCCGGTGAAATCTACTACGATCAGACTTTGAAAGAGGAGTTGGCTTCTGCACATCCTTACAAAGAGTGGTTGGCTAAAAACAGAATTACACTGGACGAAATTCAGTCGGGTCGTAGCGTAAAGCATACGGTAGAAAACATGAATGCTTTGTTGAAAGCATTTGCCTACACGACTGAGGATATCGAGAAAATTATATTGCCGATGGGTCGCGATGGTGGAGAGCCTACCGCGTCTATGGGTAACGATACGCCGCTGGCTGTTATTTCCAACAAGCCACAGCCTTTGTTCAAATATTTCCGTCAGCAGTTTGCGCAGGTAACCAACCCGCCTATCGACCCGATTCGCGAAGAGTTGGTGATGTCGCACACAAGCTACATCGGTTCTATTACCGAGAATCTACTGGAGCCGTCGCTCAACCTTTGCAAAATGGTACGTCTGAACAGTGGCATCCTGACCAACACGCAGTTCGACATTTTGAGCAACCTGCGTTACAAAGGCTTCAACACAATCTCATTGCCTATCCTGTATAAGGTAACCGAGGGTGAGGCCGGTCTCGAAAAAGCACTCGAAGACCTGATGGCTAAAGCCGAAGAAGCTGCCGACAAAGATTACAACTACATCATCCTGAGCGACCGTGGCGTAAATGCCGAAATGGCGCGTATTCCTTCGTTGCTTGCTGTATCGGCGGTACACCACCACCTCATCAGCAAACACAAACGGATGCAGATTGCCCTGGTGCTGGAGTCTGGCGAACCACGCGAAATCATGGATTTTGCCCTGTTGTTTGGTTACGGTCTGAGTGCGGTGAATCCGTATATGGCTTTTGCTATTCTGGATGATTTGGTAAAGAAAAAAGATATTCAGCTGGACTACCACACTGCCGAAAAGAAATACATCAAAGCTATCGACAAAGGCTTGCTCAAAGTATTGTCGAAAATGGGTATCTCTACTTTGTTGAGCTACCGTGGAGCGAAAATATTCGAAGCAGTAGGTTTGTCAACCAAACTGATCAACAAATATTTCACCGGCACAATTTCGAAAATCGAAGGTATCGACCTCGAAGATATTGCCCGCGAAACTTCGTTGCTGCACAATCAGGCATTCAACTGGACGGTGGAGCAGCCTGCATTGGATAATCTGGGACAATATGCTTACCGCAAGGATGGCGAAAAACATGCCTGGAATCCCGAAACAATTTCTACTCTTCAACTGGCTACCCGCCTGGGCAGTTACAAGAAGTTTAAGGATTATACCCGTATGGCCGATACAAAGGTTGAGAATATCTTCCTGCGCGATTTTATGAATTTCAAACGCAATCCGATTGATATTTCTCAGGTTGAGCCGGCATCTGCCATTACGAAACGATTTGTAACCGGTGCTATGTCTTTCGGTTCTATCAGTAAGGAAGCTCACGAAGCTATGGCTATCGCGATGAATATTCTGGGTGGAAAAAGTAACACCGGAGAAGGTGGTGAGGATCCCGAGCGTTTCAAAAAACGTGCCGACGGAACTTCTGCCCGTAGTGCTATCAAACAGGTCGCTTCAGGCCGTTTTGGTGTAACTACCGAATATCTGGTGAATGCCGATGAGATTCAGATTAAAGTGGCTCAGGGTGCAAAACCCGGTGAAGGTGGTCAGTTGCCAGGCTTCAAAGTAGATAAAGTGATTGCAAAAACACGTCACTCTATTCCGGGCATTTCGTTGATTTCTCCTCCTCCTCACCACGATATTTACTCAATCGAGGATTTGGCTCAGCTGATTTTCGACTTGAAAAATGTGAATCCTGCTGCTGTTATCAGTGTGAAACTGGTGTCGGAAAGTGGTGTGGGTACTATTGCTGCCGGTGTGGCAAAAGCGAAAGCCGACTCCATCATCATTGCCGGTGCCGAAGGGGGTACAGGTGCAAGTCCGGCGAGCTCAATCAAGCATGCGGGTATGCCGTTCGAGCTTGGTTTGGCCGAAACACAACAAACATTGGTCATCAACAACCTGCGTGGTCAGGTTACATTGCAGACCGATGGTCAGCTCAAAACAGGTCGCGATATCATCATCGCAGCGTTGTTGGGAGCCGAGCAATATGCTTTCGCAACTAGTGCCCTCATTGTTTTGGGTTGCGTGATGATGCGTAAATGTCACCTCAACACCTGCCCTGTGGGTGTGGCTACTCAGGACGAGGAGCTGCGCAAACGTTTTGTGGGTAAATACGAATATCTGGTTAACTTCTTCAATTTCATGGCTGAGGATGTGCGCGAACACCTGGCAGAAATGGGTTATACCAAACTCGATGACATCATTGGTCGCAGCGACCTGATCGAGTTCAAGCCTTCGGACAACAATCCGAAAGTTCAGAAAATTGATTTGTCGAAATTGCTTTACACACCTGCTGAGGCCGGCAAAAATGCGATTCGCAAAATCAAGGATCAAAACCACGAGATTTATACGATTCTCGACAGAGAGATGATCAAACAATCTCAATATGCTATCAACTCGGGCAAGCCGGTTCAACTGGACTTCCCGATTGTCAATGTAGATCGTTCTACCGGTGCTATGTTGTCGGGCGAAGTAGCTAAATTATATGGAAATGCCGGATTACCCGAAGATACAATCCGCTGCTCGTTCAAGGGCTCGGCTGGTCAGAGCTTTGGTGCATTCCTGGCAAAAGGTATCACGTTCCGCCTCGAGGGAGATGCCAACGACTACCTGGGTAAAGGTTTGTCGGGAGGTAAGGTTATCGTTGTGCCGCCGTCGGGCAGTACATTCGCACCCGAAGAGAATATCATCGCCGGTAATACCATGATGTATGGTGCTACTTCAGGAGAGGTATTTATCAACGGTCGTGTGGGAGAGCGCTTCTGCGTAAGAAACAGTGGTGCTACCGCTGTGGTGGAAGGTACAGGCGACCACTGCTGCGAATACATGACAGGTGGCCGCACTATTGTATTGGGTTCTGTCGGACGTAACTTCGCTGCCGGCATGAGTGGTGGTGTGGCTTATGTTTGGGACGAAAAAGGAGATTTCGATTTCTTTTGTAATATGGAAATGGTCGAACTGACATTGGTAGAAGATTTGTACGATGCCAAAGAGCTGAAAGGCTATATCGAAAAGCATTACGAGTACACACAAAGTCCGATTGCCAAAAAGATGCTCGACAACTGGGAGACTTACATGGAACAATTCATCAAGGTAACGCCAATCGAATACAAAAAGGTGTTGCACGAAGAAAAGGCCAAAGCCCTGAAAGTGAAAATTGCAGAAGTTCAGAGAGATTATTAATTAATTGTTGTGATGCAGAGTGGGCCGGATGATTTTCCGTCCCGCCTGTTTCACCCGTTTCAAAACAACTATTATGGGAAATCCAAAAGCATTTTTATCAATATTGCGCAAAGAGGCGGGCTACCGTCCTGTTAGCGAAAGAATAGGTGACTACAGTGAGGTAGAGCAAACACTGAACCCCGAAGACCGCAGATTGCAGGCTTCGCGCTGTATGGATTGCGGCATACCTTTCTGTCACTGGGCATGTCCTACATCAAATCGTCAGCCCGAATGGCAGGATCTGGCTTACCGCGGTAAGTGGAAAGAGGCGTACGAATCATTGGAGGCAACCGACGATTTTCCGGAATTTACCGGTCGTGTTTGTCCTGCACCCTGCGAAAAAGCATGTGTGCTTAAATTATCCGGCGATAGCCCTGTTACCATTCGCGAAAACGAATGTTCTATTGCAGAGCGTGCTTTTGCCGATGGTTATGTGGTGGCCAGACCACCCAAATACCGCTCAGGTAAGAAAGTGGCTGTAATTGGTTCGGGCCCTGCGGGTCTGGCTGCTGCCAATCAGCTCAACCGCAAAGGTCACGAAGTTACTCTGTTCGAGAAAAACGAAGCTATCGGTGGTCTGTTGCGTTTCGGTATCCCCGATTTTAAACTCAACAAAAAGGTAATCGACCGTCGTTTGGAGCTCATGGCTGCCGAAGGTATCGAATTCAAAACCGGCGTGGAAGTAGGAAAAGATATCACTGGAAAAGAGATCATGGAGCAGTTCGACGCAGTTTGTCTGGCTATTGGTGCCGAGCAACCCCGCGATCTGCCTATCAAGGGTCGTGAACTGAAAGGTGTATATTTCGCGCTGGAGTTTCTGACTCAGCAAAACCGCGTGGTTGCCGGTCAGACTTTTGGTGCTGATGAGCGTATCGATGCCAAAGGCAAACATGTATTGGTGATTGGTGGTGGTGATACCGGTTCCGACTGTGTGGGTACCTCAAACCGTCACGGTGCAGCAAGCGTTACCCAAATCGAAATTATGCCGATGCCCCCTGCGCATCACAATGCCGAAACACCGTGGCCTTCGTATCCGATGGTGCTCAAAACATCTTCTTCGCACGAAGAGGGTTGCAAGCGTCGCTGGAGCCTCGAGACCAAACAGTTTATCGGAAAAGATGGCCAACTCACCGAAGTAGAGGTGGAAGAGGTTATCTGGAGCAAAGACGAAGAGGGTAAAATGCACATCACCCGCACAGGCAACAAAGAGACACTGAAGGTGGATCTGGTTTTCCTGGCTATGGGATTTGTGCATCCGGTTCACGAAGGCTTGCTGGCTGAGCTGGGTGTTGAGCTGGATGGCCGTAAAAATGTGGCTGTCAATGGCAAACAACAATCTTCGATCAGCAAAGTGTTTGCTGCCGGCGATAGCTGTCTGGGTGCCAGCCTCGTGGTTCGCGCTATTGACTCAGGTCGCAAAGCGGCTGCCGAGATTGACGCATTCTTGCAATAATTATCCTTTTTTTATAGAACACAGTTTGCACTGTTGCCCTGTTTTTCGAAGATAATGCGTACTTTTGTACCGCGTTTTTAGCACGAAGTATATGAGGCGCAGCTGCAAACTGTGTTTCTCTTTTTATTAAACCCAAAACATATCCCTCTACAAGATGTCAGACAGCATCAAACACGAGTGTGGCATAGCCATGATCAGGCTACTGAAGCCACTGGAGTATTACAAGGAAAAGTACGGCACCAAATCGTACGCGCTCAATAAACTCTATCTGCTGATGGAAAAGCAGCACAACCGCGGACAGGAAGGCGCCGGGTTAGCTTGTGTAAAACTGGATGCCAAACCGGGCGAAGAGTATATCTTCAGAGAGCGGGCCACGGGAAATAATGCGATTCATAAAATTTTCGAAAGCATAAACACCCAGATACGCGAACGCGTAAGCGAAAACGACCACTCGTTTGTGGGCGAGCTCTACATGGGCCACCTACGCTACAGCACCACAGGCCGCTCCGGACTCTCTTACGTTCACCCTTTTCTCCGCCGCAACAACTGGAAGAGCCGCAATATCGCCTTAGCCGGCAACTTCAACCTTACCAATGTCGATGAAATATTCAACTTCATCGTTTCTCAGGGTCAACACCCGCGCCACAATGCCGACACATTTATTATTCTCGAACTTATTGGTTATCTGCTCGATCAGGAGGTGGAAAAGCTCTACGAAAGGTATCGCTGGAATGGCGCATCCGGTCAGGAGCTCAACAAACTGATTGAAGAGAATCTGAATGTAGAGAATATCATTCGCGAAGCCAGTCGTATGTGGGATGGTGGATATGTGATGTGCGGTCTGATTGGCTGCGGCGATGCTTTTGCATTTCGCGACCCATGGGGTATTCGCCCTGCATTCTATTACCAGGATGATGAAGTGGTGGTAGTTGCTTCTGAGCGTCCTGTTATTCAGACGGTGATGAATGTGGCCTGCGACGATGTGAAAGAGCTTTTGCCCGGACAAAGTATCGTTATCAAACAGAACGGCACAGTGAATCTGACTCAGATTCATCAGCCCCGGCCTACATCTGCCTGCTCGTTTGAGCGCATCTACTTCTCGCGGGGTAGCGATAAGGATATCTATGCCGAACGCAAATCGCTGGGTAAGAAACTGGTCGATCAGGTATTAAAGGCTGTGGATCATGACCTCGATAATACTGTGTTTTCATTTATCCCCAACACCGCGGAAGTTGCATTCTACGGACTGATTGAGGGAATGGAAGAGCACCTCAACAACCGCAAAATCAAACAAATTCGCGAAAAGAACGGGCACATCACCGAAGAGGATTTGCAAAGCATTTTGTCTAAACACATCCGCTTCGAAAAGGTGGCTATCAAAGATATAAAACTGCGCACCTTCATTGCCGAAGATAATAACCGCAACGATCTGGCTACTCACGTGTACGACATCACCTACGGCTCTATCAAACCGGGCATCGAT
>Ga0209398_1001160_pt1 | contig 14244 bp, 8 predicted proteins | sample AshMeaBigSpring_FD_184125 | JGI IMG/M metagenome (GOLD analysis project Ga0209398, IMG submission 184125) | Groundwater microbial communities from Big Spring, Nevada to study Microbial Dark Matter (Phase II) - Ash Meadows Big Spring (SPAdes)... | ecosystem: Environmental > Aquatic > Deep... | reverse complement strand
CAGGCCGATGTGACGCAGCCGGCGATCCGCACACGTGCGCTGCACTATCTCGATGCAGCGGCGTGGCGCGCCACACGCAGCTACGCCAACGACACCGCGCTGACCTACTTTGACCGCGCGCTGGCGCTCGAAACGCGCTGGGAGTGGCTGCGCGGCAAGACTGAGGTGCTGCACATTCTTGGGCAGCGGCTGCAAGAGGAAGCCACCCTGCTCGTGCTCGACGAGACCGCAACCGCCGATCGCGCGATCGTGGCCGAATTGTGGGCCGAGTTTCACGAAGCAACGAGTGAGTTCCCCGCCGCCCGCGCCGATCTCGAACTGGCGCAGGCGATCTACGCCGCACGCCACGATCCGACCGGCCAGGCGCGCGCGCTGTCGCGCCTGGGCGAGATTGTGCTGCGCGAGGGCGACAACGACGCGGCGGAAGTGTACTATCGTCAGGCGCTGGCGCTGTTGGCGACCCCCCGCCCCTCGCCCCTCGCCCCGCCATCCACCGTCCGCGCCCAGGTCTTGCTTGGGCTTGGCGTGGTGCTGCGGCAGCGTGGCGAGTACGACGCGGCGACGGCGATGCTTTCCGAGGCGCTCGACCTGTACGCAGCGCAGGAAAATCAGCCGGAGGTGGCGACGGCGCTCACGCGGTTGGGCGGCGTCGCCTTCCTGCGCCGTGACTTCGATGCAGCGTTGGGAGCCTGGCGGCAGGCGCTCACGATCCGGCGCGCCATCGGCGACCGTGAGGGTGAGGGCAGCAGCCTGCTAAATGTGGCGCAGGCGTATACCAGCCAGGGTGATTACGGCGCAGCGCTACCGCTGCTGCGCCAGGCGCTCGACATCCAGCGTGCGGTCGGCAACCGCTGGTGGGAGAACGCTGTCTGGAATGCGTTGGGGATCGTGGCGCTGGCGGTGGGCGATTACCCTGAGGCGCGGCGTTGCATCACGCAGGCAGAGGAATTGTGTCTGGCAGTGGGGGACGAAGCTGGGGCGGCGATCATGACCTTCAACCTGGGGCAGATCGACCGTGAGTGCGGCGACTACGCGGGGGCGCTGGCGCGACTGACGCAAAGCTGGCAGTGGGCGCAGGCGAACGCCGATCCGGAATTCGAAGCGCAGTGTCTCACCGAATTGGCGTTGACGGCGCAAGCGGCGGGTCTGGCGGACGCGGCGGAGCAACACGCCAACCATGCGCTCCACCGCTATGTTGCGCTGGGAATGCGCGCCGCGCAGAGCACCGACCTGGCGACGCTGGCGCTGGTGCAGCTCGCGCGCAGCGATCACCAGCGTGCCTACGCTACCGCGCGCACGCTCCTGGAAATTTTCGACGCCAGCGAACTGCATCAACTGGAGTACCCGCAGCGCGATCTTTGGGCGGCGGCGCAGGTCGCGGATGCGTGCAGCGAGCCAGAACGCGCGGCAACCCTGCTGCGCCGCGCCTACACGTTGGTGCAGTCACGCGCCGAGCAGATTTCGGATGTAGCGCTGCGGTGTTCATATTTGGAGCAGGTGCGCATCAATCGCGCCGTGATCCAGGCGGCGGCAGCGTTGGGGATCAGCTAATTTCCTCGGCAATTTTCACCGCCACTGTGCGTAGGGCGATGCGGCGACGGCGGCGACGGTGGCGCGTAGTTGTGGTGTGGCGCTGGTGATCTGCGCCTGAGCATCGCCAGCGCCGAGATACGCGATCAGCGCGCTGCGGTCGGCGGCGTCGATGGCGCGCCCCACGAAGGCGTCAAGTAGCCGATCCACAACCTGCGTCGCCGGTGCGGGGGCGGCAATGAAGGCATCCAGCGCAGCGTTGATCGGCGCCGCATCGACCGCGGTCTGGTCGCCAAAGTAGCGGCTGATCAGCGCGTTTGCCAGGCTCCAGCGGCCAAAAACCTGGTTTGTGTTCCACCAGGCAAAGCGTACGTCGGGCAGGCCGGTCGGCGCGGCAAAGTCGAAGAGCTTCTGCCCCAACATCTCGATCTGCTGCTCGAAGAAACGCGCGCCCAGCGCGTCGTCCCAGTCGTCGGGCAGAAAGTTGATCATGGCGTCAACCCCCAACGCCCGCAGCGCGCCGACCAAGAACTCGAAGGGGCGCTTGATCTTCTCGCCCCAACTGACGGCAAACTTGGGGTGCAGCAAAATTGCGCGCACGGTGGTGCGGATGTCGCCGTGACTGCTCAGGAATGCCTGCGCACCAGACTCGATGGCATCGGGGCAGAATGTGTCGGGGAAGTCGCTGATGAAGCGGCGGCAGAGTTTGAAGGCCAGGAAATAGGCTGTGCTGGGGTGCTCGGCCAGGATGTCGAGCAGTTGCTCGCCCTGCTCCTCGCCGCCGTAGGGAAAGAAGACGGGTTGAGCGCCATTCAGCCAGAGCTGCTTCTCCGGCCAGTGATGCGCCGGCCAACTGCGCCCGGCGTTGAAGCGATACGCAAGGTCGGGGGCGCCAATCGTCGTCCAGCCGCTGAGAATCTGTGCGGCGGCGTGAACGTCGGCCTCGCTGTAGTTGGGCTGCTGCCAAAGGCCTGTCCCTGGTACACGGCTGTAACTGCCGACTGTGTGCAGTTCCATCAGTTCACGCGCATAGTTTTCATTCGGGTTGTCGCCATTGCTGTACGCGTTGCTGAGAAAGTAGAGCATCGACGGGCTTTTGGCGCTGGCGCCGATCAAGTCGCGGAAATTGCCCAGCGCGTGCTGGCGGATGGCGTGGTGATCCTCCCAGTATTTCAGCGGGCTTTGGAAGTTGGTCTGCAAGTGGTTGGTCCAGAAGTCGACCATCACCTCGAACAACTGGCGCTTGCTCAACAGCGCGCGGGCGTAAGTGACCGTCCACAGGTGGCGCTGCAGGTTGCCATTGGGCCAGCCGCCCGCCGCCTCGCTGTCCGCGCGGTAGGCTTCGATTGCGGCCAGATTGGCATCTGGCGGCGGCACGACCAGCCCTTCCGGGTCGGTGCGGTCGAGTGCGGCGATGGAAGCGTCGCACGCCGCGTCGTCGATTGCCTCCACGGCGAGCTGCGCATCGACGTAGGCGGCCAGGTCAAAGCTGCCCATGCCTGGCAAGTCCTCCGGGCGCGGGCCAAAGCCGAGGCGGTTATAGGCCAGCCGCGCCAACGTTGGTGTGGCGCCGGGCGGGGCGAAGGGCGTCGAAATCATCATCCTGTCCTTAGGCAAACCGGCTAACTATGCACAGCCGGTAGATACAACCGCTCCGAAAGTTCGATGTCGATGCCGCCATATGTTGCGGCGTACAGGGCCGGCGCCAGCCCGCTGCCGCGCTCCGGGAAGATGGCGATGAAGCGCTGGCGCACAGCATCGTAGGCGCCGGCGCCGGCGCTGTCGCCGTCATACCAGCGCCCGGCGTACTCGCCCGGCGGCGCCCAACCCGTGCCAGCCGCGCCGAGCCGGTCGATCGCCGTCACGGCGCCGTGCTGGAGCTGCGCCGCGTAGAACGTCCACGCTCCCTCGACGCGGCTGGGATAGAGCACCATCACCCCGCCATCCGCGCCGACGGCCAGCGCAGGCCAACTGGCGGTGTTGTTGTGATGCTCCTCGTCCTCCCGCGCAATCGTCAGCCCGACGCGCACCGGCGCGCTGAAACTGGCGCCGCCATTGGTGGCGCGCGCGTAGAAGATGTAGCTGTCGTGCGGCCAGGCGTCCGGCGGGTTGCGCAGCGCACAGCCCGACCAGACGACGTGTACATCCCCGGCGGCGTCAGTGCGCAACTGCGGGTGATCCTGGATACACCAATCCGAGTCAACGGTGGGGCTGACCTGGGTGTAACTCCAGCTGCCGCCAGTCAGGGGGCGCCGCGCTGCGATCACCTGGCCGCGCCCGTCGCGGCGCCATTCGCCCCACGCCGCCAGCACCCGGTCATCGGTTAGCGCCAGCGTTGCCGGCAGCACCCACTGCTCCGGGATCGGCGCCGTCAAGATCGGCGTCGGCGGCGTCCAACCCGCACCCGCGTTCCAGGTGGCGTACAACTGCACCGTCCCTTGATTGTCGCGCTCATTCCAGGCGACGGCGATGACGCCGTTGCGCGCCGCCACAACAGGGGCAATGCGTTCGCGTCCGTCGTCAACATCGCCGCTTAGCCGCACCGGGTCGCGCCACTGGCCGCCGGTGTAAACGCTGTACACAATGTGGCGACCATAGGGCCACACGGATTCGCTCCACGCCGCATGCACCTGTCCGCGCTCGTCCGCCGCCAGTTGCGCGCCTTCCGCGCCGATGTCGCCGCCAGCGTTCGCCCACGTTGGCAGGCGCACTGGCGCCGTCCAGTCGGCGGCGGCGAAGGGTAACATACTCAGCCACAGTTCGCGATAGCCCTGGCGATTGTCAAGAAAGACAGCGTAGGCGACGCCGCTAGCGCTCACCAGCGCCGGCGCCATTTGATAAGGCGTGCGGCCAGCCTCGGTGTTCACCTGCGCTGCGTCCGACCAGGCGCCACCCTCCCACGTCGCCGTGAAAACGTCGGGCGCGCCTTGCTGTGCATCTTGCCAGAGCGCGCGCACGTTGCCGCCGGCGACGGCCAGTGCGGGTTGCGTCTGGCGCCCCGGCGCGGTGGTCACGATTTGTTCACGCCAGCCGGCGCCGTCCCAGCGTGCTGCATAGATGTCGGGATTGCCAGCGCCGGCGCGGTAATCCTGCCAGGCGACGAAGACGCCAGCATCACCCGCTGCCAGCGTAGGCGCCACAGTGCGGACGCGCACCGGCGCAGCGTCGACGCGCTGCATGGCGCCCCAAGCGGCGCCATGCCACTGCGCAACGTAGATGTCGGCGGGGGCGGTCGCTGCGCCGGCATGATGCTCCCACGCGGCAAAGAGGCTGCCGTCGGCGGCGAAGGCGACGGTCGGCGCAGTTGCGCTGTCGCGGCGATTTGGTGTTGCCGCCGGGGTGGCGACGCGGCGGTTGGCGCTCCACGTGGCGCCACCGTCGGACGAGAGGGCAGCGTAGACCTGGGGCGCTTCGGCGCCATAGTCCCGATGATCCTCCCAGATCAGCGCAACCTGGTTGGCGCGGCGGCCGAGGCGCGGCCTGCGCTGGTCGGCGTGCGCGGCGTCGCTGCTGACCTTGACGTTGGCCGTGCAGGTCAGCGTTGCGCCGTCGCAGCGGGCAATGTAGATGTCGCTGCCATGGCTGTCGGCATAATCGTCGTCCGGGTTGGCGTTGCGGAAATCTTCCCAGGCGACGACCAGCGCGCCGGCGCCGTCGGTGACGATCTGCGGGTAGCGGGCGACGGCGTGCCACGCGTCGAGACCTGCCGTCACCTGCGCAGGCGCGCTCCAGGCGCTGCTGGCCGGGTCGTAACGCACGAGATAGACCTGTTCGCCATCGCTGTAGACGGCGAAGGCGCGTCCGCTGTTCTCGACGGCGACCGCCGCGCCCACGATATGCTGCGCGGCGAAGTGCGGCGTCAGATTGGTGATGCGCAACTCTGCGCTGGGCTGGTCGCCATTCCAGAAGGTCGTGTAGAGATCGGGGGCGGCGGTGCGTGCGTCGATCCAGCCGAGGAGTTCGTGGTCGCCGGCCAGCGCCAGCACTGGCGCGCTGTGCAGGGCGGGGCGGTCATCGGGTGCTAATGGCGCCGGCGTCGACCAGCCCGTCCCCCACAGATCAAGCGTCGGCGCGGCGAAGACGGGCCAGGCTAGCAGCGCAAGCCCTACCGCCATTCCAATCCCGATAAACCATCTTTTTCCCCACATCATGGCGCTAAGCTTTCGTCAGTCGTCAGTCGTCAATCGTCAATCGTCAATTGTCCGTCGTCAATCGTCAGTCGTCGGGCGTCGGGCGGCGGCCAGTCGTCCTCCTTGTCTCCCCCTCTCCTTGTCTCAACGCGCCACCCCAATCCCTAGCCCGCTCGTGTAGTTCAACCCTGGAAAGATCGTGTCGTTGATCTGCGGTGCGGTGATGCCCATGCGTGCGGTGAGGAGATCGGCCAGCACGCGGCGGTAGTCGGTTGTGATGTGCAGGCCGTCGTTGAAGCCGAAATTTTGCAGCCCCGGCCACTCGCCGTAGAGTTGACCGCCGCGAATGTTGCCGTGGCTGCCCGCCACCAGCATCACATTGCCGGCGCCATGATCGGTGCCGCCGCTGTCGTTCTGATAGAGCACGCGGCCAAACTCGCTAAGCATCACTACAACAAAGCGCCCGCGCCAGGCCGGGTCGGCGTTCATGTCGTCGCAGAAGGCTTTGATGTTGTTCGCCAGGTTGGTGATCAGGCGCGGGTAGCGGGCGTTGCCGTCCCAGTCGAGCACACCCTGGTTATCGTGGGTGTCGTAGCCGCCGCCCACGTCGATGGTGGCGACGCGCAGCGGGTTGTGCAGCGACGACTTGGCGATCTGCGCCACCGTTTGCAGCGAGTGACCGAGGCTGCCGCCATCCGCCACGTGGCTGCCATCGGTGAGATAGGCGGCGGCGGGCGTGTAGCTCGTCGCCAGCGCCTGGCGCAGCATATCATAGTTTTGCAGGGCGGACTGTCCCACCGTTTCGATAAAGTCGCCGCCGCGCTGGTACATGGGTTCCAGCAGCGCGCGCTGTGCGGCGATGAGCGCGGTGGCGTCTTCGTGCGCCGTCCATTCGCGCGTGCGCCACTGCGGCCCGAAGTGCTCCGGGTCGGGCACGGCGACGGCGCTGCGTCCGGTCGGCGAGAGCAGCGATGGCGGCACGCCCCACTGCGGCGCCACCGCCAGTGCATCCTGCGCTTCGCCCGCCGCGTCGAGATAGCGCGCCAGCCAGCCGCCTTGATTCTGTTTGCCGCCCAGATCGACGTAGAGTTCGGTGTCGAAGTGCGAGCCAGTGATGTCGGGCGAGCCGCACGCTTCGACAACGGCGAGATCGCCGCGACGGAAGAGCTCATAGAGACCGCCGTTATCCGAAGCGTGGCCGTTGGGCGTGTTGACGCCAGCCACACCACGCGCTGCATCCGGGTGCAGCGCAAAACGCCCGTCGAGGTCGATGGCCTTGCGCGCGGCGCTGGCAGTCGGCGCGGGGACGTTGAGCGTCGGGCGCAAGGTGCTGTAGTAGCGTTGACGGTCGGCGCTGCTGGTGTTGAAAGGCACGACCAGGTTCAGCCCATCCAGCCCGCCGCGTACAAAGACAAGCACGAGCAGGTCACGGTTGGCGGGCGGCTGATCCGGTGTGGGCGGGCGCGTTGTCGGGCGTGGCGACGGCGCGGCATCGAAGCGCAGGTTGGTGATGCCAAAGCCGCGCAGCGCGGCGGCGGCGGCGAAGCTGGTGCAGCCCTGAAGAAAGGTGCGGCGTGAAATTTGTGGATTCATGACGCAGATTGTGACGGAAACCCGGCGGGGTTGTCAAGCACCGGGTCGCGGGTAATGGGGGACAGTGGGTGGGAACGCACCCGATGCGGGTCGCAGATGACTTTGCTTGGCGAATCCACGCGGCCTATGCCAGGGGCGAACCTGAAACCCGGTGCTCCCGACCTTTTCAAGGCGCCGCCACGAGCGGTAGATACACCGATTTCTGGACATGGGTGAGGATGTAATCGACGATGCGCTGGGTCACGACTTCCTGGCTGTCGGCCAGAGCGGTTATCTCACTTTCGTGGGAGTAGCCCGCCAGATATTCCCACGTCACCGTGTACCCGAAGGTCTCTAGCTGGTTGCGAAAGGCGATCGCTTGTTCGGGCAGCGACGGCAGATCGAACTGGCAGTGTAGCACGTAGAAGGGTGGCAGCGCATCGTCAGTGCGTACGTAACTGGCGGGGGACGCCTCCGCCAGCGCCGCGCGATCGTTGTGCCCGCCGACAAAGGTCTGATCAAAAAGTGGGTTGAAGATCAGCGGATTTAGTTCGTCGAGTTGGTAGGCGCCGCTCAGTGTGATCACGGCGCGGATATCGGCGCGCAGGGCGCGATAGCTGTCGTGCGTGGCAAGCAGACTGACCAGGTGCCCGCCTGACGAATGGCCGAAGAGAAAAATGTTCTGTGGATCGCCGCCGTAGTCTGCAATGTTTTGCTCCGTCCAGGCAATGGCGGCGGCGACATCCTGGAGATTGTCATCATACCAGGCGGCCTTGGTCAGCGTCAGTGGGTAGCTGGCAGCCAGAAAAACCTGGTCGGAAGTCAGGCGGTAGTCGACGTTGACGACCACGAAGCCTTGAGCGGCGACCAGCGTCGGCGTGACAAACTGCGTGTACCAGTCGGCGTAGCCATCGACCCAGCCTCCGCCGTGGACAAAGACGATCACCGGGCGCGTGCTCAGCGCGCGGTCATCCGCCACCGGTTGGAGCACCTCCACGGTGCGCGTCTCAAAGTTGGTTTTGTCGGCGTAGCGTGCATCGGTGATGAGAAAGGGCGCGTCGGGCCGATACGGCACCACGGTGGCGCGCACCGCGTAGGTCGCATCTGTCGCAGCCAGATAAGTTGTCGACGCCGCCAGCAGGAGTAGCGCGCCCACCGTGACGGTTAAGAATCTGCCTAAGCCTGTCATTGTTTTACCCCTCCCCGCTGATTGCTTCACTCTACGTTCATACCGGCGGCGGGTTGCGCTCCGTGAAGCCGCGCTGATGCCAGTAGGGATAGGGCAGCGTGACCGCGCTGGCAGCGTCGAGTCGGGCCATCTGTTCAGCCGTGAGCGTCCAGCCGACCGCGCCGAGGTTGTCGCAGAGTTGTGCCTCGTTGCGCGCGCCGATGATCACCGTCGCTACGCTGGGGCGCTGGAGCAGCCAGTTGAGCGCCACCTGCGCCACGCTCTTGCCGGTTTCAGCGGCGACGGCATCGAGCGCATCGACGACGCGGTAGACGTACTCCGCATCGACCGGCGGGCCGCCATCCGCCGCCACCTTGCTTTGCAGGCGGCTGACCTCCGGCAGCGGCGCGCCGCGACGAATCTTGCCGGTCAGCCGCCCCCAGCCGAGCGGACTCCAGACCACGGCGCCCACCTGCTGGTCGAGCGCCAGCGGCATCAGCTCCCACTCGTAGTCGCGCCCGATCAGCGAATAATAGGCTTGATGCGCCACGTAGCGCGCCAACCCGTAGCGTTCGGAGACAGCCAGCGACTTCATCAGGTGCCAGCCGGAGAAATTCGAGCAGCCGATGTAGCGAATCTTGCCAGCGCGCACCAGGTCGTCCAGCGTCTGCAGCGCCTCCGCGACCGGCGTCATGGCGTCGAAGGCATGCAGTTGGTAGAGATCGATATAATCGGTGCCCAACCGCCGCAGGCTGCCCTCGACCGCGCGGATGAGATGGAAGCGCGACGAGCCGACATCGTTAGCGCCGGCCCCGGCGCGGAATGTGCCTTTGGTGGAGATGATCACCCGGTCACGGCGACCGCGAATCGCCTGGCCGAGAATCTCCTCGGCGGCGCCGCCCGAATAGCCATCGGCGGAGTCGAACATCGTCAGCCCGGCCTCCAGGCAGATATCCACCAGCCGCGTTGCCTCGGCGACGTCGCTGCCGCCCCACGCCTTGAAAAATTCGCCGCGCCCGCCGAAGGTGCCCGTCCCCAGACAGAGCACCGGCACCTTGAAACCCGAAGCGCCTAATTGTCGATAGTCCATGCCAGTTCCTGCTTTCTGTAAACGATCTCGCCGCCGACGATGGTCGCCGCGATTGGCGTCGTCAAGATTTCCTCCGGCGCAATCGCGAAGATGTCGGCGTCGAGCACCGTGATGTCGGCCAATTTGCCTGGCGTCAGCGACCCCTTGAGCGCCTCCTCGCCGCCCGCGTAGGCCGCGCCGAGCGTGTACGCGTAGACCGCCTCCTCGACGCTGACGCATTCTTCGGGGATCCAGCCCTCAGCCCCTGGGTAGCCGTCGGCGCGGCGGCGGGTGACGGCGGCGTAGATGCCCTGCATCACGTCGGGCGTCTCGACTGGCGCATCGGAGCCAAAGGCCAACGCGGCGCCGCTGCTGAGGAGGCTGCTCCACGCATAAGCCAGACGGCTGCGGCTGCCCCAGTGCCGGTCGGCCAGCACGATATCCTGCGTACAGTGAATCGGCTGCATCGAGGCGATCACCTGGAGCGTGGCAAAGCGCGCCAGATCGGCGGGGTGCAGCACCTGGGCGTGCTCGATGCGGTGGCGCAGATGCAGCCCAATGCCGGCGCGCCGCGTTGTCTCGATCGCGTCGAGCACATTACGATTCGCCTGGTCGCCGATGGCGTGGATGTGTACGGCCAGCCCGGCCTGTGCGGCCTTCATCACCTGCTGCTGGAGATGCGCAGCGGTGGAAACAGCAATGCCGCGATTGTGCGGCTCACCTTCGTAGGGTTCGACCATCAGCGCCGAGCGCGCACCGAGCGAGCCGTCGGCGAAGATTTTCACGGCGCCGAAGCGAATCCATGCATCGCCATAGCCGGACTGGATGCCGAGCGCGATGGCGGCGTCCAGGTCGACTTCGGGAATCTGCTGCAAGACGCGCAGCTTCCACTCGCCGCGGCGACGCAGTTCTTGAAATGCGCGCAAGGCGGGCGCACCTTCCATGTTGTGGATGCCGGTGATGCCCAGGCGGTGCGCCTGCGTCTGCGCGACGCGCACGGCGTCGAGCGCTGTGGCGTCGGTCGGGTTTGCCTGGAGATTCGCCACCAGTTCCATGGCGCGTTCGAGGAGGATGCCGGTCGGTTCGCCGGTGGCCGGGTCGCGTTCGATGGCGCCGCCAGCGGGATCGGGCGTGGTGCGCGTGATGCCAGCCAACTTCAGCGCCAGGGAATTGGCCCAACCCGCATGTCCACATTTGCGGCGCAGAAAGGCCGGATGGTGCGGCGTAACGGCGTCGAGCTGGGCGGCGGTGGGGAAGACCGGCTCCGGCCACAACACTTGATCCCAGCCGCGCCCGGTCAACCATTGACCAGCGGGTGTCGTCGCCGCGCGCGCGGCGATCCGTTCCAGTGCGGCGTCGCGGGTGGGAACATTGATCAAGTCGATCTCGCGCAGGCTCAGTCCGTAGGCGAGGAAATGCAGGTGTGCATCGATCCAGCCGGGCGTGACGGTGCGCCCGCCCAGGTCGATCGTCTGTGTGGCGGGGCCAGCCAGGGTGCGTAGGCTGTCGTCACCTACGGCGGTGATGCGGTCGCCCGTCACCACCAGGGCGGACGCGCGCGGGTGCAGGCGATCCATGGTGTGGATGTTGCCGTTGTAGAAAATCAAATTGGGCGGGTTCATAACACCTCCACCTTGTTGGCCAGCAGGTCGGCGCGGAAGGTGCGTTCCTGCGCCGCGTCGAAGAGGATGGCGATCATTGCCTCGGCGCCGGCGCCATCGATGCGCGTGACGACGCCTTCGCCAAAGTGCGTGTGCCGCACGCGCTGTCCCGGCGTCAACACCACGGCGACAGCCTGCCCGGCTGCCGCCGCAGGGACGCTTACCTGCACAGCGAGATTGGCTTCCCGGTCGCGCCAGCTCGCCGCCAGATTCTCCAGCATCTGCTCTGGGTTCTGGGCGAAGCGGCTGCGCAACTGTTCGGCGCGGCTGCGGGCGGCAGCCAGGGCGGTCATCAGCGCCGCCTTTTCTGGCGCCGGGCGATCACTGTTTGCTAACGCCCGGCTGGCGCGCGCCAGCACGCTGAGCAGCCCATCCACCTGCTTGACGATATCTTCCGCCGGATCGACGGAGGTCAGGTGGACGCCGTGGGCGCGGCAAAGTTCGGCGCGGGCGCGTTCGCGTTCCTCATTTTCCAGCACCTCCAGATCGCTCTGCCGCCCCTGGCCTTTGGCGGTCAGTCCGACAAAGCGCACGGCGATGGCGGCGTCAGGGTAGACCTTGTCCAGCTTGAGCTTGCGATTGGTGGTGGGATTGACCAGCCACTCTGGGCTGATGTTGTCTTGTTCGGCAAAGCCGTCAAAAATGCGCGCCAGCAGTTCGCGCCACGCGCTGAGGACAATGTAGGTTTGCGTCATAAGGTCAATCAATGGTCACAGTACATGGCTTTGATGGCAACAAAGCAAGAATGAAGCAAGGCTGGCATTGTAGCACATCCGTTCCGCAGGTTGAAACATACAAGGGAGTGAGTGGTGTAGTTCAGCGTTGCGACAGGAAAGGTATCCCGGTGTAGCTCCCTCAATCGCCTACGCTCGCAATACACGCCTCGCCCTCGTTGCGCGGGCTGTTGACGTAGATGCTGACGGGGTAAAGTTGCATCTGCGCAGCGGGATAGGGGCGGAAGAGGTGCTTGAGTCGCGCGAGAAGCGCCGGCGTGGCGTCCTTGCCGTCGCCCAGCCACTCGTCGTAATCCTCTGGCGCCAGGATCACGGGCATACGGTCGTGAAGAGGAGCGATGGCCTCGTTTGCGTCGGTGGTCAGGATCGTGCAGCTATCGATCTCCTCCCCGTTTGGCCCGTGCCAACTTTCCCACAGCCCAGCCAAACCTAACACGTCGCCATACGCCGATGTGATGAAGTAGGGCTGCTTACCGCCGTCTTTTTTCATCCACTCGTAAAAACCGGAGGCCGGAATGATACAGCGGCGCCGCTTGAACGCCGCGCGGAACGAGGGCTTCTCGTCCACCGTCTCGGCGCGGGCGTTGATCATGCGCGCGCCCATCGACGGATCTTTACTCCACGACGGGATCAGCCCCCACAGCGTCAGCGCCCACGCGCGCGCCTGATGTTGCGCGTCCATGCGCACCACGCCCACCGGCTGCGTCGGCGCGATGTTGTAGCGCGGGGCAAGCTGCGCCGGCAGGTCGGGCAGATCGAAGTGGTCGGCCAATTCTTCCAGGGTAATGTAGAGGGCAAAGCGTCCGCACATGATGCGTTCTCCTTCTCAACACGGTAAATTACCGCTGCCACACATGACAACTGCCTACCGCTGTGGCGGGTGCCAGCCCACACTTGCCCATCGCCGACGCGCGGCCACAATGACCGGATTATTCATGTTGAGGGCGACGATGGTTGCACGCCCGCGGTGTGTCAGACCGACCAACAGAATGGCCGACTCATCCCAGGCAAAGTGTTCTTGCCACCGATCACGGCGAGGATGAGAAAGTGATGCTGTCTCGCCAGTTAGTGGATCGATGGCTGAGGTTTGGGCGCCTTTGTACTCATTTTACACCGACGACATGCAAAGCAGAGGTTGTGTAAGGCCGTCTCGCCGCCCTGCGCCTCCGGCAGGATGTGGTCGACAACCATCGGCTGACCGGAGTTTGCCTGCGCGGTTCGACAATATGTACAGCAGTGGTCGTCGGCGTCTTCCAACTGTTTACGGAGTTCAGCAGGGAGATACATGGGCGCTGCGCGGGTCAGAGAAGCTCAGAAGGTGGGAGAAGATGCCCACGCCAGCGCAGAATTGCCGCCGCCTGCGCAAGGCGCAGCATGAATCGATCCGCCTCCCACCGCAGCGTCTTCAGTTCCGCACGTTCAGCCATCGTCAGTGATCCTGCGGCGTTCTTTTCAAGCAGCACGGTGTAGCGCGTCATATCCTGTTCGGTTTGACGGCTGCGGGCAATCAACCATAACGTATCATCATCCAAGCGATCCAACGTCGCCAGATCGGCCTGGAACTCAGAAGGTGCATCTTCCCAATCTGGCGGGCTGCCGACCTCCACGGCACGGAGCAACACATCGGCAAGCGGCCGACGGGTGGCTTGTGCCGTGCGTTCCAGGCGCAAATAAAGCGGTTCTGGCAAGGAGAGAGTAATTTGATGAACGGTCATGATATGTACCCCAAGAAGGTGCTCCAAAGACACGCAGAATAATTCTCCAGCACCATACGCTGCACCTCCGGCTGTGATTATATCACATGCCCCCACCGTCCTGTTGCGCCCGAAAGAGCCACCCTCTTGTGGTATACTCGAAAAGATTGCCGGTCAAGCAAAGAAAGGGTGGATGTTGTGACCGTCGAAACCATGCCCCGGTCGAGCGCCGGTCAGGTGCCGGCTGGAGTTGCTGATTATTTCTGGGGCGAAGCGTATGCGCGGCGCACGCTGGAGACGACGCTGCTCGATCTCTTTCGCACGTGGGGTTACGGCGATGTCGTGACGCCCGCATTCGAGTATGCCGACACGTTGAGCGCACGCGGCAGCCACGAACTCCAGTCGGAGTTGTGCCGCTTTCTGGATCGCGACGGCAGCATGTTGGCGTTGCGCGCCGACATGACGATCCCGGTGGCGCGCCTCGTCGGCACGCGCCTGCATGATGCGCAGCTGCCCCACCGCTTCTGCTATTCCGGCAGCGTCTTCCGCGATGTCGAGCCGCGCGCCGGCCAGCAGCGCGAGTTCTGGCAAGCGGGCGTGGAACTGCTGGGCAGCGCCGCACCCGCCGCTGACGCTGAAGTGCTGGCGCTCACCGCCCATGCGCTGGAGGCGGCAGGCATCGCCCA
>Ga0209398_1001154_pt1 | contig 14292 bp, 13 predicted proteins | sample AshMeaBigSpring_FD_184125 | JGI IMG/M metagenome (GOLD analysis project Ga0209398, IMG submission 184125) | Groundwater microbial communities from Big Spring, Nevada to study Microbial Dark Matter (Phase II) - Ash Meadows Big Spring (SPAdes)... | ecosystem: Environmental > Aquatic > Deep... | reverse complement strand
TTTAATAGCCATTCTTATAATAGAAGCTGCTACAGAAAACAGCAAAACGATAGCTATGCCTGTAGAAATTAATTGCCAAGAATAATTGATAGCCTCTTGCTCCATGCTTTTTTCAATAATCCAATCTGTGGAAGAAAAATGAAACAGTTTTCCCAAATCGTCTAGTTTACCAATGGTAAAAAAGAATATAATAACAAACGTTTCTAAATGATTAGCTGTAAAACTTAGTTTTAATAAATCAGTAAAAGAAAGTGAAATAATTGTTTGATTATTGGGTGTTTGAAAATGAGTATCACTCTGTTTTTCTTGCAATAAAAGTATTTTGATAGCAGCAGCCGTTTGGGTTGGTAATGCATGAATGGTTAATTCTTCTTTATTGGTTCCTGCTGTATCAATAATCAATTTGCAAGTAGCTGTCATTCGATGCCAAATATGCTGTTCAATATGTACCGTTTGAATTTTTTCAATAGGAATAATCATTTGATTTTTTGTAAAAATTCCTTTGTTTACAATCAGTTGTTCTTGTTGAATATAAAAGGTAAATCGTAGCCATTCAACAATGCTTCTTCCAATAATAAATACTAAAATTACTACAGTTCCCCACAGAATATAGCTTGTTCCTTCCTTTGGTTGATCGTTGTTTTGCTTGAGCAAAATGGATGCATAAATAAACCAAGCCCATCCTAAAGTAGTTTTAGTGGTGCGTACAATTATATTTAGCAAAGCTGCTATCGACTGTCTTTGTGGTAAACTAAAGTCCATCATCTTGGCTAATGCTAAATTGTTTCTGTTGTAAAATCCATTCTCTCAATTGTTCTGCTTCTGTTTGCAATAATCCGTGAATAGTAATATCATGTATACCTACAGCAGCTGTGTATAAACTAAGCGATGCCAAATGATATTTTCTTTCAATTGGCCCACTTTGAACCACACAATGCTGAATTCTATTGAGTGGAATGATATGAATGTCTTGAAAAATATATCCTGTTCTATAAACAATATCTTTTTCTCTAATGGCATACGCTTTGGTTTTAAAAGCAATGTTTATCAATACAAAAGTGAGTATTAGTGCAAGAAGATATGCAGCAACCGCAGATACAATCACTATTGTATTTTTCAATTCTTCTATCCATATAAAACATCCAATGGCAATAATGGCGAAGATGGCAAAAAAAATGCCCCAAGAAATTTGTAAAACCCGTAAATACTGAGGTTGAATTTTTTGCAGTTGCAGCGTTTGCATTTGTGGAATATCGCTCCACAAAACTTGAATATTATAAAATTGCATGCTCTAAAAATACAATTCATTTAATTATAAATAATTGTGTATTTATGCTGAGAAAAATACGACACACATTCAACCACATAATATGAAATTTTTACTTTTTATGGTCGCTTTTTTGTGCCTACAATTTAGCAATGCACAAAACAATTTTTCAGAAAAAGAAAAACAAACCGATGCTGTTGCAAAACAGCTAATTTACTATTTCAATTATAAAAAGCAAGATAGTGCTTACATGCTAGCGTCAGAAACATTCAAAAAAAATATAAATGAAAGCAGTTGGCAATCTATTTTTAATAAGCAAATAATTAACTTATTACCATTTAGCAACCTCGAATTTAAGAGTAGCAAAAACGGTATTTTAAAATATAAAATGCAAGGTGTTGTACCATTTCAATTACTAATAAGTACAGACTCGTTGCAAAAATTTGTGGTATTTGCTATTCAACCTTATCAAGAAGATGCAAGAAAAAAACAGTTAGCAGCTACAGATAATTCAAAAGAAAGTTTATTAGACAAAACGGTAGATTCTTTGGCTAGCAACTACATTAATACTGAAGGAAATGTAGCATTAAGCATTGCAGTGTATGCAAATGGTAAAGACTATTTTTATAATTATGGCGAAACTAAAAAAGACAATAAACAATTGCCTACCAATAAAACATTGTACGAAATTGGCTCTATTACTAAAACGTTTACGGGTATTTTATTAGCACAAGCTATCGTTGAAAAAAAGGTGAAATTAACCGATCCTATTATTCAATTTTTGCCCGATTCTGTAGCTAAAAACAAAGGTTTAAATGGCATTACATTGGCTCATTTATCTAATCATTCATCTGGTTTACCTAGAATTCCTATCAACATGAATTTTACTGTAACCAATTATTTACAGCCATACGAAAACTACGATGACAAAGCATTGTTCTGGTTTTTAAAAAATTATAGAGACACTGCAAAGCCTGGCTCAAAATACGATTACAGCAACTTAGCTGTTGGCTTATTAGGAACCATTTTAGAACGCATTTATAAAAAACCTTTTGATGTATTGTTGAAAGAGAAAATAATGACTCCACTTACATTAAACAGCACAAAAATTAAACTATCTGCTGAAGAAAAAAATTGGATTACACAAGGGTATAATGAGAAAGGTGAGGAAGTACCTGTTTGGAATTTTAAAAGCTTAGCAGCATGTGGTGCATTAAAATCGAATACAACCGATTTATTACAATATGGAAAATACCAACTGCCAAGTTTTACTTCTTCAATTCATAAATCTATTCAACTTAGTCATCTACCTACATTTACAAGTGCAACAGAAAAAGTTGGCTTAGGATGGATTTATTTATCAAATGATAATTCAAATATCATTCATCATAGTGGAGGAACGTATGGTTGTAGAAGTTTAATTGCCATTAATAAAAACAAAAATGTAGTAGTGGTTGTACTTACCAATAATGCTACAAATGGTGATGCGTTGGGTATTCGATTATTTAAATCTATCGATTCTATAACACAATAATTAAAACTAGTATTTAGATTGTATATTAGTGCAACACTGCTTGCAAATGATACATCTGCTGACTTTTAAATTACATAAAATTTTATGCTTGGCTATTTTATTGCCACTTGCATATAGTTCGATTGCTCAAGAACAATTTAGACAACCAAAAGCACTATTACTAACTAAGTTTTCTTTTACGCAACTTACCGGTGGCATTATCGTAATTAAAGCAACAGTAGACAATTACAAAGATTCTTTAAACTTTATTTTCGATACAGGAAGTGGTGGCATTTCTTTTGATTCTGCTACAGTAGAAAAATTACAACTAAAAAGAGAAAAGAGTAATAAAACCATACGTGGCATTGCAAGTATGCGTAAGGTAGATTTTACGTATAACCACACTTTAAATTTACCCAATTTAAAAGTAGATAGTTTAGATTTTCATATAAACGACTATGACATTTTAACAAGTGTGTATGGCTTTAAAGTAGATGGAATTATTGGATACAGTTTTCTGAAACGATATATTGTACGTATTAATTATGATGTTCAAAAAATGGAAGTATATACTGCAGGCAATTTTAAATATCCGAAAGGTGGATATTTAATGCATCCTAATTTTATACCATTACCAATTTTTGAAGCTACTGTTGCCGATGAACGTGCAGTATTTAGTAGGTTTATACTAGATACAGGTGCAGGTCTTAATCTTTTACTTTCTGAAGATATTGTAAACGATAGTTTGTTTATTGGAAGAAAGCGGAAAAAATATCCTACACAAGCAGAAGGCTTAGGTGGTAAAAAAAGAATGAATACTACAGTAATTAAATCATTAAAACTAGGACCATTTAAATTTAGAAATGTACCCGTTTCTATTTTTGACGATGAATATAATCTAACGTCTTATCCACTTTTAGGTGGAATTATTGGCAATGATTTATTAAGACGGTTTAATGTTATTTTAAACTATCCTGAACAGGCAATTCATTTAACCCCAAATTCTCATTTTACCGATGCTTTTGATTATGCATATACTGGCTTAGGTATTTACCAAATTGATAACGAAATTAGAGTAGTAGATGTAATTGGTGGTTCTCCTGCAGAAAAAGCTGGTTTTTTGCCAGATGACATTATTATTGGTGTGGCTACCAATTTTTCTAAAAACATACAATCGTTTAAAAATACATTACAAAGTGCTGGTTCTACCTTAAAAGTTGTAGTTCAAAGAAATGGGGAGCTATTTACTTTAAACTTAAAAATTATTCATATTCAAAGAGGCAAATAACTACAATGCTATTGAAGGATCCCAAAATATTTCTTCAAATTTTACAATGGTATCATTTTCAATGGTAATACCTTCTGCCTCTAGCAATTCTTGCATTAAAGTAGGCGTTGCAAAATGGGCTTTTCCACTTAACATACCATTTCTATTTACCACTCTGTGTGCTGGCACTTTGGGCAAAACTGTAAACGAAGCATTCATTGCCCAACCTACCATTCTAGCACTACTTTTTGTACCTAAAAAAGCAGCAATTGCACCATAAGTAGTTACCCTACCTACTGGAATTTCTCTTACTACATCGTATACTTGTTCAAAAAAAGAAGTGTCTTTTTTGCCGCTTGGCAAAACTTGAGAAAGTTTGCTTTTTTTAGTTGCTTTTTTGGTGGGCATAGTTAAGATGTTCTTCTTCAGTTGTTAATTGTTTGGCCAACATTTCTGAACGTTTAGGTTCTGGAACACACTCAAAATCGTAAGGACAATGTCTGCAACCATAACCACAGCAATGGCCTTTTTGTAAATGATAATGAGCTGTTAAAACCATATAGCCACCTTCATCGTAGTAAAAATCAACGTTTTCAATTAGTGGCTTGTTCATACATCAACTGTTTTAGAATAGCATCCTTTTCAATCGGTAATAATTGATTGATACTGAAAGATAGATAATGCACTCTTTTACTGTTAGCTATGTCTAAACTTTCGTAATAGGTTTTTATTTTAAGTTCATCAGAAATATTATTTTGTTGATAAGCATTGTCATAATCGGTAATAATAGTAAGATGGTAAGTTGCTATTACCAATTTGGTAAACCGATATAAATCTGGACTATCCGTTTTTAAATGAATAATTCCATTGGGTTGTAAAATTTGTTGATATAAGCGTAAAAACTTAGGATGTGTTAATCGCTTTTTTGCTTTAGATAAAGTAAGTTGAGGATCAGGGAAAGTAATCCAAATTTCTGCTACTTCATTTGCTGCAAAATATTGGGTTATTTTATCAATTTCAGTGCGTAAGAATGCTACATTATTTAATTGCTCATCCAGTGCAGTTTTAGCACCTCTCCAAATTCTATTGCCTTTAATATCTACACCAATTGTATTTATTTGATTGTTTAATCTTGCTAAACCAACAGCATATTCACCTTTACCACAAGCCAATTCTAAAGTAATTGGATGTTGATTTTGAAAAAATGAATGCCAATTTCCCTGCATATTTTCAGGATATTCTAACACATTTTTAAAGCCTTTAATAGCTTCGAAACGAACTAATTTTTTATGTCCCATAGCGGTCAAAAGTACCAATAAATTATAGATTCAATTCGTTTGTAGTTGTTCTATTTTAATTTCAGCATTTGCAATACTTTATCGCCAACGTTTTTTATTTTTTTGATGTAACGAGAAGATTCTCCAATTGGCTTAAAATTCTTCCATTCCGTTTGATTCAAATAATTATAAAAAATCTCTTTGAATTTTTTATTGTAGTTATACGATTGGTAAATGGGTTTTCTTTCTACAAAATGTATTAAAAATGGAGGTTCATTGGGTTCAATGGTTGAAAAATGATTCCACTTTGTATCTAATGGCAACCACTGATTAGCAAGCACCACATTTAACCCATATTGATCGGGATAATTGGCAAATTTTTTATGCTCATCAATACAACGAATAATTTTTTCTGTAACACCTAGAGCTCTCCATTTAACCAAATTCATCAACAACAAACCTGTATTAAAATAACTGGTATTACCTGGCAAACCCAAGTCGGCATAATTTAAAACGCCACCCCAACTATTATCAAACGTAATTATTCTTGGGTCTAAAACGGCAGCTACAACATATTCTGATAAATTGTTTTCGAACAATGTGGTTACATCTTTTTGTACAATCATATCTACGTCTAAATACAAAACCTTTTCTATTTCTTTTGGAATAAAATACGGAATAAATAATCGCATGTAAATATTAAGCGGATAAGAACTTCTATCTAATGGCAAATTCATTCCTTCAGGAATTACTTCTTCCATTTTTTGCCAATGAAGCGTTGTAATAGATGGGTTGATAGAGCGTTGTAATTTTTCTCTATTAGCCAATGTGGTTCCATCTTCAATAATATAAATATCAATAGGTTGATTGGGACGAATTGTATCTTCAATCGATTTTATTAAAGCGGCTAATAAAATTAAATAATGATTATCGCTTGCTACAACAATGGTTAATGGTGCGTTTGTGGTCATAAATAAGTAATTACGAAAATGAGGTATTGATGAATGTGATTGGGCAAATTAGAGCATAACATTTTTTATGGCTTCATAAATAGCTGCTACACTATTTTCCCAAGTGTGTGTAGCTGCAAAAGCTCTTCGTTGATGATACAATGTTTCGTTATTTTTTTCTAAAGCATGTTGAATATACTGTACATACTCTTCTTTTGTATTAGCTAAATACGTATGATCTTTAAAAATGCTCATAGCTTCTGTGGTAGTTGCTACCACTGGTTTTCCTACGGCCAAGTATTCATCTATTTTTCTAGGATAATTTCCAATTGTAACCTGACTAACAATTTGTGGATTAATGCATACATCAAATGCTTGAATATAAGCAGGTAAACTTGATGGTTCTTTAGAACCTAAGAAGTGTACATTAGGCATTTGGTGTAAACTGCATTTCTTAAAATCATCATCTTCTGGGCCAACCAATACAATATTCCAATTGGACTGTTGTGTAGCTATGTGGGCAATTATTTCTATACTTAATCGTAGGCTTTGTAAAGCACCCACATAGCCAATTATTGGCGATGCAATGTTTTGTAAATCTGATGGCTTTTGAGTAGTATGTGCATTCATAAAAATATCTAACTCACAGCCTTGACCCACATAGTATGAATGCGGATTGTATTGTTTGCAATAATTAGCTAAATAAGTAGAATTGGCAACACAAACATTGGATTTTGCAATTAATTCTGGCTCAATTTTTTCGCCATGCAATTTCCAATAATCCACAGCAAGCATATAATCTCTAGAATAATAAATGCTTACACTAGGTTTTAAATATTCTTGCAAATAAAAACAACGAAACATATCGTTGTCATTGAATAAAATAACATCTTTAAACCCTAATGCATCTATTGCTTTTTGAATAGATTGAGCAAATTTTTTATTGTTCCATTTATTTAAAAACTCGAAAATAAATTGACTTTTTATCCAATTTATGGACTCAATCATTTTATCTGGAAACAAATTCCATAAGTTATTTTGCAAAACAACAATGCTTGGTTCCTTTCCCTGAATAACACGTATTCTTTTTTGAATTTTAGGCTCATTTTTATGTTTATACAAGGTAATTCTATCAAGAGGAGAATTAACGTATAAAACTCGATTGTGTTTGCTAAATTCTAAGGCAATATTTTTACAATTGCTACCAATTTCAACATCCCATGGCTGTTGACCAACTACTACAATATCTCTTCCTGTAATTAAGTTATTAGGGTTCATGGGCTGTTAGTTTATTTTGTTCTTGATCTATTCTTAAAGTAATTCCAATCATAGCTGCAGCTAAATAAAAATATACGTTCGATGGAAACTGTACCAATGCTTCTTGCGGAAAGTTACCAATATTAAACGCAAAAACTACCAAAGTAGCTCCTAAACAATAACTTTTTAATTCAGGATCTCGAATTTTATAATAATTATCAATGCCAGTTTTCATAATTACAAACATCATAATTACAAAAATGAGCAAACCTATTGGCCCTGCCTCAACAGTAACACGTACATAACCACTGTCTGGTGGAAAATTTGCCAAATAAGTGCCTGGTGAAAACTTTTTACCCCATTCTCCTGTAGACCCTAGTCCACCACCAATTGGATGCGACCAAATAAATGGTTTTATACGTGCCTGATTAATTTTACGAACCTTATATGATGCATCATCATTTGGGCGAAATGCCGATTGAAAACGAAGAATGTTTTGATTAGATGTGGGCATAAATATTAATCCCACAAAAAAAACAGCAGCCACACAAACAAAAATCAAGATTTTTTTACTGTACTTTAAAATGGCATACAACATTAGCCCAGCAGGTACTAATGGAAAAGCCCCTCTTGTACCAGAAAAAACCATATTAAACAACATAGAGAAAATGAAAAAAATTACAAGCAGCCTTTTTGAAAAAGATAATGGCCCTGTTAATAATGCTATACAAAACAAGCTTGCCACAACCATGTTATAAGCAAACGTAACCGGATCTGAAAAAATAGAAAACTTACGCCAATGCCCTGCTATAAATAGCAATAATTGAATTTCATCGCTAGAATGTAAATAATCGTCTTCAAACTGAAAGAAGCCAAAAAATTCTTGTTTAAAAGCATACCACGCTGCAAATACAGAAAAAAACATCCAAAACTTGATAACTGTTTTTATGAATGCTTTGGTGCGAATATTAAAAACAAAAATGTAATAACTTAATGCAACCACAGCAATGGTACGAACAGTATATACCCAAGCCGCCCTTGATGCAGCAGCAGGATTACCTACCTGTAAAATGTTGTACACAATCCAAACTAAAATGGCGGTACTTACAGGTCCTTTCATTCTACTCCAATCTTTCTTTTTCTTTTGTTGAATAAAAAAGTTGAGGAAAAATAAAACCAACATTCCATCCATTAAAGTACCGAGTGGAAATTTCACACCCATTCTTAGCAAAAACATAATAGCATAAGCCAATGTTATATAGGCTAAAATACCAAGCTGAATATTGGTAACTAAAAAATAAACCAAGGGTAAACCAACAATGGCACCCATTAACAAAACTCCAATTACAAAACCTAATTTGGCAATAGCAAACGAAAAAAAACAGGCTGCAAAACCCACTAAACAAATTCCAAAAACATTGTTTAATTTTTCAATGATTACCCAACGCTTTAGTGTAGTCACAATTAATTGCCACTTACTTTTTTTTTCAGGTTGTATGGGTATCTGAAATAAACTCATTTAAACAGAAGAAGGTAAAAGCATTTTTAAAAACAGAAAAACCAAAATAAATAAAACAAAACCAATAGCTACTTTGTGCATGTAAAAGTCTATTTTCTTTTGCGTTTCTTCTTTCTTTTTTAGTTTGTGCTGTGTGGTTGGTTCAATACGCATATTGAAAAATATTTTACTTTACTTCTTCAATGGTTTTATCATGAAAATGCTGTGTAGCTACCGAAAATTGGTTGGCTTTACGCACTTTTAATAAAGATAATACTTGATGAAAAATAAACGAAGGAATACCCCATAATGATTGATAAATACGTTTATCTGTTGGTGAACACAAGAGAGCAATAAAAAAGCCCAATACAAAAAGAAAAAACGCAGCTATCCAAACTAAAAAACTTGTAATACTTACAAATAAGCTTATGCCCATACACAAAACAGACAACAATAAGAATATAAATAATGGTGGACGCAACAATACAAAACCGAAAATAAATTGGTTCCAATTAAAGCCAGTTATTCCTTTTGCCATAATGGTAAATCCAAATTTAAAATAGCGAAACCAAGTATTAATCCATCTAGCTCTTTGCTTTACCAATTGCTCTGATTGTGATGTTTTTTCGTCGTACACAATTGCATTTTGGTTAAATGCAATTCTATGCTTACGTACTAAAATCTCTTTTTGTAACACTTTATCAAAACCAGCACCTGTAACGTCTAAATGGCCTAAACATTCCTTATATAAATCTACTGTAAATGCCATTCCTGAACCTGCAAGTGTGGCTGAAGAACCTGCTTCGAATAAAATTTTTCCATCGTAAAAATGATAGTACACATCTCTTGCTGCATCTACACAAGCAACTGTTGTATCTAAATTTTTGGCTTTTCTTTCACCTTGAACAGCAATAAATCCTGCATTAAAATATTTATCTAGCTCTATTAAATAGTTGGGTTCAACCAAGTTATCGCTATCAATAATAGTAAGGCGTTTGTGTGGTCTTTTAAAATGGTTGATAGCATAAAAATGAGATCTTGTATTGCTACCTAATGTTTCTGGTGGACGTAAAACGATTACCCTTTCATCTGAAAAATGAAGTTTACTAACATCACATTTATCTGCAACAATATAAATTAGGTAATTACTATATTTTAAACGTAAAAGCGAATCGATAACTGGTGGTAAAGTATGTGTTTGTTCGTAAGCAGTAACAATAATGGCATAATCTGTTTCTACATTACTTTGCACTGCTTTAGCTGCCCAATTGGGTTTAGGTTTTAGGAGATAAACAAGTAAAATAATGATGGGAAATACAAGGTTATATCCAATAATGAATTGAAAAATAATCCAAAAAATATGTCCAACTTCAATTATCGACATGGTGTTTTATTTTGCTTTCACAAGTTATGCTTTCTGCTTTTTCTTTTTTGCAGTTACTTTTCCAATTTTATTTAAAATAAATCCTGCAAACTGTTTTCCAAAACTTTTCAAATAATCTATTTGCTGTTGTTTTGCCAAGTTAATGGTTTGGTTAGCCGCAAAAACTGCCACAACTTTATCAGAAATAGAAATCCATTCTTTTGCTTTATTCAGATCTTCTAATGAAGGTACTTCTATCAATACTACATCGAACCTATTTTTAAATTGCTCTAATTGCTGAACAATGTTTCTTTTTCCTGCAATTTCAAAAAGCGATAAATCAGTATTTCTTGCACCAATAACAGCAATTTTATCTCTTACAACAATATCATACTCTTTTTTTCTACCCAATAATAAATCTTCTAAAAATATGGTTGGTTGTGTAATATTTGTAATGGTTGTTTCTGAAAAATTTCCATCGATTAATAATACTTTTTTATTAATCATGGTATAAGCATAAGCTAAACTTAACGATAAAATAGTTTTACCTTCTTTTGGTGCAATGCTAGTTATGGCTACTATTTTATCGTCTTGTAATTCATGGTCTAATTCGTAACGAGTAGAGCGTAATAATTTTTTAAAATAGTTGTTAGATACGTCACTTTCTTGTTTCCAAATTAGTGGCAAGTCTAATAATGCTGTTTTTAAAAAAGGAATAAAACCTAGAATAGTAGTATCTGTTTTATCGGCTAATTCTTTTGGAACTTTTACAGATTCATCGAAAAAGAAGATTACAAAAAACACCACCATACAAAAAATAAAACTTAGCAATCCACTCAACACTACTAAAATCATTTTTTTAGATGGTTGAGCAGGGCCTGGCATAGCAACTTCTACCTGACGAAGCTTTACGCTAAAGCTAGCTTCCATAGTTGTTTGGTTATATTTTTTTAGTATTTCTATGTATTCGTTAGTAGCCAAGTTTACCGCACTTTCGTAGGATTGAACAACAGCTTCATGTGGTACAATTTCATCGAATTTTTTATTCAGCTGTGCTAATTCTTTATCTAATACATTTAAGCTATATACTTCTAAGTCTAAAGCAATTTGATATTTTACTTTTTCATTAATTAGCTGCTGTTTTACCAAATTAGGATTTAATAAATAACGATTATCAGCATCTTGAATTTGCTCTGTCTGAAGATCATTTAATGAATCTAATTTCAGCTTAATTTGTGGGTTGTAATTACTTGTAATATAAGCCTCGTTTAATACTTTTAATTTTTCGGTTGTATTACGAATCTCTGTTTGAATTTTGATGGCAATGTTGTTTAAATAGGCTTTATCTTTTGGATCGAACTTGGCTTCAATTTCTTTAATTGCACCTTGATAAGAGCTAATATTTTTAAGTGCTAATTCTCTTTTCGTTTCAAAATCGGCTATTTGAGTATATAGTATTTTAGCCTGTTCATTTAAGTTTAAGATTCTGTTTTTAATTTTATAACTTTTTAAATTACCAACATCGACTTTTAAAGCTCCTTCTTTTTGCCTTAATAAACTATCTAAAAAATCAACCGCTTTAAATTGATTTTCACGTTCGGTATTAATGTAATAATTTAAAAATTCTTCGGTTAAAGCATTTACCACAAATGCAGATAAATACGAGTTATCAGACTCAAACTCCATTACAATAAAATCGCTGTTATTGAGTCGATAAACGGTTAATTTATTTTTTAATGCCGCTTCATCATAACCCATAGAAGCTATTACTTTACTCAATCCTTTTTGGTCTTCATCCCAAAGTGACAAGGCTTTTTTTTGCTTATAAAAAGCAGTATAAACATCAATGGCATGTTTTTTAGCCTCTAAATTTTTATCTAAATCTTCTATTAGCTTACTTTTTTTTCTGTATGGAGGAGTGTCAGAAGTTAGGTCATGTAAAATTAATCGATACGATACTTGATCGAAAAGCTGTTTCAACTGAATCGTTTGTAACAAATTAGTAAATTGTTGATTTACTTTTGACTCTACAAAACCTTCTTTAAAATCAAAAATTCTACCATCACCTTGTTCTGCCAATCCTGTTGCTATTTTCGTTTTTGAAATATATACATCAGGTAACTTTCTCACCATAAAGTAAGTTATTGTTACGGCCAATAATGGTACTGCAATAAGTATAAACTTTCGCCTTCGTAACAAATTAAGAAAGTTAGTTAATTCCATTAGTGAATGTCTTCTAGTTTTTTACCCAATATTTCTTCTAATGTACTTTTTGCCGTTAGTACTGCACCTTCTGCTGCTATTACAATTTGCTTTTGTCCTGTTAAAGCAATAAGTGCCTTGCTATAATTTTCTAAGGTTTCCTCCCCTTTTTCAAATCGATACTTGCTTTGTTTTAAAACGCTGTTTAAATCAATCACCGTCGAACTTTGCGATTTTAAAACTGCTCGTTGCTGTATGTAAGCAAAGTATCTTCTTTTTACTTCTGCTTCAATGTTTAAATGATATTCTTCAATATCTAGTTTTGCAATTGCTAATTCGTTTTTTGCTTGTTTAATAATAAATGGTCGTTGTAAAACGGCAGCTATATTAAATCCAAAACCAATTTGATAACCCGAAAGTGTTAATCCCGTTGCTGTAACCGTATTTGATGGGCTATAAGACATAGAGAAGTTTACAAATTCACCCCAACCTCTTTTCTCCTTTTTAATATTATCTGCAGCTATTTGTATCCTTTTTTGATAAGCTTTCATTTTAGGATAATATGCTTTTGCAGTATCAATTAATTTTTGCAAGAAAACATAATTTACATCTGGCATCATCGACTCTTGTGCAATACAATGCCTGTTTAATAACATTAAACTACCGAAAAAAAGAAGAATAATGATTTTTTTTAACATAAAACGATATGTCATACTACTGCAATAATACCTTAATATCAGGCTAAAATATGGGTATGTGAAAAAACAGATGTGATTATTATTTTTAAAAACACAATTGTAAAGAAAATTAATTGCTTTACAAAGTAATTTATCTGTACACAACTATTGTGTTTATTAGTTTTGAGATGATAATGGCCTTAAATGATTGTATATTTAACTAACAAACAGTATTATATTACCACATGCTAAAACTGTGAATAACTTGGGTAGTTTAAATGTATTTGCAGATTTATGAAACTTAATTTACTGCATCATTTAAATTATTTTGCTTTTTTGGTTAAAGCACTAAACACTAAACTTTTCTACCAAAATAAATTGCACATTTGCACTCTTGTTTTTAGCCCATGCAATTACCTTCACAATTAATAGAAAATGCAGTTGCCGAGTTTTCGAAATTACCTGGAATTGGTAAGAAAACAGCCTTACGTTTGGTGTTACATTTATTGAAACAAAATGTAAACGAAGTGCAATTTTTTGGTGAAACCATTGCAAAAATGAGAAGAGATATTCAGTTTTGCCAACGTTGTTTTAATATTAGTGATGGTATTATTTGTACTATTTGCAATAATGTAAATAGGCAGCAACAATTAATTTGTGTGGTAGAGAATATAAGAGATGTTATTGCAATAGAAAGTACGCAACAATACTATGGAACTTATCATGTTTTGGGTGGAATTATATCTCCATTAGACGGAATTGGACCTGACCAATTGAATATCGAAAGTTTAGTAAACAGAATTGAAGCGGAGCAAACTGAAGAAATTTTATTTGCATTAAACCCAAACATTCAAGGTGATACTACCATTTATTATATTCAAAAAAAGATTCAGCATTTACCTGTTAAAGTAACCACAATTGCTCGTGGCATTGCGTTTGGTGGAGAATTAGAATTTGCCGATGAAATGACACTAGCAAGAAGCATTGCCAATAGATTACCTATTCAACAATATGTAAAATA
>Ga0209398_1001153_pt1 | contig 14322 bp, 10 predicted proteins | sample AshMeaBigSpring_FD_184125 | JGI IMG/M metagenome (GOLD analysis project Ga0209398, IMG submission 184125) | Groundwater microbial communities from Big Spring, Nevada to study Microbial Dark Matter (Phase II) - Ash Meadows Big Spring (SPAdes)... | ecosystem: Environmental > Aquatic > Deep... | reverse complement strand
ACTGAAACCCCATTTAATAGTTCGCCATTTTCGGTAGTAACAGTGCCAGATACATTGGTACTCATGTTTGTTTGTGCTTTTATGGTTGCTATTAGTAGTAAAAAGCAACTAAACAGCAGATGCCATCTTTTCATTTTTTTAAATTTTAATTGTTGCATGATTGATTATTCTAGTTTTTGGACAATAGTTTGGTTTTACGCAGTTTTGGTGCATATCCCTTTTATTATAAAGCGGTATTTGTATATTATTTTTTAATGAAAATCTTGCCCTCAACTTCTTCATATACCAATCCATTCATATTGGCTATGATGTTAAGGATGGTTTTTAAACTATCTGTTTTTAATACTGAACCAGAAAAATAAAGCCCTGCTATTTGAGATTTTGTATAATTTATTTTAGTATCGTACTGCTTACTTAATTTTTCAATGACGTTTTCTAATGGTTCGTTATTGAATACTAAACTAGCTTCGTTTTGATTAATTGTTTGATCTGCAGATTGCTTATTTTTCACTAAAGCATTATTGTTACTAAACCTAGTTACAGCAATGGTTCGGGCAAATTTTATAGCCGTGGCCATCTGTCCAGGAAGAAGGTAAACGTCGTTGATAGAATAGGTGTTTTTATCAATAGATTTTACCACTACTTTTCCTTCAAACAATTTTACTTCCACTTTATTTTTTACCAAAGTACTTACTATAAACTGTGTACCCAATGCTGTAGTGGCAATACCATTAGCATATACAGTAAACGGTTTTGTTATATCTTTTGCTACATTAAAATATGCCTTACCTGTTAGGCTAATATTGCGTTGTTTAGCAGCAAATGTTTCGTAATAAGAAATGCTACTTTTAGGGTAAATAGTAACGATAGATTTATCGGCTAATACTAGCTTTATATTGTTTAAAGTAGTATTAGTAACCACTTTTAAAGTAGCAGATGCACTATTGTTTGATGCTATATTTTTATTTGTCAATTGTTTGTGACTAAGCCCTCCATTGTTAAATATCTGAAACCCAATAATGAAAGCTACTAAGGCAGCTGCTGCATACCAAATAGTTTTACGTTGTATTTTAACTACTTTGGCTTTTGCTTGTTCATGAGCATTAATTTTTGCAAGTAATTGCACCAATATTTCGTTGGCTCTTTTATTAACTAGTATGTGGTTTTCACTAGTTGCCTCTATATCAAATTGTGCTTGCAATTCGCTCTTAAGACTATTAGTATCACTTCGCAGCAGCTCCTCTAAAGCGTCTGCTTCATGGGGTGCAATATTGCCTTGCCAAAGTTTTTGTAGTAATGCTAAAATTTGATTCATGGTTATTGTAAAAACGCAGAATCTTAAAAAAGGGGGGGTATAGTTACTGTTACCAAATTGTTATCGAAATAATAAACTTTCTAACACATTAAACATGTAAATAGATGCTAAATATGGACAATGCACCTAAAGTTTCAGTGGTGTATTTATTTTGTGAATAGGATTTAACAAATTTCAAAGCAATTATTAAATGCTCTTTAACTGTATCGGGGGCTATACCCATAATCGCAGCAGCTTCAGCATAGGTTTTACCTTGTAGCTTACATAACTCAAACACAAGTTTTTTTCTGGTTGGTAATTGGTTAATGGCATCTGCAATTATATTTTCTTTCAACTCATCCATGACTGTAATATCTGTGGTATTTAATTGCTCATATACAGCCTCTGTTATTTGAAATGCTAAGTACTTTTTTTCTTTTATAATTTGCCTAATGTAGTTTATAGATTGGTTATAGCTTACCGTGAATAACCATGCAGCTACTGATTGCTCATCCTGAAGTTTGTGTTTATTTTCCCAAAGTTTAAAAAATACATCTTGTAAAATATCTTCTACAACATGCTCTTGAAGTATCAGTTTCGATATGTTGTTAAAAACAACTTGTTGGTAATGATTATAAATTATTTCAAACGCCGCCTTATCCCCATTTGAGAAATTACTAAATATGCTTGTTGTTAATTGGGTATTTGGCACAAATTGAATTTGAAGAGCCAAAAATAAGTTTTTGGTGAAACGAACTTGCTTTTTGTTGGTGTTAATAAACTATTACCAAATAATTGAAACTTAATTTTCCATACAAAAAGAGGGTGTAAAAACACCCTCTTTAAAAGAAAACCAAACTTGCTTGTGAAGAAAAAAGTGGTTAGGGATGCAATTTTTTATTTCGTAAATAAGTTAATAATTCTTGGGGTCTATCTGTTTGTATAATTGTAGCTCCATTTTTAATTAACCAACCCCAACTTCCATCGGGATCATTTTGTTCAACAGCTCTGTCATCGTTGTGGCCACCGTCATGTTCTGGCCAAAGGGCATTTAACCAAAGCCCCAGCTTCATTGTTTTAACTTTACGCATCCATGATATAAAAGGAATAGTATCATTATTAAAAGTGGGGTGCAAAATGGTGTTACCACGGCTTTTATATGAATTAGCTATTTTATTAGCAGCAGCAGTATCTAATGGTAACCCAAGTACGTTTAATACTAAATGGTCGTTATAGTAATTTAAGTTGAGAGACTTTAAACTATCAAGTGTTATGCAAGGAATATTGTAAATAATTTGCTCTTGCATATCTAATTCTGCTACAATTTTCATTGCTTCATTAAAATAATCAAACCCTTTATCTATGCAAACAATCACCTTACCTTTAGCTAACTTTAAAAACTCCTTTAATGTTGGAATAGTATGAATTGTTGCATGTGGGGTGGCATCTTCTAATTTAAATTGCTTGATTTCCTCTAAAGTATAATCTTCTGGTTTTCCTTTTCCAGTAGTGGTACGATCTATTGTTTTATCATGCATTAAAATAAGCTCTCCATCTTTAGTACGTTTTAAATCACACTCAACAATATCATAGCCTTTTACTATACTATTTTTAAGGCCTTGCAAAGAATTTTCAGGTGCATGACGCCAATCTCCACGATGAGCTGCTACTAATACTATTTTATTTTTACCAGAAAATAAAGTACTTAGTTTTTTGGGCAATGATTCTTGTGCGTTTACTACGGAAAATGTTGTCATTAAAATAGCAATTAGTATTCTTATCATAATAGTTATGTGATTGTATGAAATAATTATTGTAACCATAAATTCTTTCCTTGCAAATAAGATATTATCTCCCGTGGATAATCGGTTTGTATTAAAGAAATTTTATTATTGATTAAATTATCAACAACGCCATCATTACCAAAGACAGGTGGGGTGCTAATGCTATTAACATAAGCGTTTGCCCATAGTTTTATACCATTATTTATTGGCCAGTTGGTATAGTTAGGCGATAAAGTAGCAGATGCAAGATGCCAAACTGATGTTTTTGGGTTCATATTGGAAGCATTGTTATAATCGGTAGCATTGCCAGCACCAAGTAACACTATTACATCAGCGTCCATTTCTAATAAGCCTTTTGCCACTTCTGCAGATTCTGTATATATCATTACCATATTTACCATATTTAATGCGGCTACCGTGTTATAAATTTTATTGTAATATGCTACTGCATTATCCCAGGATGCGTCAATATTTACATACACTTTCCCCTTTGCAGCCTCTAAGGCCTCTTTAAGGGTGGGTATTGTGAAAGTGGTTGCACTACCATTGAATAATAATCTTAGTTGCTTTAATTCTGTTAGTGTTTTTTGAGCTATAGTAAAATTGCCATTTGTAGTTCTTGTGGTAGTAGGGTCATGCATAATTACAAGCTCATTATCAAGGGTAAGCCTAGTGTCTATTTCTACTATGTTAATATGATTTACAACGGCATCATTAATAGCCGCAATTGAATTTTCTGGAAAATTCTTATGATAGGCTCTGTGAGCTGCCACCATCGCCTTAGGATTTAGTAAACCTAACTTTTCCTTAAAACCAATAAGGTTTCCGTAATTAGCCGATGTACTGTTTTTAACAAGTATTCTTTTTGAGAAGCTGGCTGTTTGCCCCAATATATTTTTCACAGTTAGCTTCACGAAATAACTTCCTGCCAGTGAAAAACTATGTGATGGATTTTGAGTATTTACTACACTTGTACCATCAGCAAAATCCCATTCCCAAAAAACAATATTACTTTCTGTGTTGTTTGAACTTCCAGAAAATTGTACTTGGCTGTTTACAGTGGTTTGAGCTACATTAGTGGTAAACGAGGTTTTTAACTCCAACGCCTGTACAGTGGTGTTATCTATTTCTTTTTTTGAGCATTGCACAAAAGAAATGCTCAAAAAAAGGAATAGTAGTTTTCGCAACTTAAACATCTTCATAACAGTACATTTATTTAATTACTTACCTAAATATTAATACCCTGTGTTTTGTGAATACCCGCCTAAATCCCTTTCAACCTGTGGTATTGGATAATACATAAGGTAGTTGCGACCAGCTAAGGATGGAAGTAAATCCAAACGGTTAGTCCGTTTTATATCAAACCATCTGTAGCTTTCGCCATAAAATTCTCTGTGTCTTTCATCTAAAATTAAATTATGAAAGTCTGTTGAACTTAAAGCCGCAACTGTGCCTGCTGTGGGTGGGGTATTGTATCGTGCAATAAAATAAGATGCTAGCGTAGTTTCTGCTGCTATACTACTACCCAAAGCTTCTGCTTTTATAAGAAATAATTCTGAAAAACGTGTTATAACAACAGGTGTTGCATCGGCATTACTTGTTGCTACTAACTGTTGCCCTGTTCTTCCATTTGGAAACTTTATGAGCCTAGTGTTATCTGATGAAAAAACTGCTGTTTTCCTTTTGTCACTCACTCTATTAGGCTTTACACCATCTGCGTACAAACTAGATATAACATTTAACGATGGGGAATAATTCCAAGTTGGGTCTACATCGTTTACTAAAGAGTAATATAATTTTCTACTGTTTGTATTTGAATTTACGAAAGCAAAAATCACCTCTTTACTTGTAGTATTTGAAATGAAGTTTGTTGCAAATCCATTAGCATCTGTAGTTAGTGCAAATTTTGATGTAGATGTAGCGTAGTTTAAAACTTTATCTGCATACAGTATTGTGTTATTTTTATCGTTTGTAGCTAAATATACCGAAGCTAACAATGATTGTATGGCTTGTTTTGACACAAAAAACTTATTAGAAAAATCTGGCACTAAAGCTTCTGCTGCTAATAAATCTGACTTAATTTGAGCCCATACTTGAGCCTCCGACGACCTTGGTACTATATCAAATGTTCTTTTTGTTAAAATAGGAACTCCACCCCATCTTGTAACTAAGTGATAATATAGTAATGCTCTAAAGTACAATCCTTCGCCTTTATAGGTTTGTTTGTCGGTGGTTTGATTTGGCGACAACTCTAAGGTTTCTAATAAAAAATTCACATCTGCAATTCTATTGTAAGCACTTCGCCATAAACTTAATATGCTAGCATCTGATGGGTTCATATTTACTGCATCTACCAAACTAAATCCTGGCCCACTTCTAAAATTATCTGCTCTTACGTCAAAATCAAAAGCGAATGAAAATATACCTTGTTCTACTTGTGCATACACTCCATTTCTAAGTTTTATAATATCAGCATCTGTTAATTGTTCTTGTAAAATTGCATTTCTTGGCTTTATCTCATCTAGTTTTTTTGAACAACTTGATATGATTAGCACAAAATTTATTAGTATGATATACTTTTTCATTATTTTTTTTTTAAAATTGTAAGTTAAAGCCTAGTAAATAAGTTCTTAATGTTGCTTGAAGCCCAAAGTCTACGCCATAGTTTGGATGTCCGGGGCTGCTTTCTAGTGTTTGCTCTGGATCGTAACCTGAATATTTGGTAATGGTTAAAAAATTATCGACAGATGCAAATAACCTCACACCAGAAATTGATTTGATTTTTAACATCTTTGACGGAATTGAATAAGCAAGTGTTAGTGTTTTTAATTTGAAATAAGAAGCATCTTCTAAAAATCTAGTACTCGTTAAAAAATTATATCCAGCTGCACCATAACCCGTATGTACACCCCTTCTAACAGGTCTTGGCGTTGTATTGTTGGTGCCTGCACCATTCCAATAATTTGTGGCAACTTCTTTTCTTATTCCAAAAAACTGCTCTACGGTAGATCCATCTAACAGCCTCGTGTTTGAAAAAGCGTTTCCTAAATGATCTGTACCCTCTGTACCATTTACACCTCGCCATGCAGCCATTACTTTATTACCATAAGAGAATTGACCAAATACGTTTAATTCAAATCCTTTGTAAGATACATTTGAAGTAAAACCACCATAAAAATCTGGAATAGCTTTGCCTACATTTAATCTATCTAATTCTGTAATATCACCATCGTTATTTACATCTTTATAAATTATATCTCCTGCTCTCACACCTTTAGCAAACAAAGCTGTTGGTACTTCTGTGTCATTTTGGTAAATACCTGTTTGTTGATAAATATAATATGTACTAACAGGCTGCCCATTTATTAGGGCGTGCATTTGGCCTCCAAAGAGACTACTTCCTGATGCAGGAACTGTTAAAAAGTTAGTATTGTCAATTAAAGAAACGAGGTTGTTTTTAATGACAGAAAAGTTTATGCCCAAATCCCATTTTAAAGCTTTTTTTAAGATTTTTCCATTAATGGCTAGCTCAATACCACTATTTTCCATCGTACCAATATTGGAAGCAATTGTTGTAAACCCAGAACTCGCTTGTATGGGTTTATTGTACAATAAATCCGTAGTACGTTGTTTGAAAATGTCTATCGAAAAAGATAGATTATTATTAAATATACTTGCATCTATACCTAAGTTTGTTTGAGTTGCTTTTTCCCAAGTTAACTGCTGACCTATTTGAGCTAACGAAAATCCTGATTGTCCATTATAAGAATTATTACCTGCTGTAATGAGCGATTTTGAAGCGAAATTACTTACGCCATTTATGCTACCAGTAACACCAATACTAGCTCTTATTTTAAATTCGGTAAATAGTTTTTGTTTATCAAAAAAATTTTCTTTGTGGATTAACCAAGCTGCCGATGCCGAAGGGAAATTGCCGTAACGTTTATTTTGAGAAAATTTTGATGCACCATCGACACGTAAACTGGCATTCAACATATATTTTCCTTTGTATCCAATATTTACACGGCTTATATACGATTCTATTGCAAATGCATTATAGCCAAAGCCATTCGGATAAATGTTTGGACCAGCATTTACCAAGCCGAAATTACTGGAAGGAAAAGCACCGTTCGCATAATTATCACTCAATACACCAAAATCTTCGGCAGTAAATTTTTCATATGAATGCCCTGCCAATATTGTATAATCAATACCTCCAACTTTATTAGCATACTGTAGCATATTTTCAATAATATATCTTAAACCTGTATTCTTATTTTGAGCAATAGCTCCCCATCCTGCACTAAGTGATCTTGCTACCATTTTTTCAGTAAGCGTTTTCTTTTCATCAAAATATGTTGCAAATACTTTTAGTGTAGGGGCATACTTAAAGCCTTTAAATGGTTTTATATCAAAGCTAATTAAGCCTAAACCTTCATATCTCTTGGTGTTCCATTTTTCTTCGTTAATAAGCATAACTGGGTTGTGTCTTATTAGCAAGATTCCATTCGTTTTATAATCACCGTTTGCTGTATATGGATTGTACCAAGGTTGCTCTTCTCTTGCTGTTCGCAAAATTTTTAAACCAGAATTTTCTTCTTCTAGTAAGTTTCTATCGGTAAGTGAGAGTGAAAAATTCGAATTAAATTGTACGGTAGAATTGATTCTATGACTAACTTTTAATCTAAATGAATGTTGATTATAGTCGCTCATTTTCAAAATACCTTCTTGTCTAAACGTACCAAAAGAGGTAAAGAAGGTAGTTTTATCATTACCACCGCTAATAGATAAATTATAGCTACTTGTTTTGGCGTTAGTTCTTTGAATAACTTTTGTCCAATCGGTTTCTTCTATTTCATTAGCTAGTGGTTTGTAATAAGCTAAATTTGTACCCCTTTGTTTATTAAAATTATCTATAGCTACCTGCATTACACTAGCATATTCTAATGAATTAGCCATTACAATATCTTTAGCAATAGTACCAACCCCGTATTTAGCATCTAATTCAATTAAAGTATTTCCAAGTTTTCCGGATTTTGTTGTAATTAAAACTACACCACTGTTTGCCCTACTGCCATAGATTGCGGCGGCTGATGCATCTTTTAAAACCTCCATCGACTCTATATCGTTAGGATTGATGTTTGGATAACCACCTTCATTCGGTATTCCATCTATAACAAAAAGGGGGGCACTATTACCACTAATAGAACCAACGCCTCTTATTAGTACAACAGGTTTAGCGCCAGGAACACCTGAGCTTCCAACTACATTAATTCCACTTGCTCTACCTTGTAACATGCGAACAGGATTATAGCCAGCACCTTGATCGACAGTATTCATTTTAACTGTTGATACAGAGGTAGAAACGTCTCTTTTGTTTTGTGTACCGTAACCCACCACTACCACTTGGTCAAGTGTAGAAGTTGCTTGTTTTAACCTAACCAATAATGAGTTTTCATTGCCTTCCTTAACTTTAAAATCATTCACAAAACCCATTTCGTAACCAACATAGCTAAAGGTAAAATTGTAGGTATTACCCAATTGTAATGTACTAATTAAAAATACCCCTTTTTCGTTGGTATTAGTAGTTACTGATTTTTTGGTTGCAATATTGGTAGCTGTAACCGAAACGCCATTTAAGGGTTCGCCACTTTCGGTTTGTACTAAGCCTTTGATACTTGCGGTGCTTTGGGCAACTGCTAACCCTATACTAAATAGACTGGTGAGCCATACTAATGCTAGTGCCAATAACCTTTTGTTTGATTGTTGTTTTTTCAATTGCATGTGTTATTTGTTTTGATTTTTGATAATAGTTTATTAGTACGCCTTTTATGGGTGCGTTTCACATGTGGTTGCATGTGCTTGTTTTTTATGTGATTGTTTTATTTTTTTATTTCAAAACCTGCATTGGTTTTAGTAACAGTTAGCCCATTTAGTAATGCAATATTGTTTAGTATAGTAGCAACCTCTTCATTGCTATTAAACTTCCCGGTAAACTTCATATTATTCAATTCGACAGCTTTGTAAGTAATGGTTATTTTAAACTGTTTTTGTAAGCTGGTGAATACTTCTGGTAAACTAGCTTGGTGGAAATTCATAAAGCCTTCTTGCAACGCTGCTATAGATTGTTTTTCAACTTTATAATGATTATCTTTTAATTTAAATGTAGAAAGTTCGGATGTATAAGTAGCCTTATTAACCTGTATTTGATTACCTGGCAATAAGTATTGAGTATTGAAAGCATAGCTACTTTTAGCTGTTTTACTTATCATTACTTTACCAGTAAATAACTGTACTGTAATATTATCGCTTTGCTTTTCTGCTACTATCGTAAAGGAAGTGCCTAAGGCTGTTGTATTAATACCATCGGTGGTTACTATAAAAGGTTTGGTTTTATCTTTTGCTACTTTAAAAAAAGCAGTACCTACTAAAAATAATTGCCTTTTATTGTTGCTAAACGGTTGGGCATATTGTAAGGTACTTTTGGGAAAAAGGTTTACGGTTGAACCATCTTGCAAGGCTATCAAAATTGCTTTATTCGTTGTGTTTGTTACTGTTTTCAAAGCATCTACTTCACTTCCCATTTGCACTTGTTGTTGCACCATATTGTTGTTAACTTTTGATGTATTGTTGTTGCGTATATATTGTAAAGTAGAAATAAATACTAAGCCAATTAATGAGGCTGCTACAGCGTATTTAAACCAAGTGAGTCTTATTATTTTAGTTTGCTTTTTTGCTATTTCTTTTTCAATACCCAACAATATTTTTCTTGAGATGTGGTTATTAAGTTTTTTATCCGCTTCGTTGGTGAGTAAGTTATGAATACTGATATACTTTTCAAGTTGCTCAGGATTGTTATCGAAATAAGCTTGTACTTGCACAGCTTCTTCTGCGGTGCATTGGTTGCTAAAAAATTGTTGAATAAGCTGTGCTGAGACTTCTTTCATTAAATAATAAATGACTTATGAATAATTCGAACGACAAAGCAGATACCCCTATCGTGTAACAATTTGTTAACACGACACATGTTATTACTTATTAATTGCTGATAAAATGATAGATAAAGCTGCGACTTGCCTAATTACTTTTAAGGCTTTAGAAATTTGATTTTCTACCGTTCTTGGGGATATGCACAACTGCTTCGCAATTTCATTGTAAGAAAGGCTTTCTTCTCGGCTTAGTTTGAATATTTTTTTGCAAATAGGTGGCAAGCTTTCTATAGCGGAAGCTACTCTGTTACTTAATTCTTTTTCTAAAGCTGGGTCGCTCGTGTAAATTGTAGGTGTTTGGGTAATAACCTGATTGATTACTTTTCTTTCAACTGCTTTTTTGCGAAGTGTATCTATTAAAATACTTCTAGTGATCCGTGCCAACTGTGTATCAATCGTAAATTCTTCAGATAATTTTTCTTTGTTTTCCCACAGTTTTATAAAAGTCTGTTGTACCACTTCTTCTGCAATATCTGTAGAAGCAGTTTGCTTTAAAACAAAATAATAAAACCGTTCGTGGTATTTATGATATACCTCAGTAAATACGAATTTGTTACCTGCTTTTATTTCTAAAACTATATTCACTGTAAAAAGTAGAGGGTGATTTAGTTTTGCAAGATGTTGTATTTACATCGGATTTTAAAATTATTAAAGCGTTAACAATTGCTTATTCATTGCAAATAATTAAAAACTAACCTTACAATAAGTATGAAGTATGATGGAATGGTCGAAAATTAAACGAGACTGCTTATTTTAATGCAGCCTCGTTTAATACAATAGAAGAACTAAATACTTTGAATGAATAGGGGGTTATAAATTAATTCCCGTAAATGGGTCGTATCTAATAACATTTGAAAAAGATGATTTTTTTCTTTGATTAATCATGTATTCAATAAATATTGTTGTATTTCCTTTCTCTGCATCATCAGTAACTACTATTTTGGCTACTTGCTGCTTATTTTTATAAATCAAAATTCCTTCATGACCACCTTTGGCATCGGGTTGCAAAGTCCAAATTTCATTACTTGATTTTATAAATTGTAAACCATCACTAGTTATTACTTGTTTAAAAATTAAATTGTTTTCTACATCTTTCCAAACACATGTATCTAGAAAAAAGTATTCGCTTTTTGTTTGTTTTACAGGCTTATAACATTGAGTAATACTTTGCTTATTGCTAGTAATATTTCCTAAACTATCTACATAATAATGTGGAATAATGTATTGTTTTTCTCGCCAGTTTAAACCATACTCTTTATTGTATCCATGCTGCCAATGCTGTAGATGCCAATGTGGAGGAAAATCTAAATGTGCTCTTGGTGCAGATGATTCACAATTCAATAAAATAAATTCTCCATTAAAAGTTTGGTTTGTACCACTCATATTTCCCATTAAACGAAGCATTTCTTGACAAGCAATAGTATAATTTAAACTAGCGGCTAATGCTTTTTCTGGATAAGGAATGTCTTTATATTTTCCATTTACTCTATCAGCCCAATTGTGATAAATCCAAACAAAAGGACCGCCTTGGGGATTTTGATAAGGTGTTTGTACATGTCTGCCATCGGTAGTATCTTTTACTAAAGTAAACTGATATCGATTGCCTAATTTCGTAAAAGCCACATCCGTTCGCCCTACTATAGCTCTTTGTATCGTTACACCTTCTGCTTCTATTTGCATACTCTCTGTAGGAATATTTTTATCGTTTGTTTCTATTTCAAAAAAAATTTCCCATTTGTTTTCGCCGTTATACCATTGCTTTTCTGTAATACGATAAGCACTAGGGCTGTTTAAAAAAAACAATTTGGGTGTTGTGCTACAACTTTCTGGCTTTGCTTTAATTAATCTTACAGAAATATATGTAGCACTTGCTTGTGTGAGTGTAGCCAAATACAGTAATAGTGGAATCCATCTTTTTGTTTGCATACTAATACCCTTTATTGTTAGGTAATAAATTTGGATTTAGGCTAATTTCGCTTTGTGGTATTGGAAATAGTTCTTGTTGGTTTGGTACAAATTTTCTACCAAGTTCACCAACAGCATTAATTTTTTGGTTAGCTATTTTTAAAGTAACTAAATCAAACCACCGCTGACCTTCAAATGCAAATTCAACCCTACGTTCATGAATCACTTCTTCTCTAAAATTATCTTTATTTAAGCCTGATAATACATTTGCAATACCAGCTCTTGCTCTTACCCTATTAATAGCTGCATATGCAATGGTTGACGGACCATTAACTTCATTTTCTGCTTCTGCTTGCATTAATAATAAATCGGCAAAACGCATTAAAGGAATATCTAATTGACCTTGATTTTGAGCTAAGCCATTTAATGTGGTTAGTTTTTTGATAGCAAAGTTTGTTTGTAATACACCAATTGTTGTTCTTCCATTAAACGCTAATAATTGTGTACCTGTTGAATACGTATCTCCAGGTGTTGTAATACTTGCTCTTAATCTTGGGTCACGATTAGAGTAAGGTGTAGCAGAATTATATAATGGAGATGTACTAATAGGCAATCCATCAACACAATAGAAATCATTAACCAAGTTACCATGTACAGAAATACACAAGTTTCCACCACCTGCTGCATAAAAAGTATAAAAGTTTGGAGCTCTATCTAAATCGTTATTTTTTACAGCAAAAAGAATTTCTCTATTGTCAATATTTGATAATGCAAATAGACCTTCGAAATTAGCTTGTCCATTTGTTGGAGTTGCAGATGTAAATAAATTGGCGTTGGCTGCATTTGCAGCTACGAGTGCCTCATTAACGGCTGCTAACGTTTCGCTCCATGATTTTAAACCCAATCTTGCTTCATATAAAAAAACTTTAGCTCTAAATGCTAGTGCAGCTTGTTTGGTTAATCTACCTTTTTCGTTACTTCTTGGTGTAATTTGTAACACATCACCAGCCTCTTTCAGTTCAGTAATTATGAAGTTTACAACTGTTTGTTTAGGTGTACGATTTACTGTTTTTATGGTTGCTAAATCTGTAAACTTTGTAAGTAAAGGAACATCTCCATACAAATAAGTTAATCGCATATATGCAATTGCTCTTAAAATTCTTGCTTCTGCCCTTATAGCATTACGATCGGCATCAACAATATTACCTGGTGCATTGATGTTATCTAATAATAAGTTAGCTCTTTGAATTATTTGATAAGACGCTTGGTAATAAGTAGCAAAGCGTTGAGCAACATTAGCATTAGCAATACCTTGAGCAAAGGAAATTAACTCAGTTTCGTATCTAAAATGCAATCCATTATCGGTTATCGCATCTAAATCTGGTAGTCTACCAAAATTGTCTTGGCTTTGTAAAGCATCATAAATACCCAATAATCCTGTTTTTAAATTATTTCCATTCGCATAAAATAATTCCGGCGGCAAAGTGTCTTGTGGAAGTTTTTCTAAGTAATCTTTTTTACAATTTGTAAAACTTATAATTACCAGTAATGCAATAATATTTTTCATTTTCATAATTGTATAATTTTTAGAATGTAATAGAAGCACCTGCTGTTACAATACGTAATTGAGGTAATGAGTTCGTAACATATTGTTGTGTTGTTAAGCGTTCAGGGTCAAAATCTTTATACTTAGTGAACGTAAAGAGATTCTGAGCATTTACATAAAATCTACATTGTTGAATTTTCGATTTTAATAACAGTTTTGAAGGAATAGAATAACCAATTTGTAAGTTTTTTAAACGTAAATATGCTAAGTTTTGCACCCAAAAAGAAGATGGTAATGTTTCAATAGAAGCCCCATTGTATCCACTTCTATCTATCCAAATTCTCGGCATAGTTGTACTAGGGTTATCAGGAGTCCATCTATCTTTCCAAAATTCACGAATACCTGCAAATGCAAATGGACCAACTTGTCTTGCTTGATAGGTATTTGTTTTACCTATACCTTGAAATAAAATACTTATATCAAAGCTTTTAAAACTAAATTTTGTATTAAATCCATATAACCATTTTGGTTGTCTATTACCCAATATAACTCTATCTTTATTGGTAATCGTTCCATCTCCATCGGTGTCTTGAAATCTAAAATCACCTGGTCTTGGTGTACCAAATAATGCATGATTTGGTGCTTTGGAGATTTCATCAGTATTCTGAAAAATTCCCACAACTTTATAACCATAAATTGAATTGATTGGCTGCCCTCTAATCAACCAAATACTTGCAGGTGCATTCAATTCAACTTTATCGGCATCTGCTGATAAAGAAGGATTAATTGTTGTTACCTTATTCT
>Ga0209398_1001152_pt1 | contig 14325 bp, 10 predicted proteins | sample AshMeaBigSpring_FD_184125 | JGI IMG/M metagenome (GOLD analysis project Ga0209398, IMG submission 184125) | Groundwater microbial communities from Big Spring, Nevada to study Microbial Dark Matter (Phase II) - Ash Meadows Big Spring (SPAdes)... | ecosystem: Environmental > Aquatic > Deep... | reverse complement strand
GGTTAATGGCATTGCTAGCCAAATAAATGGAGGGTTAGATCCTGCAAATATTGAACAAATAGAAGTTATAAAAGGCCCTTCAGGCACCTTGTTTGGAAGCAGTTTGGTATCGTTTGGTGGGTTGATAAATATTGTAACCAAAAAGCCGTTTGAGACCACAAAAGGAGAAATAAGTTATACCAACGGAACCTTTGGTTTAAACCGATTAACAGCCGATTATAACACTGCTTTAAATGCAAACAAAACGGTATTGTTTAGATTGAATACGGCTTATCATTCCGAAAATAGTTTTCAAGATGCAGGCTTTAGAAAGTCGTTTTTATTGCTCCTTCTTTAACGTATCAAGTAAGTGAAAAGGTAAATTTTCATTTTAATGCAGAGTTATATCAAGCAGAAGCAACTAATCCTGTAATGATATTTTTAAATCGGTCAAGAAAGCTACAATACACTACACCACAAGCTTTAAATATTGATTACTACAAGTCATTTACAAGTAACGATATTACTATTAAAACACCTACTGTAAGTTTTTTTGCTCAAATGAATGTTCAACTAAATAAGCGTTGGCTTTCTCAAACTAGTTTTTCACAAAGCGTTCGTAAAAGCGATGGGTTGTATTCTTACATTATGTTTTTACAACCAACGAATGATACTTTGTTAACACGTTTGGTAAGTTCTCAAAACGCTGTTGGTACAACTACCAATATTCAGCAAAACTTTATTGGTGATTTTACTATTGGAAAAATGCGTAACAGATTGGTTGCAGGTATAGATGTTGCTAATTTAAAAACATTGAATAACAGCACAGCCTATATTCAGTTCGATATGGTAAATAGTTTAGTGTCAGATAGTAGATATGCACAAATTACGCGTCAAGCAGTTGATGCAAAAATTGCTGCTAATACGGCACCTACAAAAGCAAGTACAGATGTATTAACTTATGGTGCTTATGTCTCTAATGTATTAAATATTACGGAACAACTTTTAGTAATGACTAGTGTTCGTATAGATAAATTTGATAACAAAGGATCTAAAAATTATGCTACAGGAATTACTAGTGGAAGTTATCAGCAAACGGCTGTGTCTCCAAAATTAGGATTGATTTATGCGGTTGTAAAAAATAAGGTTTCTATTTTTTCTAACTATATGAATGGGTTTAGAAATGTTGCTCCAACAACACAGCCAGATGGTTCTGTTGCTATTTTTAAACCCCAACAAGCCAACCAATGGGAGGCTGGTGTAAAGCTAGATGCTTTTGCAGGAAAATTAACTGGTACAATTAGCTATTATGATATTCGAGTAACAAATGTATTAATACCAGATCCTAATAGAGTTGGTTTTACAATTCAGGAAGGAAATATTGTAAGTAAAGGTTTTGAAGCAGATGTAATTGCAACACCTATTAATGGTATGCAACTAGTAGCAGGCTATAGTTATAACAATAGTAAAAATACCCATGCTGCACCAGCAACTAACGGAAGAAGGCCTACCAATGCTGGACCAGAAAATTTAATTAATTTATGGGTTAGTTATACACTTCAAAACGGTGCTGTAAAAGGCTTGGGTGCAGGATTTGGAGGGAATTATGCAAGCGAAAATTATATTACCAATAGCTTAGCAACTGGTGAGTTTATTGTGCCTGCTTATACCATTATTAATGCTTCTGTTTTTTATAATCAGCCAATGTTTAGAATTGGTTTAAAGATAGATAATTGTACCAATACTGCTTATTGGAAAGGATGGTCTACTATAGAACCACAAATGCCAAGAAGACTTTCTGCTAACCTTACATTCCGTTTTTAAAATGAAAGTATCGTTAAAAAAAATTGTTGGCACAATTCATCTTTGGTTGGGTTTGGCATCTGGTTTAATTGTGTTTATTGTAGGAATAACAGGTTGTATTTTAGCTTTTGAGCAAGAAATAAAATCTGTTACACAACCTTATCAGTTTGTTCGTTCAGAAGAAAAACCTTTTTTAAAACCATCGGTTTTAATACAAATTGCAGCAAAGAAAGCTTTTGCTGATAGTGCTGGTAAACCCAACTGTTTTATCAATAGCATACAATACAATGGAAAAAATAAAGCTGCAATTGCTGTGTATAACAACAAAGAAAAGGGATCATTTTTAATGTATCTCAATCCTTATCATGGATGGGTGTTGAAAGAAAAAGAACTAAATAAAGACTTCTTTAGAATTGTGTTGGGCATTCATTTTTACCTTTTATTGCCGGCTAAAATTGGTCAGCCAATTGTTGCTACTTCAATTTTAATCTTTGTTCTTTTACTCATTACAGGATGTATTTTGTGGTTGCCAAAGCATTTTAAATGGAATTTATTAAAGCAACGACTAACCATTAATTGGCGAGCCAATTTTAAAAGAACCAATTATGATGTTCACAATGTACTTGGTTTTTATAGTTTTTCTATTGCATTCATATTGGCTTTAACAGGCTTAGTTTGGGGTTTTGAGTGGTTTGAAAAAGGGTTGTATTTTACCACTTCTGGAGGAAAAGTATTACCTAGCCACAAAAAGCCTTTGTCTGATACAACAGTTTTAGAAAAATCAGATACATTGCTAGTTGATGTTCTTTGGAACAAATCACAGCAATTGTATTCTTTGCGAAATTCTCGTTTTCAAATTACCATTCCTATCAAATCATCCGATTGTTTTACAACAAGCTATAATCCTAGTTTTACCACATTTTATCAAAGAGAAATAAAGTATTATGATAAAACAACTTTGCAAGAACTGTACAACCATAGTATTTATAATCAAACTTATGCAAACGCAACAAAAGCAGATAAGTTGTATCGAATGAATTATGATATTCATGTTGGTGCTATTGCTGGTTTAGCGGGTAAAATAATAGTCTTCTTTGCAAGTTTAATAGCAGCTTCATTGCCTGTAACAGGTTTTTTAATTTGGCGAGGAAGAAAAAGAAAAAAGATAATTAAACAAGTCTTATAAGTATAGTTAAATTGAAGTTCAGTATTTAGTACGTTGTTTCATCTTCATCATCTGTCAATTGTATGTGGAGCCATACATTGGCAGATGTTTTTGTTTCATCATCTTATCGATGCTTCTCATATACTTATTCTTGTAGTGATTATTTAGTTAATTATCATTTACGCAATGCCAACTAAGTTTTATGTTTACAAAAATTTGTTGAATACAATAAGCAAATTATCATCATTTAAAAGTGATACAAAACATATTTTATGCAAAAAGTTATTACCATCACATTAAATCCATCATTAGATAAAACAACAACTGTTTCTAGTTTAGTTCCAGAAAAAAAGATGCGTTGTACGCCTCCTGAAATTGAGTCAGGTGGTGGTGGAATTAATGTTTCAAGAGCATTAAAAAAATTAGGTAGCAGTTCTACAGCATTATATTTATCTGGTGGCTATACAGGAAAAGAATTCGATAAAATTTTATTAGAAGAAATAACTGATGTACATGTTATTTCTATTAAAAATACCACAAGAGAAAATATGATTGTGGTAGATGAAACTACCGGATTGCAATATCGTTTTGGTATGGAAGGGCCTTATGTTGAAGAGCATGAATGGAAAGCATGTTTGCAATTTTTACAAACTGAAAGTGCTTATGAGTTTGTTGTTGCTAGTGGCAGTTTACCTCCTGGTGTTCCTGTTGATTTTTTTGGACAATTGGCTGCAATTGTAAAACAAAAAGGAGCCAAACTTATTATTGATACTTCTGGAAAAGCATTAGAATATGCGGTAAACGAAGGTGTGTTTTTATTAAAACCCAATTTAGGAGAATTAAGTAGTTTATATGGTGTTGAAGAATTAAGAGGTGATGAAATTGTAAAAGCTGCAAGAACTGTTTTGGCAAAAGGTGGTTGTGAGGCTATGGCTGTTTCTATGGGAGCTCAAGGGGCAATGTTGATTACAAAAGACGAAGCAATACAAATACAATCGCCTACAGTAAAAACGAGAAGTACTGTTGGTGCAGGAGATAGCATGGTTGCAGGAATGGTATTGGCCATTACACAACAAAAAAGTTGGAAAGAAGTGCTGCAAATGGGCATTGCTTGTGGCACTGCAGCAACCATGAATCATGGGGCAGAATTGTGTAAGAAAGAAGATGTAGAAATGTTATACAACTGATACAAAACCAATAGTAGTTTCTTTTATTTTTGCAGCAATGGCTTTGTAGTACAATGGATAGTATGGGAGTTTCCGAAGCTCTAGATTCAAGTTCGATTCTTGACAAAGCCACTTTTATTTATTTTTATTAACCTGCTCTTTCCCCAAAAAATCTATTATTTCATCTGTTTTTTTGCTATAAATTTCGATTAATATTCTTGATTCTGTCAAAAGTTGCGGCATTTTGCCTTATTTTCATTTGTTCTAATACTTCAAACACAAATTATGATTAAAAAACTACCATTTTTTTTCTCTCTGCTTTTTATAATTAATATTTCTCAAGCTCAATTAAAAACAAAAAAAATTAAGAAAAACCGTTGTTATACGGTTGAAATTATCAATCAAAAGAAAAAACTTAATCCCAATATTATATCTACTGATGCTTTTGAGCAGTGGTTAAGTCCATTGGTTAAAAAAAGAAAGCAAAGCCGTTTCGCCGTTGCAAATTATACCTTGCCTGTTGTGTTTCATGTTATTCATAATAATGAAACATTAGGTAGTGGAAGAAATGTTTCTAAAGCAGCTATTGAAGCACAGTTGTTACAACTGAATAAAGATTTTGCAAACTTGTCTGGTAGTCCATATGCTGCTGCAACCAATTCAGGAATTCAATTTGCTTTAGCAACCAGAAATCCAAGTGGTGGAACACTAGCTGAAGCTGGTATTGATAGAATTAGTAGAACGTCTAAAAGCTGGACGGCTGCTCCTTACACAACAAATTATGTAGATGCTACAATAAAACCCAATAGCATTTGGGATCCTACTAGGTATATTAATATTTGGATTACAGATGTTTCTAGTGATGGTGTTTTAGGGTATGCTACTTTTCCTGGAAGCTCTACCTTAAATGGATTAGATAATAGCGAAACAAGTAGCGATGCCGGTGTTGTAATAGATTATACTACTGTAGGAAGTATTTTTTCTTCGGCAGATTGTGGGGCAACGAACGAATATGGAATGGGAAAAACACTTACACATGAAATGGGGCATTTTTTAGGATTACGACATATTTGGGGAGATCAAGATCCTGCACCTTGTTCTGATGATTTTTGTGGGGATACTCCATTACATTACGATGCTAATTATGGAAAACCAAGTCATCCAAAATCGAATAGTTGTGGTACACAAGATGAAATGTTTGAAAACTATATGGATTATTGCGACGATATAATTCTAAACACTTTTACAGCAGATCAAGTAGATCGTATGCAAACTGTTTTGTTGAACAGTCCAAGAAGAAATACGCTTGCTAGTTCTAATGTAGGCTTAACGTCACCTGTAGGTAGTAATAAAATTGCTTTGGCAATTTGTTCTGGTATTTTAGAAGTTAGCGAAACAGGAAATGTCGGAACAACCGATCGATATAAAGACATCCCATTGGTGTTAAATATAGAAAATGTAGCTACTGGTAATGCTACTGTAAACTTTAATGTAAGTGGGAGTGCTGTTAATAACATTGATTATCAATTATCAGCCACATCAGTTAGTTTTAGTGCAGGTGATGCAGCTAAAACAATTATATTACGTGTGTTAGACAATGCAAAAACGGATGGAGATAGAACGGTATTTCTAACTTATACCATTTCAGGTTCAGGCGTAACGGCTGCTAATAATGGACAAAATATTACAATTACTATTAAAGATGATGATGCTGTAGTTATTAGCGAAAATCCTATAAATATTCTTTATGAAGATTTTGAAAATTCAGCTTCTGTAAGTAATTGGAGTACATTATCTTCAACAGGTGCAGTAAATGTGTTTACTGTTAGTGCAAATGGTAATGCCGGTGGTTCTGGCAACGCTGCACACATTACAAGCAATACCACCTCAAGGCCAAATAATTACAACGTAACTGCAGATGGAGTTTCTGTTTTAAGAAGTCCATTAATTAATGCAAGTGGGTTATCTAATTTGCAATTAAAATTCAAATACCGTGTTTTCGGAGAAGCCGATGAAGATGGTATTTACGATTATGGAATGGTATTATACACACCTGCTTCAGCACCAACCGATTTTCAAACCTCAAATAGATTAGGAGGACCTTATTATGGTGAAACTTCTGTTCAATCAGGAAATCCAACTCTAACCTCCATTAATCAACTACAAAATACTTCTTTTTACTTAGGATTCTATTGGGAAAATGATGATAATTTAGGTTCAAGTCCTGGTTTAAATATTGACGATGTTGAATTGTGGGCAGATGCTACAAAAGTTGAAACTGCTGTCAACAATAGTTATGCTTATGGATTAGCTGGCAACTCTTCGGCTGATAATTATTTCAGAAGTATATCAAACGGTAAAATAATTACGACGTTAAAAAGTGCTTCCACAACGGTTTTAAATATCACAGCTTCGGTTACAGAAGCTGGTACCGACAGGCTTAATATTACCTCTGGTAGCAACAATTATTTAAGAAGTAGAAAAGTGATTAAAATTGTACCTGCAAATACAGATAATACGACACAATTTACAGCTACACTTTATTTTACAACCAATGAAATGAGTGTTTGGGGTAGCAATGCTACATCATTAAAAGTATTGAAAATACAAGATGGTACTAATTTAGCTAGCAATTTAAACGCTTCAAATGCTCTACTTTTAACGCCTACAATTGTTGATAAAAGAACTACTGATGGATACATTAGCTATACAGTAACTTCTACAGGTTTTGGTAGCTTTATTTTAGTAGAACCTGCAACTATATTGCCATTAACATTTAACCAATTTGCGGGTAAATTATCAAACAATACTGTTCAGTTACAATGGTCTACAAGCAATGAGGTAAACACCCAATCTTTTATTGTTGAAAAAAGTGTTGATGGTGGAAATACATTTACTAGCATTGGTTCTGTGGCAGCAAAAACAGCCAACAGTAGCAATGATTATTCGTTTATTGATGCTCAGGTTGCAAAAGGTAATCGCTATTACTATCGTATTAAACAAATGGATATTGATGGAAAATATAGCTATAGTGCTGTCATCAATGTGTTGTATGTAAATAGCAACCAATCTGTAAGTGTGTTACCTAATCCATTTAACAAACAGTTGATATTAAGCAATCAATTGAGTGGCAATATTGTTTCTGTAACCGTTACAGATATCAATGGTAAACAACTGTATTACCGTAATTCATTGCCAATAGGCACTATTACAATTGATACATATACATGGAGTAAAGGAATGTATTTTGTAAGAATAAATAGTGCTGCAACGGTAAATGTGTTTAAAGTAATTAAAGAATAATTTGTTTTAATCGTAGAATTTTTAAAGGAGAAATGATGTTGTTTTAATTGCATCATTTCTCCTTTTTTCAATACAAAAACTAAATAGTGGATGAAAAAGCTAATTTATCTACAACTATTACTGGTGATTTTGATGATGCAAGCAACCGCACAAACCAAAGACGTAAGTTGGACGGTTCAAGTACATAAAACCATAATTGCAGATTCTGTTTTAACCAATAGTTCCATTACATTAACAAAAAGTAAGCTGAAGCATAAGCTCATTGTTCAATGTTTGATTACAAATAATAAAAGCGATTGGCAACGACAAATCATTGTTATGAATCAACAGCGTCAACAGTTATTAAAAGAAGCATTGTGCAACCAACAGTTTTGTATTTCTATAGAAGATTTAAAAGCAATTACAAAAGGAGAAAATTTTAGTATTTATAGCATTCATTTACCTACAAATCCTGAAGAGGCTAAACGTGTGAGAATTGCACCGATAAGAATTGCAAGTTTCACTTGGTAAACATTACAATGAAGAAACTGTACAATACAATGAAAAATAGATGGTGGTCTCGCCAAGAATCGAACTTGGATCTAGAGTTTAGGAAACTCCTATTCTATCCATTGAACTACGGGACCATGCAAAAAACTACAGACTATAAAGCGTATAATTTGCTTGGCAAAATTAGTAGAATTCTGCTATTGCAAGCCGCTTAATTTTAATTTCGAATAGGCTGTTTTTCAGTTTTATTTCAAATAGGCAATACGCTTATCTTTGCCCACCTTAATTTGTTTCTATGAAGTTTTACAATATCATTATTAAGTATCGATTTTGGTTAAGTTTAGCATTACTGGTAATTGCTATTTTATTAAATGTTACCAAAACATCGGGTTTTTGGCCAGCGTTTCCTTTGTATTTTATTGGTGTAATTGGTTTGGCTAGTCATTTTTTTATTGGGCCTTTGCGTTTAATTCAAGAGCCAATGGAAAATGGAAATGTAGAAGAAGTAGAAAAAATTTTAGCATCTGTTTGGTTTCCAAATTTGTTGTACAAGCCTGTTCGTAGCACTTATTTTACCATCAAGGGTAATTTGGCAATGATGAAACAAGATTATGATGGTGCAGAAAAATATTTAAAACAAAGTTCTGATATTGGTAGTCCAATGGCAGAAGCAGAAGGTGCTAATAAATTGCAATTAGGAATGATGTCTTTGCAAAAAGGCGATTTAAAGCAAGGAGAAGCTTACATTAGAGCAGCTTTGCGTTTAGGAATTCCAGATAAAGAAAGTTTAGCAGTAGCTTATTTAAGTATGTGTCAAATTTTTATGAATAAAAGACAATTTAAGCCTGCAAAAGATTTTTTTAGAAAAGCCAAAGAGTGCAAACCTAAAACTAAGCAAGTGCTTGATCAAATTAAAGAAATCGAAAAATATATTTCTAGAGTACCTGGATAAAAAGGATGAACTTGATTTTTAAATAAAAAGGCGGAAAATTAGTTTTCCGCCTTTTTATTAGCTATTTACTCCAATCATTTACTCCAATCAATTATCCTTCCGTTTTTGGAGATTCTCCACCATTATTTTTGGGAGGATTATTTTTTGGATGTTGTTTTGGAAAACTGTTGTTTGGTCTATTCGGTTGATTACCACCTTCTCTTTTTGGAGGATGTGGTTTGTTTGAATGCTGATGTGGTGGTCTATTTTGATTACCATTTGGTTTAGGTGCTGACTGATTTTGGCCACCATTGCTTATAGGAGCATTTCCTTCTTTTCTAGGTGCTTGTGGTTTATTTCCTCCATTATTAAATGGTGGTCTTTGTGAAGGTAGATTTCTACGTTGTTCGTTGCCTTGTTCTTGCGATTGATTACTACCTCTTCGTTCATTTGATTTTGATTGAAAACGTTGGTCGTCTCGTTTTCTTCTCTCATTTTTATCTAAACTTTGCAAGCTAATTTGCCCAACAACATCTACAAATTGAGGTTCAATTTCTTTTGGTTTTCCAGTAGTAACATCTACAGGTTCTAAATCTTCTGGTTTAATACCTTGAGCGTTTAAACGTTTTATTTCTTTTACCCGTTGAATAGTCAATGGATAGTGTTTACTACCACCTTGAATAATATACCACATTAGGTTTTTAAAAATGTCTTTCTTAATTAAAAAAGCACTTCCTTTTGCGGTTTCTATGGTATCTGCATTATCTGGAAAATGTTGCAATGCATCTAAATAAGTATCTAATTCAAAATTTAAGCAACATTTTAAACGACCACATTGGCCACTCAGTTTTGTTTGGTTAATTGATAGATTCTGATAACGAGCCGCTGTAGTGTTTACACTTTTAAAATCGGTTAACCAAGTGCTACAACACAATTCTCTTCCACAACTACCAATTCCACCTACTTTTGCCGCTTCTTGTCTGATGCCAATTTGCCTCATTTCTACCTTCAACTTAAATTCACTGGCAAACATTTTAATCATTTCTCTAAAATCTACCCTGTCGTCTGCTGTATAAAAGAAAGTAGCTTTTTTGCCATCTGCTTGAATTTCAATTTCACTCAACTTCATTTGTAGTTTTAAATCAATAGCAATTTCACGGCTTCTTGCCAATGTTTTGGCTTCCCTGCTTTTGCTAATCATAAAACTTTCAATATCTCTATCAGTGCTTGGTCTTAGCACTTTTTTCATTTCTCCACTAAACTCGTCAACGCCACGTTTTTTCAGTTGTAATCGCACCAATTCACCAGTTAAGCTAACTTCACCTACATCAAAACCACCTACACCTTCAATGGTAACATAGTCGCCTTTTTCGTAGTAATGAGATGTTGTATTTCTGAAAAATTCTTTACGGCTACCTTGTTTAAAGGTAACCTCAATTACTTTACAAGCACTTTCTGTATCTGCAATTGGAAGGTTATTTAGCCAATCGTGTACATTCATTCTGTTGCAACCACCTGTGCTGCAACCGCCATTGCTTTTGCAACCATTTGGTTTTCCTGTTCCACAAGATCCACAGCCCATATTCAGATCGTTTTCAAAAGTTAATAATAATCAATTGCAATCAAACGATTGCTTTCTGTAAAAACGCATTTACTTGCATTTTATTACAAATACAATAATACAAAGGCTTAAAAAGGAAGAAGGGTACGGTTTTAAACAAGATAATTCAACATTATACAAGCAATAACGACTAGTTTGCTTGAAAATAACAGTTTATATATGTAAAAATATTCTAAAATTAATTGTAATCTTGTTTCAATACCCATCATCACAGTTGCACTCTGCTATTTGCGTAATTAGTCAAAAATAGTGTATTTATAAAACAGAAAACACATTCATTTTGCCATAAAAACGAAAGTGGCTTCATTTTTTTGGATTTCAAAAATCGTTTTTATTTATTGAATGGTTTTCCAAACGGCTGTATTTACCGTAACAGGATATTTTTTCTTTAGCTCTGCAATCCATTTTTGCTCCAATATTTGCTGGTAATTATTCATAACCAAGCCTCTTGCATCGTCAAAAGCTCTTTGTTCTTTTTGTTGATGGATAGCCGTTATGTACAAAAAAGTATACGATTGATCTTGCTCATTTTTTTCTGGAACAGAAATGAACCCAACTTGTGGCGTAATTTTTTGTTGAATAGGCTGTTGTTCCCATTCATATCGTCCACTATCTGCAATTACATTGTTGCCAAAGCTATTTACCGTTTCACGCCAATTGTTGGGTGTTGTTTTAATTTTTTCGATTAATTCTTTTACAATTTGCTCATTAGGTGCAGTAACAACTAAGGCCGAAAAGCCGGGTTGCCATTGGTATTGTTGTGCATTTTTTTGATAATACTGTTGTAAAGCTGTTGTGTTTTCTCCTGCTTTACTCCAAACATGTTTGTCCATCGCTGCAAACAATAAGTTGGCTTCATTAAACTCATCGGTTTGCTGACGCATGGTTTTATTGTATTTATACAAATTATTTTTATAATAGTTAATGCAAGATTGCTCTATAAATTGTTGCATTAAACTGCTATAATTATTAGAAGAAACATTGCCTACTGTTAGTAAAAATTGTGTCCAATCTTTTACATATATTTTTTGTAATTCAAACGAAAAAAGAATGGTTGAATCGCTAATGGTTTGTACTTTTTTGATTGATTTTCCAGCTCTGATGCTATCGGTAAACTTCCATAAATCGGTAGTGTTGTAACTGGTAGTTTTAAACTGTGTTAGCGATTTCCAATAGGGAACTTTTGCTTGCTTAGCAGCATATAAACGGTTATCGTTTTCTACTTGGTTTTGTATTGTTGCTATTGCTGCAGCATCTGAAGTGTCTGTAGGTGCTTCAATAATGTTGAGCAATTTGATGATGTGATAACCAAACGATGTTTCAAAAGGTTTGGTTACATCATTCATTTTTTCAAGTTCAAAGATTTTATTTTCAAAAACAGGATCAAAACTGCCAATACTTACATCTCCAATAATACCGCCGTTGCTAGCTGTAGATTTATCATCGCTAAATTGTACGGCCAATCTATCAAATGCAGCACCATTTACAATGGCATCGTACAAGCTATCGGCTGTTTTTTTATAACTTTTCTTCTCTGCTTCTGTACTGTTTGGTGGCGTAGCAATTAAAATTTGTGCAATTTTTCTTTTTCCAAAAGCTTTTCGTTCGGTTACATTTTTAAAAATATGATAGCCGAAATTGCTTTTAAATGGTTTACCAAATTGCCCTTTTTGTAAACAAAAAATTTCATTTTCGAAGGGATATGCAAAACTAAAGGCTGTAACATAGCCAAGATTTCCTTTTGTTGATTTGATAGCTTCATCGGTTGCATAGGAAGTAGCAACAGTTTCAAAATCTTTGCCCGATTGCAAGTCTTTGTAGGCATCCATTATTTTATTATAAGCATTTGCAGTATCGCCATTTGAAGTAAAAGGAACAAAAACTTGTGCAACAAACACATCTTTTTGACTACGTAAAAATGCCTCTTGAATGAGTTTTTTAATGCCCACTTCTTCATTAATAATGTTTTCAGCAATTTGATTTTTAAAGTTGCTGCTTTCAGCAATGTAGGTAGGCTGTTTATCTAAACCTTCATCTATGGCTGCTTGTACTTTTAGTTTATAGTTTATGTATAAATTCAAGTATTCATCTAACGCTTTTCTACGTTCTGCATCAGGAGAAGGATTTTTGTTAAATGCTTGTAAAAATGATTGTTTACTCACTGTTTTTTTTCCGTATGTAAACAATGTTTGTCCAAAAATAGATATGTAGTTGAAAAAAATGATAGTGAAAATGAAAGTACTTTTTTTCATTGTGCAAGTAAATTAGTAGTAGTTTATTTTTTTAGTTTAGCAGTTATTAAATCATCGAATTGTTCAAGCGTAAGTTGTTTGGCAATGATTTGTTTTTTTTCGTCTAGCAAATACAAGGTTGGCGTTTTAAAAACATCGTATAGCTGTCTAAAATTAGGTAGTCCTGCTTTTTGTTCAGCGTCTCTAGCAGCTTTTGTTTGATGAGTATATAACCAATCAGCACTAAATTTTTTTTCTTCCACAAATTTTTTCAAATCTTCATTGGTGTTTGCAGCTATACTTACGTTTACGCTAAATAATTTTACATCAAGCGATTTCCATTTGGCTTTGTATATAGAATCTACCCTTGGTATTTCTTCTTTACAATGACCACAAGAAGGATCCCAAAATACAACCAGTGTAAATTTACCTTTAATATCGTATAAAGACTTTTGTTTGCCATCTTCCCCTGTAAGTTCAAGAATAGGAGCAGGATTGCCAATTTGGTTAGCCATTAAACTGTAAGCCCTTTCTACAATTGTTTTTCTGCTAGCTGCGTTTAAATAAATGGTATCGCCTTTTGCATAAAATTCTTCAAATAATTTCACAAATACTTTGTCTTGCCCCATAAACTCAGGGTTAATGTATTTGTTGGTAAATTTTGTAAGTAAATATGGATACATTTCTTTGCCAGTACGAGCATACAACAACATGTATTTTATTTCAGAAAAAATACTATCAGGATCAGCAGGAACATAATATTTAAAATAGTTGTCTAATTTGGGTTCAAAAAATGGTGTACGCAACAATCTATCATCGTTAAAAGCTACATCATCCCAATAATGATCTTTTACATAACGATAAGGATAGCTAGAATCTGCTTTTCCATTTACAATAGGAATAGCAGGCGTTTCTGGCTGTTTCATGGTGTTAAACAAAGTTGTAAGCAAAGACTTTGGGTATTTTTGAATAATGTTTTGACGATAGCTTTGCAGTTCTTGATTTGCTTTTTGAATATCTTTTCTTAGTTTCTCAGCTTCTACCTTATTGGTGTTTTGTAATTTAGTAAAGGCTTCGTTCATTTCTGTTAAAGCCTTTCCTTTAATTGCAGAGAACTGAGAGTAGTCTTTAAATAAATCGTTATCAAGAGAGCCTGTAATACTTACTTCTTGAAGGTTTAACGTATCTGCAACAATGCTAAATTGTTGCTTATCATCCATTAAAACCTCAAATAAAATAGAATAGTTTGGAGACACCACAAAATAAATACCAGCTGTAAGTTTACTGTTTCCTTTAAAAAATCCTTTACTATTTTCATCTAAAAAAGCAGAATCAGAAAGCGTTTTTCCTTTTCCAAAATAGCTGCCCAAGTATACCCATTTTTTCTTGTAGGGTTTCAAAGTAATGGCTATGTTTCTACCTGTATTTGTAGTATTAACAGGTTTTTTTTCGATTGTGCTATTGCCATTTGTTTTGGGGGGCAATTTTTTTATAGCTTGTGCGTTGCTGCAAAAGCTTGTAAATGCCATTAAGCATACTAAAACCAAATATTTCATCATAATCGTGTATTATAATTATAGCTGTAAATGTAAGTAAACAAAAAACGCTTTTAACAACAAAACTATTCAACGAAAGTT
>Ga0209398_1001151_pt1 | contig 14332 bp, 10 predicted proteins | sample AshMeaBigSpring_FD_184125 | JGI IMG/M metagenome (GOLD analysis project Ga0209398, IMG submission 184125) | Groundwater microbial communities from Big Spring, Nevada to study Microbial Dark Matter (Phase II) - Ash Meadows Big Spring (SPAdes)... | ecosystem: Environmental > Aquatic > Deep... | reverse complement strand
GCCTATAATCTGGGCAAACAAAGTTATTTTTGACATGAGAGAAAGTTTTCTTTGTTCTGCAACCTCAAAGCTAATTTGAGTTACAAATAACTTTCTCTCTTTTTTAATCGTTTAGGACGCTATTGACCAAATACAATTGTTTTTGAGAGCGGATAAGCTCCATAATCTACTCCCGGTGTAAGTGCGTCTGAATTGCCATATAAGTTAACTTCCGGGTTGTAGCCTGTATACTTTGTCCAGGTAAACATGTTTTGACCACTGATGTACAATCTAATATTGGTCATATGTAGTTTTCTAACAATTTTCAACGGTAATGTGTAAGCAATATTGACGTTTTGCAATCGGATATAAGATCCGTCTTCTACGTGATAGGTAGAAGTACGTCCGTTATTACCGGTAGCTTTTCGGTTGGCTCGGTTTAAAATTCCGTTTCCTTGATTGGCTTCCGAACGCCAACGATAAATACCATCAACGGTATTATTAAAATTACCTTCAAGGTTAGCAATGTATCTTTTTTGCAGATTTACAATTTGATACCCTTGTGAACCTTGTATGGTAGCAGAAATATCAATTCCCTGATAACTTACCGATAGGCTGCCTCCAAATGTATAATCAGGAAAATATTTACCTACAATTTTTCTATCCTTATCTATATCTAAAGTACCATCGCCATCTACATCTTCGAATTTAAAATCGCCCACGCGCGAACTTGCAAATGCAGGATATTTAGCCAAATCGGCGGCAGTATTGTAAATGCCAATTTTGTTCAGTAAATAATAAGAACCTATTGGACTGCCTACTTGTGTAATAAAATAAGTATGACTTGTTCCTGCGGTTTGTATAATAGGTGTATTGTTTGGACCAAGCGAAGTAACTTTATTGTTGTTGGCAGAAATGTTTCCATTTGCTTTAATATGCCACTTTCCAAAATTTTGATGGGTTGTAATGCTTGCCTCTACACCCTGATTTACCACACTACCCACATTTTGCCTTGCTGTTAAAAAACCAGTTGTTGCGGGTATGGGCGTATTTAATAACAAATCTTTAGTGGTTGCATGGTAATAATTTAGTTCAAGCGTTAATTTTTCACCCCAAAAGCCTATATCTAACCCTGTATTGAACATGTAATTTTGCTCCCAACTCAAATTTTTATTCGTTACATTGTTAGGTACCAATCCAATATTGGAGGTTCCGTTTCCACTTCCAATTACATAGTTAGCATTGGTTAAAAGGCTTATAGATTCATAATTACCAATATTGAAATTGCCTGTAAGGCCATAGCTTGCTCTAAGTTTAAGATTGCTGATTTGCCGAATATTTTTCAATATTTTTTCGTTATTTAACTTCCATGCAGCCGAAACCGAGGGAAAATTACCCCATTTGTTATCGGCACCAAATCTTGATGAGCCATCAGTTCTGGTAGAAGCTGTAAAAAAATATTTGCCCGCATAATCGTATTGAACACGCAATAAATAAGAAATAAGCGCCCACTCATTAATAGACCCTCCCACACCAGATGCTTGTCCTGCACTCACAAAAGTAATTAAATCGTTAGGAAAATTGGTGGCTGTTACATTGTAGCTGTTGATATAATCTTTTTGCGTAGTAAATCCTGCAATAGCAGCAAAATTGCGCCGTTTGTACTTGGCTTTATAATTTATCGTTTGCTCAATTACCCAATTATAATTAAGGTTGGAACTAGAGCGCGCAGTTGGATTTGAAGGGGCTGTAAAAAATGCCGCACCCAATGACGGCAATGTTGAAGGCCGATAATAATCGTTTCTAGAACTACTGAAAACACCACCAAGCGATATGTTATAATGCAAATTTTTTAGTACCTGATAATCTCCATAAATTTTCCCTATTAAGTTGATATTAAAAATTTCATCTTTTATTGTATTAGCAACGGCTACCGGATTTAAGATTTCGTTGTGTTGATAATCCGTTCCAATACGCCAATATCCATTGCCTAAAAAATTGTAACTACCATCGGGATTATAAACCGACCAAACGGGGCTCATTTGTAATGCCGAAGAAACGATACCTTGGTTAGAATAGGTATCATCTGAATTAACCCGTTTTCTATTTGAGATAGACGGATTAAAGTTGATGCCAAACTTAAATTTATTTGATTTGACATCAAGATTGGTTCTGAGGGAATAGCGTTTGTAACCAGAATTAATAATTACACCATCTTGATTAATATAATTTCCTGAAATAAAATATTTAACATTCTGATTGCCGCCCGATAAGCTTAATGTGTGATTGGTGGTAAGTGCCCTTTTAAAAATTTCGTTTTGCCAATTGGTATTGGTTAATCCTTGTACACCTTGCAAATACGGATATAACTCAAGTGGCGTGCGCATAAAGCCTTGCGGCCTAGTGTTATCGGGATCTAAAGCACTCCCTCCGGGTGTTAAATCCAAATAAGCATTATCATGTCCATCTTTTGATAGTGCCGCATATTGATATGCATCCATCATGGGTATTTTACGTGTTACCTCCTGATAACCTGCAAAGGCGTGGTAACTAATTTTAAGTTTACCAGTCTCCCCTTGTTTTGTACTTATTAACAATACGCCATTTGCACCACGAGAACCATAAATTGCCGCTGCAGCAGCATCTTTTAATACTTCTATTGAAGCAATATCGTTTTGATTAATAGTTTCAAAAGCAATACTTAATCTATCTAAGGGTACTCCATCTACAACCACCAAAGGATCATTTCCGGCAGTTATGGAACCTGTACCTCTTATTCTGATTGTAGCACTTGTGCCCGGCGTACCATTGCTTTGCAATACTTGTACACCTGCAACTTTGCCTGCAATGCTTTTATCGAAACCTGTAACCGGTTGTCCAACAATATCTTCTCCTTTTACTGTACCAATAGCCCCGGAAACTGCATTTTTTTGTTGAGATCCATATCCTACTACTACTACTTCGGTTAATTTACTTGCTTGTGCGTTCAACCTAATTAATATCGATTTTTCACCTGCAACACCTATTTCTATGTCTTTCTGAACATAGGTGTTGTAGCCTATTGCCGAAAAGGTTAATTGATATTTGGATTTAGTGTACAAATTATTAAAAATAAATACACCGTTTTCATTGGTTATGATAGCTACTTTTTTTGTACTCCCTACATTTGCTAGCTCTACTGATACTCCTACAATAGGCTCACCGTTTTCATTAATTACAGTACCTCTTAAATGCGCGTTTTGAGCATTGGCAAAACTCACGCTACACAAAAAAAACAAACTGTAGAGCAGGTTTTTGATGTTCATTTTAGTTAAATTCATATTTGTTGATTATGGTATACACAATAGTTGGGCATCACACAATTTTTTTGTGTTTAAAAAGCCAATTATTAAATATTGATTTATTATTTAGCTGTGATAAAAATGCTATCCTGCGATGTATTTGTAAAAGCTAATTCGTTCATGTTACATACCACAGAAAGCATTACTTGAATGTTATCCGTGGGAACAAAACTGCCGCTAAAAGTGCGCCCTTTGAGCTCTTCTTTATGAAAAATTATTTTTTTGTGAAACTTATTTTGAATTTGTACCAGTACATTTTCTAATGGTTCATCGGTAAATTGAAGGGTATATTGATCCTGTTTAGGTGTATGATTAATGCTCATCCTTGGTTTTACTAATTTGCTGTTTGTAACAGCATATTGATTGCTTGTAAGGTTAACTTGGAACTGTTGCCCGGCAACTAGATATACCTGCTTCATTGCAAAATTGGCCTTATCAACTGTATTTTTAATCACTACTTTACCTTCAACTAATATTACTTTGTAGTCACTTACATTGCTAGCATAAATCCAAAATTCTGTACCTAAAGCGGTTGTGGCAATACCTTGCGCAAAAACGGTAAAGGGTAAATGTTTGTTTTTGAATACTTTGAAATAAGCATTGCCATTTAAAAAAATATTTCGTCCAGCTTTATTGAAAGGATATTCGTATGTGATGAAAGCGCCCGGCTGTAAGGTTACTAATGACCCATCTTCAAGCTTGTGTTGTTGATTGGTAGAACCTGTGTTAATCAAATATTTTTTTGTCCCGCTGCTTGTAGAAGCTGTGGTTGTATTTGGATTAAATATGCTTGAAAAATTAAAAAATTGAACCCCGATGCAGATAATTCCAATAATAGATGCTGCTACTAGCAGTTTTACAAGTTGGGCAGTATGCACAAAAACAGGTTTCATTGAGTTAACATTAGCTGAATGAATCCTTTTATGTATTGAGTTTAAAATTTGAGTTGATTGTTGGTTACTAAGTAAGTTATTTACTTGTTGGTGTATTTGCTCAAAATTTACATTTTCGATGCTTGTTAATTCATCTTTATGTACATTCAATAGCTCATGCAACTGCTGCAATTCAGTAAGTGAAATTTGGTTATTCCAAAATTTTTGTAGTAAATGTGTTAATCTTTCCATGACTTGTATGTTACTAAATACAACGCTGATGAAAAAATGGGGGGTGTTTTAATATTAAGCAATTGTTAACAAAACAAATGAATTGCGTTTGTTCAATACTTTAAAACATACCTAGTTAGTGCACGAGATTGCGAAAGGCAATTAATGCCGTTTGATAAAAGTTCAATTATTGAGTTATAAATTAGTCTAATTGCTGCAAAAAGTAGGTAAACGAAAGCATTGATAGCGCAGCAGTAGGATGGTGCAATGTGATATACGCTTTTAAAAATTTTGAAGCGCCCTTTATGTGTTCTTTAACTGTATTGGTTGAAATTCCTAATATTGAGGCTGCTTCTTCGTAGCTTTTTCCCTGCATTTTGCAAAGCAAAAAAGCGTCCCTTTTTCTTGGTGGCAATTGACTTATAGCATCTTCAAGTGCCTTTAATTGAAATTCAAATTGCGCATCAGAAACCTCGGGCAAGTCGGCTATTTCTATAGGCATAATGCCATTTTGAACAAGCACATTTTTTACAGACCTATTTAAATGATTGATGGCTTTGTTATGACTAACTATTGTAAGCCATCCTAACAACGACTGTTGTGGATTTATTTTTTTTCTATTTTCCCAAAGTGCAACAAATACATCTTGCAGCAATTCTTCCGCTTCTTCCTGCTTTTTTACAAACTTAAAAATATTGGCAAACACGATTTTGTGATACTGAAAATACAGTTGGTCAAAGGCATTTTTACTACCATTATTCAAAGACTGTATTAGCGCAGTTTCTACCATATGCTATCATCAAAATGCTTGTAAATGCCTCAAAAATATTGGTTAAAATGGCATTTGGCATATTTTGTTTTTGTTAACCTTACTAAATGGTTCAATAATTTTGAAAATAACTTGCTAATGGAGTTATAAATAACTGCATCTGTAACTAATAGCAAGCCCCCCTTTGCATTCTTTCTTCTAAATTGTCTTTTCTGTCGTTTAAGCGGTGCAACTTACTTTGGTAATTGTCATTTTACTGCTAAACAAAAAATTAACGCAATACCATTTATTTTAACATTATATTAATAACACACCTGTTTATTGGTTGTTGTAAAAGGCCATTTCCGTTTGCAGTAGTTGTATTTTTAGCTGCAACTGCTGTTGTGGTAGCCACCCGTTGGCGGCTATTTTTTTGTTGGCCTGATAGCGCAACTCATCTATCCAGCGTTGCCGCTTCACCGTTTTGGGTTCGGGTGCTGCATCTAACGTATCTACCAATTGTAACAATGCCCCTGCTTGTTGATACTGCAATTGCATAGTCTTCAATTGTTGTTGAGCCCGTTCGGCCATTGCTTGGCAGTAGGTTGCTTGCCGTTGCATGTCGCTCAAATGTTCTGCTGTAGGTGTTGGGGCTGGCACCGTAGGCTGCGCTACTAATTGGGTATAAATATTGGCTAATTCCAACATTACAGGAACTGGTAAGCTGCCTAAAGCAGCTTCGTAACGGCTAAGCAAACTGTGGTTGGTATTAACAAGGCTAGCTAATGACCTTTGGCTAATGCCTATTCGGCTTAAAATGTTTTCTACAATTTTCATGCAGCAAAAATAAGTATTAGCACCACTACTGATAGCACCAAAAAAAATGGTGCTAATAGTGGTGGTGCTAAACACAATTTTATTTTTCCGAAAGTTGGGAACTTTCGGGATGGTGAAAAAAGATGCCCAAGGTAACGGAAGCCCAAATACTACGCCCGATTGACGTGGATACCCCGCTGAGGGCGCTGTGCGTAAGACTTTGTGGTGGAGTAGGAACAAAAAGGGGGAAACTCGAATAGCTTTAAATGGTAGATTTAGCGAAAAAAACCTATAATAAAAAAGAAATGTGTACCATAGTTCGGCTGTTGGCTTTGATGATGCCTAATGCCAAATTTTGGTAATGTGGTTCTTGAAAATTAACCCCAAATGCTATTTTCTTGATGGTGGCCTCAAGTCCAATGCTACCCATAGTAAGACTCCCACCGCTAATATCAACAACTTCATTGAAATCGGCATCTTTTGCAGATTGTTCAATTACCAACCCAACGTTTGGTACAAGTGTAACTTTATTTTGGATATTTATTTTATAATACAAGCTACTACTGAAAGTGAATTTATTCCCGTATTGATAATGGTCGTTATTGGCAGTGGTTATTTTATAATTGGTATTCATGTTTAAGCCTGCATCGTAATATCGGAGATCGTACATGGCTGCGAGCGAAAAATCGGTACTGCCGGTGCCTAATTGAAACAAATTATTGCTACTCGAAGTGCTTTTGTCTACCGGATTGTATTTGCCCAAAGGCAGTTTGATACCTGCACCTAGCCATAAACTATTGATAAGTAATTGCTGGTTTTTGAGGGTTGTTTTGGTATTAACAAGTTGGTAAAACAAGGTATTGCTAATATCGCCGATGCCTTGTTTGGTGGTTTTGCCGGTACTATTCAATTTGTTATTGAAACTATAAGGCAAATTAGATAACAAACGCCACTTAGGGCTTAATTGAAAACCACCCCACAATTCTATTGTTTGATAATGCTCGTTGGTGGTTAAATATGTGCTTGCACCGCCAACGCCTACATGTGTAATGATGGAATTGTAGCGATAACGCATGCCAATAATATGTTTTCGGAATTCGGGAAGCACACCTATATAATTATTACCTACCCCACAACCGCAGATGTCGCAAGCAGTTGATTTGATGCTACAAAACACTAATAACACAATAAAAGCTGTTTTTTTCATGGGCAATAATTATTGTTCGGCTAAATTTTTATTGAATAAAAAGCTTTTATCGTCGAGTGTTTTTAAAAATGCTATCAAATTACTTTGTTCAACAGGAGTTAAAAGAATGCCTAAATAGGTGCCGTTTTGTAAAGATGAGTCTAGATTTTGTGTAGCTTGTACACCACTAGTATAATGACTAAAAACACCATCGAGGTTAAGCAATCTTCCATCGTGCATATATGGTGCTGTATAAGAAAGATTTCGAAGGGAGGGCACTTTAAATTTGTATTTATCGTATGCTTGATTGGTTACTAAGTAACGTCCCAAATCGTTCAACAAACTAGGTGGTAGTCCATTGTTTCTAAAACTATAATCGGTAAAAAGGGGTTCTCTATGGCAGGAATTACATTTTTGCTTGAAGGTTTGGTAGCCTGCATTTTCCTCTGTAGTAAAATGCGCTAAATTTTGTTGTACACTATCATATTTACTGTTGCTGCTTACGCACATCAACATAAATTGGGACATTGCTTTTAAAAAATGTACCCCTGATATTTCGCTTGAACCAAAGGCCTTTTTGAAAAGCGTGGGATATTGTGCATGGTTACGTAGCTTTTTGAGTACGTTAGGCATACTATCATCCATTTCCACATGATTGGTGATAGGTGCTATTGACTGTAAATCAAGATCCACAATACCTCCATCCCACATAAAACTTGTGTTCCATGCAAGGTTCATAATAGGAGGACTATTACGTGTACCCGTTCTATCGAAAATGCCATGCGAAAAAATATGCCCATGATGGGTAAAGGCAGATGTTTGAATATGGCAGCTACCGCAGCTAATGGTATTATTAGCAGAAAGAAGTGGATCGTAAAAAAGTTTGCGTCCTAATTCAAAACGCGCTTTTGTAATTTGATTGTTTTCAAAATTATAAGCGGGTTTAGGAAAGTGGGTTGGATTTATAAACGTAAATATTTCGTCAACAACATTCTTATTACAGGCAATAAGTATGCCTGCAATAAGAATGAAGATGGTTAACTGCTTTTTGCCCATTACCTTAATTTTCGGTGTGGTCGTGAGAAAATATAGCACCCAAATTTGCTGCAACTGGCACGCCCGCCGCAATAGAATGTACCATATTGGTTGTTTTTAAACTAATAGTGTTTGTACCTGTAAACACTTTATTAACATCAACCAAGGTATGAATATTAACAGCATAATTTTTACTAGCTTTTACTTTGGCTGTTCCACGTGCTGTTAAATCAAGTGTAATGGTTTTTAAGTTATTGGCTGTAACAGTTGAATAACCTCCGAACCCACCAATGTGAATTTGAAATACATTACCCATCATACCCGAAATAGCAGAAGATGTTCCTTCAAACTTAAAGAAAATGTAACCACTATTCCATCCCCAATACATTCCGCTAGCTACCCCGGTTGGGTCCAAATCGCCCGTACGTTTAGATACATCCATCGTGTTGCGTAAGCTATCTACCCCTAATGTAAAAGTTACCGCTTTGTATTCTCCTTCCGGTATGTTCAATTCTACTTTATGTCGGTTGGTATCACTTTCATTGATTAAAAAATAGCTACTGTCCTGAGGAACTGTGTAAATAGTGCCATCCACATTAGTAAACTTTAAATTACTTACAAAATACTTAAGCATGGTTACTTTGTAACTTTCGCTTGAACTGTTGGTATACGAACCTGTACTCAATTGTAAATCGGAAGAACCTGCAATGTTGTCAAATTCTACAGAAATAGCTCCTTTATTGGCACTATTGTATTCTGATGCAGTAGTAGTATTTTTTTTACAAGCAGTAAAAAGTGTAGCGATAGTAACGATTGATAAAACGATTTTTTTCATTTGTTTTTATTAATGTGTTAAAATATGTTTTTGAAGTATTCGGCAATCCAAGCATGATTAATGTACACGATGAGTATTCCAATAATCATCAAAATGATATTGATATACGTACGAATACGCTTAATCATGGATGCACGATACCAACTGTTTGGTTGATATTCCATCGGTAAAATGTTAGTAAAGAAAAGATGAGTTTAGCAAGGTGTAACCACTAAACTTGGGGGACGAAAAATTTTGAATGTGCGTTTAATCGCTTTTGGACTATTCAAAAAAGCATATTGTTTTTTTTGCGGAAGCTTCTTAAGTGATGAGGTAGTAGCGAAAAACGATTTTGAACAAAAGCTATCAAAGGTTTCTACTCCTTTTTTTTCAAGTGCCTTTTTTTCTTTTTTCTCTTGTTCAAGTATTTTTTTCATCATTTGGCATTTACCGTTGCAGTGCATTTGAGGCTTTGCTTTGTTAATACAGTTATTGGCAAATGCTTGGGGATTGATGTTATAATCGGCAATAATTACATAACGATTAAACGTTTGCATGGCAAACACCGTTATTATTAGGAAAGTAATTAGTTGCTTTAAAAACATAAGGCTGTAAAAATAGGCTATAGCAATTTTAGAAACAAAATTTAAACAGTGTATATATAAAATATAGCATAAATAAACGTCACTATTTTAATATCCATAATTAAAATTCATTGTTAAACACCTATTATTCCGGTAGCCACCACCACGAAATAGGTGTGTAAATAGGCACAGTAAAGGATTAATAGCGAAGTGCGACAGACCTTCCCGAAAGTTTGGAACTTTTTGGATGGTGAAAAAAGATGCCCAAGGTAACTGAAGCCCAAATACTACGCCCGATTGACGTGGATACCCCGCTGAGGGCGCTGTGCGTAAGGCTTTGTGGCGGAGTAGGAACAAAAAGCGGGACCAATGCTGCCCTTTGCCCCGTTGCTTGCGTACCCTATTTTGTATTCGGGGTAAACGGTTGTACCAATTGAAAACACTGACGGGCAATTTCCAATTCTTCATTGGTGGGTACCACTAAAATTTTAACGGGTGCCTGTGCTTCGTTTACTTCTTGAATACCAATTGCCGATTGCCGATTTTTGTTTACATCCATGTGAATACCCAAATATTGCAAATGGCTTACTGCCAACTCCCTGATTGCTGCATCGTTTTCGCCCACACCGGCAGTAAACACAAGGGCATCTACCCCATTTAACACAGCAGCATAAGCACCTATATATTTTTTTATTCGGTACGCATACATATCGTAAGCCAATTGGGCTTCGGTATTGCCTTGTTGTATCAATGCTTTTACATCGCGCATATCGCTTGTGCCTGCCAAGCCCAACAATCCACTCTGTTTGTTTAGCAAATCGCTCACTTCTTGTGTACTGTAACCTAATTGGTTCACCAAGTAAAAAATAACAGAAGGGTCAATATCGCCACTACGAGTACCCATTATTAAACCACTTAAAGGACCAAGCCCCATAGTCGTATCTACACATTTGCCCCCATCCACTGCTGCCATGCTGCAACCGTTGCCTAAATGGATGGTAATGATTTTGGCTGAGGGATTTTGTAAATAGGCCGCGGCTTGTGCAGAAACATATTTGTGACTTGTGCCATGAAAGCCATACACGCGTACGCCATGCTCGGTATACAAGCTATTGGGTACCGCATAACGATAAGCTACCGGAGGCATGGTTTGATGAAAAGCGGTATCGAAAACGGCCACTTGTGTAGCTTTGGTAAAAATACTTTCTGCCACTTCGATGCCCACGTAATGGGCCGGATTGTGCAAAGGCGCCAAGGGAAACAAGGCTTTTATTTGTGCTTTAACCTCGTTGGTAATGATGGTAGTAGCGGCAAAATGCTCGCCCCCGTGCACAACACGATGGCCAATGACGGTAATATCGTCGGGATTGGCAATAACGCCATATTCAGCGTGTGTTAATAAACGAGCTACCGCCGCTAATCCATCGGCATGCGTGGGCAATGGATTTTTTTCGGTTATAACTTGTACTTGGTTGTTACGATATATTTTATGGGTAACAATGCCTTCGGCAAGGCCAATTCGTTCCACCAAACCACCGCATATTAATGTAGCTTGCGGCATTTTGATTAGCTGGTATTTGATAGAACTACTTCCGGAATTAATTACAAAAATGTGCATAGAAAGGGCTATGAAGGATGAAAAATGGAATTATGCTTGGGCTTGTATGGCCGTAATGACCACGGTATTAAAAATATCGTCTACTGTACAACCCCTACTTAAATCGTTAACCGGTTTGTTAAGGCCTTGTAGCATAGGACCAATAGCCAAGGCGCCTGTTTCGCGCTGAACGGCTTTGTAGGTATTGTTGCCGGTGTTCAAGTCTGGGAAAATGAGGACGCTTGCTTGTCCGGCCACCTGCGAATTGGGCATTTTTTGTTTGCCTACGGTAGGATCTACGGCGGCATCGTACTGTATAGGGCCTTCTACTTTTAAATCGGGGCGTCGTTCTTTAATCAACTCTGTTGCTTTACGTACTTTATCTACATCTTCGCCTTGACCCGAAGTACCTGACGAGTAAGATAGCATGGCAATCTTCGGTTCTATACCAAACATTTTACTGGTTTCGGCAGAAGAAATGGCTATTTCTGCCAATTGTTCAGATGTTGGATTGGGGTTTACCGCGCAGTCGCCAAAAATAGACACCCTATCTTCTAAACACATGAAGAAAACGGAAGAAACCGTGTGTACGCCTGGTTTGGTTTTTACAAATTGTAAAGCCGGCCGTATGGTGTGTTGGGTAGTATGTACAGCACCGGAAACCATCCCATCTGCTTCGCCCAAGTATACCATCATGGTACCAAAGTAAGAAACATCGGTCATTTGGTCTTTGGCCATGTCGAGGGTTACATTTTTGGCTTTTCTGAGTTCGTACAATGTTTGCACGTAGGCATCAAAGCAATCGACTGCAACCGGATTTAGAATATTGGCTTGCCGTATTTCGTTTTCAATATTGAGTCGTTTTGCGGCAGCAAATAATTCTTCCGGATTACCCAAAAGGGTGAGTGTTACTACATCTTGTTTGATTAAACGTGCTGCGGCAATTAAAACACGATCATCGTTACCTTCAGGTAATACTATGTGTTTCTTGGCTGATTTGGCACGCTTTACCAATTGGTATTGAAACATGCGGGGCGTTATGCCTTCGTTGTGAAAATTGTATAATTTATCTTCAATACTTGTTGTATCCACATATTTATCGAAGGTATTGATGGCTAATGCAATTTTTCGGGAATTATCCGCATAAATGCGCGATTGGGTGCTTCCAATCAAGTTGACAGTTTCAAAAGTACCTGTGGTTACTTGTACAATGGGTACAACGGTTTCGAGTCCGTCTATTAATTTTAAAATAGGTTCTTCCGGTTCCAAGCCCCCTGTGAGTACTAGGCCCGCCACTTTAGGATAGTTTTTTGAAGTATCGGCTTGCAATGCTGCCAAAATAATATCGCCTCTATCGCCCGGTGTTACAATTAATGTATTGGGTTCTAATCGTGTTAGTAGGTTTCGAAGTTGCATGGCCCCCACAATAAATTTATCTACTTGATTAGCCGTTTGGCTAGCACCAAATAACAAACGTCCTTTGATGGCGGCAACAATTTCTTTCATAGTAGGGTTACCCAAATCTTTATCGTTGGGGATAACCGTTGTGAGTATACTTTTAGGTAATTTATGGGCTAAAAGTTCCTTTACAGCGTCTACATCGTCGTGCTTTATTTTATTGGCAACAGCGGCCAATACCTGTACTTCTTTATCGCTAAAACTTTTGCAGTTGGCTACAAAACTATTGGCCACTTCGATAGGTGAATGTCCATCGCCATTCACCACCAATATTACCGGAATACCTAAATTTTTGGCTATGGCAATATTGGCATCAAATTCAAACGATACGCCCTCCTTTAAAAAGTCGGTGCCTTCTACTACTACAAAATCGTGTGCTTCTTCCAGCTTTTTGTATTTCGCAATAATGGTATCAATTATGTAAGCATTGTTGCCCTGTGCTCGGTATTGCAGCACTTCCTCCCTAGTGAAAGCAAACATATCGTTGTACGGGATGGTTAAGCCAAAATGCTGTATCATCATGTTAATGTGGTTATCGAGAGCCACATCGGGGGCATCATTAACAATGGGTTTAAAATAGGCTACCTTTTTGGTTTTGCCTACTAACATGTGCATTAACCCCAATGCAATAATTGATTTACCACTAAACGATTGAGAAGTGGCAATATAAATAGCGTTAATCATACAAATGGTCTTTAAATTCAGAAACTTTCACGATATCAAAGTTGGCCATAATTACATTTTCATAAAATGATACATATCAGCGAAAAAGCCTTAAAATCTGTTTGGAAAAGAGTTGCATCCTACCAATAATCAAACTTGGGCATGACCTTACTCCCCTATTTTATACAAACTGCTTTGTAACCCTAGCGCTACGACATGCGGCTTTTCAATTACAAAAGTTTGTTTACAAAAGTTTCAAAACGGTAGTACTGTTTGGCGATGACTGCCCCCCTATACAACAAGAGGCCATCTCTAGTTGGAGATGGCCTCTTAAAATGATTCTTGTATTCACTGTTATCTAACGAGTAGAACAGTTCCTTGTTTTTTCACAATTGACCCGTCATTTTTTACAACACGCAAGGCATACATATACACACCTCCCGGTTGGTTTTTGCCTTTGTATGTTCCATCCCAACCTCTATCACCCAAATTGGTAGAAACATATACCTGCTCACCCCACTGATTGTAAACACGGAACTCTATGCTGTTAGCAAGGTTCATGTATACTTTTAAGATATCGTTTTTACCATCGTTGTTAGGTGTAAATACATTTGGAACAAATGGATCCCCTTTGAATGTTTTGGTATTAATGGTAACGTAAGCTGTGTCAAAACAAGTATTCACAGATTTACCCACTACCCCAAAGGTTAATGTTTCTTCGTTGCTTGTAGGTATCAAAATATTATTTTGAACAACTTTCGTTTGATCTGGCAATAAACTAGCCGGCAACCAAGCCGTTACTTCGAAACTTCCATTTGCACTCGCAGTTAACGATTCTAATGTAGACCCTTGGATGGCACTTAAACTTGAAGCATTTAACTGCATCGTGAAGTTATCAACTACAATATCCTTTGTTTTGGTTACACTACAATTATCGGCACTAGTGATGGTGTAATTTACAGTGGCAGAACCAGCACCAACACTTGTAACCAAGCCTGTATTTTCATC
>Ga0209398_1001149_pt1 | contig 14344 bp, 13 predicted proteins | sample AshMeaBigSpring_FD_184125 | JGI IMG/M metagenome (GOLD analysis project Ga0209398, IMG submission 184125) | Groundwater microbial communities from Big Spring, Nevada to study Microbial Dark Matter (Phase II) - Ash Meadows Big Spring (SPAdes)... | ecosystem: Environmental > Aquatic > Deep... | reverse complement strand
GCGAAGGCCGCCGCCCACGCATCCTCATCGCCAAAATGGGCCAGGACGGACACGACCGCGGCGCCAAAGTCGTTGCCACCGGCTACGCCGACCTCGGCTTCGACGTCGATATCGGCCCGCTCTTCCAGACCCCGGAGGAAACCGCCAAGCAGGCCGTCGAAAACGACGTCCACATCGTCGCCATGTCCAGTCTCGCCGCCGGACACAAGACCCTCCTGCCGGCCCTTGTCGCGGAGCTCAAACGCCTCGGACGCGAGGACATCCTCGTCGTTGCCGGCGGCGTCATCCCCGCCCAGGACTACGACTTCCTCCGCCAAAACGGAGCCTGCGCGATCTTCGGCCCCGGCACCAAAATCCCCGAGTCCGCCAAAGAGCTCATCGACATCCTCAACGCCCGCGCGGCGTAAGAGAATCCCACGCAGAGGCGCGGGGGCGCAGAGAAGAGGATTTCCTGCTAAAGCAGGATTTTCCCCTGCACTGCCCACGCCCCGCTGCCAGCCTCCCCGAATTCTCCCGGCTCTGGTTGTCAGGAATCGTCTTGATTACAGGCTCCGCCCGTGCGACCCAGCAGGGTGACCAGGTCGCTATTCAACTCGGAGCGATCCAGCTCGGAATCAATCTCGGCACCGCCACACCTCAGCAGCAAGCCAATGCGCTCTTTCAAGGCCGGGCTGTCCTCAGTGCGAGAGTGAGCGCCAAGTCTTTGGTGCAGACTGCGGCCGGAAATTTTACTGTCTCCGATGTTCAGACAACAGCCTTCCAGAACCAGATCTACGCGGCCACGCAACTAGCGCTCAGCAGCCCGGTGACCATTACCATTTCCAAGCAGCCGGTCAGCCTCAGCAACGGGAGGTCCGCTGTGGTTTCGGCCGTGCTCACTCCGAAGAAGACCACAGCGAGCGCGATTCTGGCCCACTCACTGGCGCGCATTCCCAACTACGGACCCTCTCTCGTTCAGACGGCCGTTCAAAATGCTTTTGCCGGCTTGGACCAGCCGGTCTTTAATTACAGAGGAACGACCGCGGCAAAAATTCAGACGGCTCAGCTTGCGGATGCGGGTCGTGCCGCTGGCCTCGCCCTCAGGGCCGCCCTGAGGCCTTATGCTGCCGGGACCCAGAACTGGGCTGGTGTTCCGCGAACCGGGCCAGTCCTGATGACAAGGTATCTTCCCAACTTCGGGCTCACTTCGCTTCCCAGAACGGGATCCAACGTGCAGGCCTCCAATCTCATCGGAATCTCAAGCGCAGCGTCCGCTATCTCTGCGAATGCGATCAATGGCTTGGGGTCGATCAACGGGCTCTATGGCAAAACCGCGGCCAACGTCCAGTCTCTTGTTCAGGCGCTTGTTGCCGGCTCTGCAAGCTTCCAGCGGACCTCCACCAGCAACGGGGCGAGTTCGGTCGGCGCGATTGGCGGCTCTACGCTCGGAATCACGGCACAGCTCGCCGGCGTGGACAATTCCAATTGGGGCATTTCCGTTGCCCCCAATGATACCAACGCCATCCTCCAAGCCATTGTCACCGGCGCCGTGAGAGCCAGCCGGGTAAACTTCACCGCCATTGCGGCAGGGGTTGTCCAGGGATTCACCGGCACATACCTGACCACAAAGCTTGCGGCAAACGCCATCAGCACGGCTGACTTCAAGACCGCCAATACGGCGGATATTTTGAACTCTTTCATCAATGCCGGCGCCGTCAAGCTTGGCAGCGCGGCAGCAACAAATCTTCAAGCATTCATCGGCGCTTCAATTGACGCGACCTACACGGCCTTTGGATATAACTCATCAGGAATCAATGACGGGTCGATTACCCCCGCCATCGGCACGCTCACCGGCGCGCCCGGCATCAGCAACTTCGCCTTGGTGAACGGCGTCGGTTCGCCTGTCACTGATACGGTCGGCCTTTGAGGCCAAGTGAGCGGGTAGCGGGAATCGAACCCGCATGGCCTGCTTGGAAGGCAGGAACTTTACCATTAAGCTATACCCGCGAGAAGGACTGTATTCTAGTAGATATCGGCACCGGGTCAATCGGGAAAAATTTCCCTGTGTCGCATTGGGGGGGTTGCGAAAACCGGCAGATGCGGGCAGAATCCCCCGACCATGAACAAAATCGTTGTTGCATACTCGGGCGGGCTTGACACGTCGGTGATCCTGAACTGGCTGAAAGAGATCTACGGGGCGGAGATCGTGGCGTTCTGCGCCGACGTCGGCCAGGAGGAGGAACTCGACGGGCTTGAGGAGAAGGCGCTCCGGACCGGGGCGCAGAAATGCTACGTCGACGATCTGCAGGAAGAGTTCGCCAGAGACTTCATTTTTCCGATGATGCAGGCGGGGGCGCTCTACGAAGGGCAGTATTTTCTTGGGACGAGCATCGCGCGGCCGCTGATCGCGAAGCGGATGGTCGAGATCGCGCGGGCGGAGGGGGCTGTGGCCGTGGCCCACGGGGCAACCGGCAAGGGGAACGATCAGGTCCGATTCGAATTGACCGCCGCCGCCCTGGCACCCGAAATCGACGTGATCGCGCCTTGGCGGGACGCCCGGTTCCGCGAAAAATTTCCCGGCCGCGCGGAGATGATCGCCTATGCCGAGGCGCACGGTGTGCCGGTGGCGGCGAGCGCGAAGAAGCCGTATTCGATGGACCGGAACCTTCTCCACATCAGCTACGAGGCGGGCATTCTGGAGGATCCCTGGTATAATGCGGGGGATCTCAAGAACCGCGAGTATTTCACGACGCTTTCGGTGCTTCCCGAGGATGCGCCGGACAAGCCGGAAATGGTTGAGCTGGAATTCGAGCGCGGGAATTGTATCGCCGTGAACGGCGAGGCACTGAACCCGCTTGGCGTGATGCGGAAGCTCAACAAGCTCGGCGGCGCCCACGGGGTCGGCCGAGTGGACATGGTCGAGAACCGGTTTGTCGGCATGAAGAGTCGGGGGGTCTATGAGACGCCCGGCGGCGCGATTCTCCACTTCGGTCACCGGCAGATGGAGTCGCTCACAATGGACCGGGAGGTCATGCACCTGCGCGACGGACTCATCCCGAAATACAGCACGCTCGTCTACAACGGATTCTGGTTTGCCCCGGAGCGTGAGGCGATCCAGGCGCTTGTCACCGAGTCGCAGAAGCACGTCAGCGGAACGGTGCGGCTCAAGCTTTACAAGGGCGGCATCCACGCCGCCGGACGTAAGAGCCCGTTCAGCCTCTACAACCCGCACATTGCCACGATGGAGGCGGATCCCACGCAGGCCTACAACCAGGACGACGCGACCGGATTCATCCGCCTCAACGGGCTGCGGCTCAAGGTGTCGTCAGGCGTTCACGCGAAGAAGTAGCCGGGCCCTACAGGAGGCAGGCGGCATCGATCGCAGCCAGCTCGTCCGGTGTAAATCCGGTGTGGGCGGCGGCTGCTACGTTTTCGTCGATTTGAGCCGGACGGCTGGCGCCGATGAGGACGGATGTGACGGCCGGGCGCGCGAGCAGCCATGAGAGGGCCATCTGGGCGAGCGACTGGCCGCGGGCGGCGGCGAGATCCGCGAGCGCGCGGACGCGGCGGAGTTTTTCATCGGTGATCTGCGCGGACTTCAGAAACCCGTGGGGTTTGCTGGCACGCGATCCCGGCGCAATTCCCTCGAGGTAGCGGTTTGTGAGGAGGCCCTGGGCGAGCGGACAGAACGCGATGCATCCAGTGCCGGTTTCAATCAGCGCTTCGGCGAGTCCGTCCTCCACCCACCTGTCAAAAAGGTTGTAGCGCGGCTGGTGGATGAGAAGTGGAACGCCCGAGGCGGCAAGGAGCTGCGAGGCCTGTCGGCAAAGCTCGGCGGTGTAGTTCGAGATGCCCGCGTAGAGCGCCTTACCCGAGCGCACGGCCTGGACGAGTGCGCCCATCGTCTCCTCGAGTGGGGTCTCGGGATCCAGGCGGTGGCTGTAAAAAATATCCACGTAATCGAGTCGCATGCGCCGGAGGCTCTGGTCGAGGCTGGAGAGGAGGTATTTGCGGGATCCCATGTCGCCGTAGGGCCCGGGCCACATCGTGTAGCCGGCCTTGGTCGAAATGATGAGCTCATCGCGGTAGGCTGCGAGCTGGTCGTGGAGGATCCGGCCGAACACCTCCTCGGCGCTGCCCGGCGGCGGGCCGTAGTTATTTGCGAGGTCGAAGTGGGTGATCCCGAGGTCGAATGCCCGCAGGACCATGTCGCTGGCGGTATCCGGGGAATCCACGCCGCCAAAGTTGTGCCAGAGGCCGAGGGAGATCGCGGGAAGCTTGAGGCCGCTCCGCCCGCAGCGGCGGTAGGGCATCGTGCTGTAGCGGTCGGGCGAGGGGATGTGGGCCATGGGTCAGACTCATCGCCAATCGCCCGCGATTGATCAAGGACGAACGGAATCTGTTTGTCTCCGGCGGATGCTGTGCCACGTTTGGGCTATGCGAAATATCCCCCGCGGTCTGCTGGCCCTTCTGGTTGTGTGGGTTGTTGCCGCGGGCGTCATCTGGCTCGTGCGTTCGGCGCGGCCAACCCCGGAGAAGCTGCAGGCCTACCTCGCGGCGAATCCGCTCGCGGAATCTCCGGCATCCGGACGGGCGAAGATTATCGAGCGAACGGCCGGGCAACTCAACCGGCTCAGCTTCGAGCAGCGGCAGCAGTTCCGCGAGACCGGCGCGGTGCGGGCCTTTTTCGGCCAGCTCACCCCGGCCGAACGGAGCCGGTTTCTCGACCTCACGCTGCCGGAGGGATTCCGCCAGCTGATGACCGCGCTCAACAAGATGAGTCCCGACAAGCGGAAGAAAGTCGTCGAGCGGATCCTTGAGAGCCTGCGCAAGGACAGCCCACAGGCCGCGGAACGGATCCAGGATGCGGATGCACAGAAGATCATTTCGCAGGGGCTGAGCAGCTTTTACGAAGAGGCGGATGCCGGGGTGAAACTCGACTTCGCCCCGGTGATCGAGGAACTCCAGCGCGCAACCCAAGGCCAGTGAAAATCAGGGGATTCACACTGCTTGAGCTGCTCGTCGTGCTTGCCATTGCCGGCATCCTCGCCGCCATCGCCGTGCCGCTCGCCGGAGCCGCCCGCGCACGGTCCCAGTCGGCCGCCTGCCTCGCAAACCTGCAGGGCCTGGGCACGGCGCTGAACGCGTATCTCGGCGATCACAACATGGTCATGCCGTCGCTAGCCGCCGGACGCCGTTCACTCGACGAGGAGGTGCCGGTCATCGACAACACGCTCAATGCCTATGCGGGCGACAAGAAGGCGTTTGCGTGTCCGTCCGACCGCTCACTCGCTGCGGCAACCGGCACGAGCTACTACTGGAACAGCGCGCTCAGCGGACAGTCGACGGTGAGCCTCAACCTCTTCGGGATCGTGTCCGACATGAGCCGGATCCCGGTCCTGGTGGACAAGGAAGGCTGGCACCGCCACAGCGCCGACAAGGTCAACCACCTCTTCGCCGACGGGCATGTCCAGAACAGGCTCAGGCTTTTTTCGAATCCATGATCCGGATCGAAAAAATTACGAAGCGGTTCGGCGGACGCCTTGCGGCGGATGCGATCTCGTTCGAGGTCGCGGGCGGTGAGATCTTCGGGCTGCTCGGCCACAACGGGGCCGGCAAGAGCACGACGTTCGGGATCGCGCTCGGGCACCTGCATGCGGATTCCGGCCGGGTCCTCATCGGTGGGCATGATGTCGCATCGGCCCGAAGTGAGGCGCTCGGGCGCGTCGGCGCAATTTACGAGGCGGCCGCCTTCTACGACTACCTCAGCGGGTGGAAGAACCTGGAATTTTTTGTGTCGCTGAGCGGGCCGGTTTCGCGCCGGCGCCTCGACGAGGTGATCGAACTGGTGGGGCTGGAAGAGCGGATCGGCGATCCGGTGCGCGTTTACAGCCACGGCATGCGCCAGCGCCTGGCCCTTGCCCAGGCCCTGCTCCCGGACCCCCGGCTCATTCTCCTCGACGAGCCGACCGAGGGGCTGGACCCCGCCGGCATCCATGAGATGCGCGAGCTCATCCGCCGCCTCCGCGACGAGCACGGGCTGACGGTCGTGCTCTCCTCGCACCTCCTCCACGAGGTCGAGCAGCTCTGCGACCGGGTCGCGATCCTCCATCAGGGGAAGCTGGTCTTTTGCGGGCGTTGGCAGGATGCCGACGAGTGCGCGTCGCGCTGGCGGATCGTGTGCAATGACCCCTCAAAGTGCGCGGACATCCTGCGGCCGCTTGGCGTCGAGGATGCGCAGGAGGGATGCGTGCGGCTTCCGGCCAGCCTGGATCCGGCGGATGCGATCGGGGCCCTGGTCAGCGCAGGCGTCCGCCTGAGCGCCTTCGAGCGCGTGCGCCCGACACTCGAGGACTTCTACATGGAGCGCGCCGGCCGATGATCTGGAAGCAACTCCAGGGCGAGCTCCTCAAGCTCTTCGCGCGCAAGCGGACGTATATCGGCTTCGTGGCCTTCCTGGCCGTCGAGGTCCTCATCCTCCTGCTGCTGAACCTTCCGGCCGTCCGCAAAGCGATCACGCGCGTGATCGAGCAGGCCGGGTACCCGGCCTCCGAATACCTTTCCGGGCTCACGCTCGCCTTCCTCATCCTTCTCTGGTCGGTTTTCCTGCTGGGCTCGCTCTACCTTGCGCTCGTCGCCGGGGACGTCGTCAGCAAGGAGGTCGAGGACGGCACGCTGCGGATGATGCTGTGCAGGCCGGTGACGCGCGGCCGGATCCTTTTGATCAAGCTGGTGGCTGTCCTCCTGTATTCGCTGGTCCTCACCTGGTTCATCGCGCTGACCGCCCTGGCCGCCGGCCTCCTGCACAGCGGGGCCGGCGGGCTCTTTATCTTTGCGCCGATGGAGCGGATCTTCGCGCTGTATGGATTTGTTCCCGGGCTGGTCCGCTACCTGCAGGCGACGGCTCTCCTTTCCATCGCCCTTCTCACGATCCCGTGCATCGGGTTTTTCATGTCTTGTCTGAACATGAAGCCGGCAGCCGCCACGACGATCACCCTCTCCGTCCTCTTCCTCGATACGATCCTCAAAAACATTCCGTATTTTGAATCGCTGCGCCCCTGGTTTGTGACCGCCAGGATGACAGCCTGGGTGCGGGTGATGGAATATAACGTGCCGTGGGAGGCCATCGCCGAGGACTTCGTCTGGCTGTTCGCGATCAATGCGACGCTCATCATCCTTGCCTGGCAGGTGTTCCTGCGCCGGGACTTCAAATCGTAATTCCTGTTTCCCCGGACGTCCCGAAACCGTAATGATGGGGACACCATGTCTGCCAACCCATCCATCCAAGACCTGCGTCAGGAGTACACGCGCGAGCCGCTGCTCAAGGACGACCTCGACCCGGACCCCGTGAAGCAGTTCCGCGCATGGTTCGAAGCGACCCGCGCGGCGGGCGTTCTTGAGCCGAATGCGATGACTCTCGGCACCGCCGACGCCTCCGGGCGGGTGTCGTGCCGGACCGTCCTGCTCAAAGCCTACGACGACCGGGGATTCGTTTTCTTCACCAACTACGGGAGCCGCAAGGCCCGGCAGATCGCCGAGAACCCCCGCGCCTCACTCCTCTTCCCGTGGGTCACCCTCGCCCGCCAGATCGAGATCGCGGGTCCGGTCGAGAAAATTTCCACCGCCGAGTCGCTCGCCTACTTCATGAGCCGTCCGATCGGGAGCCGTCTGGGCGCATGGGTTTCCGACCAGAGCGAGGTGATCCCGTCGCGCCAGATCCTCCTGGCAAAATTTGAGGACCTCAAGCGCCGGTTCGCCAACGGCGAGATCCCGAAGCCCGAGGGCTGGGGCGGATTCCGTGTCGTGCCCGAGACGTTCGAGTTCTGGCAGGGCGGCCACGACCGGCTCCACGACCGGTTCTTCTACCGGAAGTCCGCCGGCGGCTGGGAGATCTCCCAGCTCGCTCCCTGAGGCGCTTACGGACGGATCTCTGAGATTGAGAGGCGCCGGAGGAGGTTGTGCTTTTTGAGGTGGTGAGACTCGACTCGCTCCAGAACTCCGCTGAGGAATCGCACCGCCTCTGTGATGTAGGGACCCTTGTTGAGCATCGCGCATTCGGCGTTTCCGCTCGCTACGGCATCGGTGACCTCAGCGCGCGAGGGCGACCCGGTCTTCGCAAGCGTCTCGAGGATTTGCGTCGCCCAGATCACCGGGACATGGGCGGCCTCGCACAGCCACAGGATTTCCTCCTGCACCTCGGAGAGGCGGTCGAACCCGACCTCGACGGCCAGGTCACCGCGCGCGACCATGATGCCGAACGACGGCCACTGCTGGCCCGCAAGGAGAAGGCTGGCCAGGTTTTCAAACGCCGGACGGTTCTCAATTTTCAACACGATGCCCACATCGTCCGCCCCGAGTGCGCGCAGGCGTTCCTGGAGGCCGAGGACGTCCTGCGGGGTGCGCACGAACGAGAGCCCGACGACATCCGAGTGCTTCGCGACAAACGCCAGATCGGCAATGTCCTTATCGGTGAGTGCGCTAATGGTAAGATCGGTGTCGGGAAGATTGATCCCCTTCTCCGGACGGAGCTTTCCACCTTTGACCCCTGTGCGGGTGATGCGGATCCGGACCTCCTCGTCGGCCCGGCTTTCCACGCGGCCGGCGATTTTTCCGTCATCGAAGAAGATCCTTTCGCCCGGCTTCACGCATGCGAAGATGGCATCGAGCGTGCAGGGGATCCTCGCCGGCTTGAGGATGTGGCCGTCCTCATCCCGGACCGCATGGGCGCCCCGCTGTCCATCCCGGAGGAGGATGAGTTCGTCTCCCTCGGCTAGGCTGATCGGAAGAAAGATTTCCGGGAGTTCGCCGATCCGGCCCCTGGCGATTGTTTCCCCGATCCGGTCGTAGAGCGTGAGGCCGGCTCCGGATTCAAAATAGCAGGTCTGATCGGCCGTGGCGAGGGCAGAGAACCCGGTGCTGGAGATGATCTGGAATTCGCGGTGCTTGCCGCGCGCATCATCCATCGCAAGCGTGCATCCCGGCACAATTCCCTCAATGCTGCCGGGGGAAACAGGAACCACCTCCGCGACCCCTTCGGGCGGTTTCTCAAGCTGGCCCTCGGTGGAGAACCAGATCAGCGATGGGGCAAGAACCGCGCCCCTCGGGCTCCGTATGGCACGAACTTTGCGCACCCGCCCGAGCGATTCGATCGGACCGGTCCGCAGCTTCGGACCGGCAAGGTCGGTGTAGACTTTGCACGGGCGCCCGGTTTCGCGTTCCGCCCGACGGAGATGCCCGACCATGCGCTCCCAGGCCGCCGCGTCGTCGTGCGCGCAGTTAACGCGCATGACGTCCATGCCGGACTCGAGGAGATCCCGAATGAGGTCGTAGTGGTCGGCGGCCTCGGAGGGCATCGTGACCATGATCCGCACGGCGCGCTTGCCAGAGGGGGCACCCAGAAGCCGGTTGGTATTGGCGTGAAGCACCTGCGGCCCGCTGGCGAAATTCACCGGCGGCTCGTGCATCTCCGGCAGCGGCAGTCCCGCTAGCGAATGAAGCACCCGGTAAACCGCCTGGATCGAGGCCATCGAGCTGGCCTCCATCCCTCCGAGCGAGGTGAGCCCCATCGGGATGAGCTTCGACTGAAGCGGACGAAGGTCGAGCTGCCTGACCGCCAGGTAGTGCAGGAGGTTTCTTGCGCTTGCCCGCGCGTTCGGGCTGACATTTTCCAGCGCCTCGGTGAACGTGGCCTCGATCGCCAGCTGGCGATCGAGAAGCCGGGCGATTTCGGGGATCAGTTGGTTCGCATTCGCGGAAAGTTCGTTGCTCATAGCAAGGGGATGGACTGACGAAATTTATGGTTCCCGCAGATGAAAAACCCGGCAATCCCGCCAGTGTGACAAAATTGTGACAATCAGCTGGCGGCTACTTTTTGCCCGGTGCCTGCAGGTTGAACATGCCCGGACGCTGGCCTGGGCGTCTGGAATCGACTGCGAGCCGCTGCTCGGTCCACCGTGCAAGGCGCACGAACGGGAGCCCGATGAGAAGGTAGATGGCGGCGATGACCAGCCCGGTGCCGAAATAGTCGAACGTCTGCGTTGCGATTCGGTTGTAGGCCCCGGTAAGGTCGATGAGCGTGACCATCGAGACGAGCGACGAATCCTTGAGCAGGGAGATGAAGTCGTTGGTCACCGGCGGCAGGACCAGGCGGAACGACTGCGGGATCACCACAAACCGGAGCCCCTGCGAGTGCGTGAGACCGAGAGCGCGGGCGGCCTCCATCTGGCCTTTGGGGATCGCCATCAGCCCGGCGCGGTAGTTCTCGGCCTCGTAGGCGGCATAGTTCAGACCGAGGCCGATGACTCCTGCCCAGAACGGCGGCAGCTTGATCCCGAACTCCGGGTGCCCGAAAATAATGCCCAGGTTCGGCAGGCCGTAAAAAATGATGTAAAGCTGGATAAGGAGCGGCGTGCCGCGGACGACCTCGATGAAACATGTCGAGGCCCAGCGCAGCGGCCAGGGCCCGAAGACGCGCATGATGGCCAGCGTGAATCCAACGCCGATCGCGATGCACATTCCGACGATCGAGACGTTCAGGGTGAGAAGGGTCGCATCGAGCAGGAGCCGCCAGTTGGAGGAGTAGCGCTGGAGACGCGTCCAGAGCGTGGCGCTCTCCGCGTGCGACGCCACAAACGCCTTGTATTCGGTGTCGGGGAGAGACGGGGGCTCCGGCTGGCCGAATGCACCGGCTATCGTCGGCGTCCACAGCCCCCACCGGGAGAGGATGTCGCGCATGGTGCCCTTCGCGATCAGGGACTGAAGGGCCGTGTTGACCTCCTGCTGGAGCGCGGTGTTGCCTTTGGCGAATGCCATCCCGTAGGTGATCTGGCCGAACGGCGGGCCGCTGAACTGCAGGTTCGGGTTCGGTGCGGCGTAGTATTTTGCGATCGGGTAGTCCAGCAGGACGCCGAAAATCCGCCCGTTGGCGACATCCTGATAGGCATTGACCTCCTGTTCATACGGCCGAACGGTGACGCCGGGCGTCTTCTCCAGCATGGTGAGCGCGGCGGTCTGGTCGAGCGTGCCGATTTCCTTGCCTGAGAGCTGGCTGAGGGATGCGATCGGCGGGGATCCCTTGCGGTCCACAAACTGCTCAAACGTCACGTAGTAGGGATTGGAAAAAAGCACTTCCCCGGCTTTCTCCGGCGTGATTTCAATGCCGCAGATCACGAGGTCATACATCCCGCGCCCGAGCCCGGCGATGAGCCCGTCCCACGAGTTCTGGACGAAAACCGGCTTGCGCCCCATCTCCGCGGCGAGCGCCTGGATGATGTCGAATTCGAAGCCGGTCAGCTTGTTGTCGGAATTGTAAAACCCGTACGGCGCATTGCTGTCGGTGTCCGCCCCCCAGCGCAGAACCTTCTCGTCAGCGCGCAGCGATGCACCTGTCACCAGAAAGACGGCGAGCCCGGCGGACAGGACCCGCCGCGCAAACGGCACCCTCATTGGAACCTCCCCAGGAACCGGGCGGTCCGCTCGTCTTTCGGGTTTTCAAAAATCTCATCCTCGTCGGAAATTTCGACGATGTGACCGGCTTCCATAAAGACGATATAGTCGCTGGCATCGCGCGCGAACCGCATCTCGTGCGTCACAATGATCTGGGTCATCCCCTCGGTATCGAGCTGCTTCATGACGGCGAGGACCTCCGCGACGAGTTCGGGGTCGAGGGCGCTGGTCGGCTCGTCGTAGAGCATGACCTGAGGGTTCATGGCGAGCGCCCTTGCTATGGCCGCCCGCTGCTGTTGGCCACCGGACATCTGCGAGGGGTAGCGTGAGGCGAAGGCCGCCAGCCCGACCTTGTCGAGAAGCTGAAGCCCGCGGACGCGGGCCTCCTCCTTAGGCACGTTCCGTCCGATCACCGGAGCCAGCATGGTGTTCTCCAGAATCGTCATGTGGGGGAAGAGGTTGAACTGCTGAAAGACCATTCCCACCCGCTGACGGAGCTCGTGCGCTTTGCTGTCGAGATCTTTCGGGGGCGCGTCCTCGAGGCCGTGGCAATCGATCGTGACGCCCGCGATCGAAATTCTCCCGGCGTCCGGCACCTCAAGAAAATTCATGCAGCGCAGGAACGTGCTCTTACCGCATCCGGAGGGTCCGATGATCGAGACGAGGTCCCCCTTCTCCACGTCGAGACTCACGCCTTTGAGAATCGGCGTCTCATCAAAATTTTTGTGCAGTCCGTGAACCGACAGCAGGGGGGGCTCCATTGCCGTGCGTTCTACTTCCGCGCGGCCCGTATGGCGAGATCTCTTCGGAATGTGACGAAATTGTCACAATCGCCCGCTCTACCCGCCTGAGGCGGGTGCGGCCCACGGACGGCCGCTCTCGAGCATTTCGATCAGCTTCGGATAGACGAAGTCGACCCGTTGGTCGGCCTGGGCGGGGTCGATAAAATCATGCGGCACGTTGTCGGCTGCCGGGAATTCGTAGGCGGCAACAGCCGTGGGGCGGGAGGTGCGCCAGTTCGCCGCCAACTGCGCGGTGATGCGGTTGCTGGCCGCCCGGTCGGAGGCGGTCGTGACGACCAGGATGCTCCCGCAGGCGGGGGCCGAGCCGATGGATGCGTCGAGGACATTGGCGCCGAGCAGCATGGTCTCCCCGATGCTTCTCGTGGAGAACCGGGGATAGGCATGAGCGGGCCCGGGCAGGTCGGCGCGGTGATATGGATCCCACCAGAGGAAAACATTCGGTGCCCGGACGAGCATCCGGCCCATCGGGGCCCCGGCCCACTGCGGTAGTCCCGCCGGAGCGAAAAACGGAGCCAGGAGGACCGCACGGTCCACATCCGCGCGGTTCTGCGCGACCCACGCGGTGGTGGCCCCGTTGACCGAGAGCCCGGCAACGGTCAGCTGACGCCCAAGTCCGCGCGCGAGCGTGATCGCCTCGTTGGCGGCGTCGAGCATTCCCTGCGCGGTGAAGTCCCCGAGCTTGTCGGTCATCACATCGGCTTTCCCATGGCCGGGAGTGAGCGGGATGACCACGTTGTGCCCCCGCTCAAACAGGATCCGGCCGAGCTTGTCAAACTGCTCGGGGGAATTCGTGAGCCCGTGCAGAAGGACAAAAACCTGGCCGGTCGCCTCCCCGTGGAGGAACGCTCTGGGCCGGCCCTTGGGCGAGAGCGTTGGCGGGGCGGCGGCGATCATCTGTTCGACGGCGGCTTTGGCCGCGACAAATCCGGCGGGTGGTCGGCCATCAGGGGCCGAGTACCGCACATCCATCGGAAGAAATGCGGCGGCCAGAGCGGCAAGAAAGAGAACAGCCGCCCCGGATGCGGCGATGCGCGGAAGCCCGCGGGCGAGCCTTCGGAAATTCATGAGGGACGATCTATGCCAGAGCCCGAGGCAGGCGGAAAGCCCGCATTTGCCCGCCGATGCCGGCGGGCGCGGCCAGCCGGATTGTGCTTGTTCCGGGCAGGAATTCCCGTCATGGAAGGGTCCGGCAGGCCGCGGCATTTCCTGCGTGGAATGGCCGGTATGGCCTCGTGAATAACAACCCCACGCCCAACCAACCATGAACCGATCAACCAGCAACCCTGTCATTCCCCGGCGGCACGGCCTCGCGCTGCTCGCCGGCTGCGCCATTTTCCTTGCCCTGCCATGCGGCGCCTATGCCAAGTCCAAATGGGAATACCGCGTCGTCAATGCGAACATGCTCAACCGTCAGCTGGAAAATCTTCTCAACGCCAACGGCGCGCAGGGCTGGGAGCTGGTGCAGGTTAACTCCGCCGGCGTCGCCATCTTCAAGCGCCGCAAGTAGCGGCCGGTGGCGTCAGCGTGGGTGCAGCGGCAGGAGCCAGGCGACCAGCAGGACGCTGACCGCCATGACTGCCAGCGAGAAGGGCACGCCGACCTTCACGAAGTCTCCGAAGCTGTAGTTGCCGGGCGCGACGACCAGCGTGTTCACCGGTGACGAGATCGGTGTCATGAACGCGGTCGATGCCGCCAGCGCGACGATCATGGCAAACGGATACGGCGAAGCGTTCAGCTCCCCGGCCATGGCGAGCGCGACCGGCGCCATCAGCACGGCGGTTGCGGTGTTGGAGATGAAAAGGCCGAGGATCGCCGTGATCGCGAAGAGGCAGGCGAGCACCGCGTAGTCGCCGGCACCTCCGGTGAGCGCCATCAGGCCGTCCGCGGCCAGCTCGACGCCGCCGGTCTTCTGCAGGGCGATGGAAAACGGGAGCATGCCGACAATCAGAATCAGGCTCTTCCAGTGGATCGAGCGGTAGGCGCTATCGAGATCGATGCACCGCAGGGCACCCATCAGGAGGCACGCGATCAGCGCGGCCTGGACGTTGGGCACAACGCCGCTGACCATGAGCACGACCATGACGATCAGGCAGACCAGGGCATGAAGCGCCTTCCCG
>Ga0209398_1001148_pt1 | contig 14358 bp, 12 predicted proteins | sample AshMeaBigSpring_FD_184125 | JGI IMG/M metagenome (GOLD analysis project Ga0209398, IMG submission 184125) | Groundwater microbial communities from Big Spring, Nevada to study Microbial Dark Matter (Phase II) - Ash Meadows Big Spring (SPAdes)... | ecosystem: Environmental > Aquatic > Deep... | reverse complement strand
GAGGATCCTCCTCGTCGAAGACGACTCCAAGATCGCCTCCTTCATCCTCAAGGGGTTGAAAGCCGAGGGCTTTGCGGTGGACCATGCCGTCGACGGCGAACAAGGCCTGGACCTGGCGCTCACCGAACCTTACGCGGCCGCCGTCGTGGATGTCATGCTGCCCAAGCTGAGCGGGCTCGACCTGATTAAGACCTTGCGCCGGGAAAAGGTCAACACGCCGGTGATCGTCCTCAGCGCCAGGGGAGCGGTGGAGGACAGGGTCAAGGGGCTCCAGACCGGTGCGGACGACTACCTCGCCAAGCCATTCGCTTTTTCGGAACTGCTCGCCCGGATCCAGGCCCTGATCCGCCGTCACACCGGAGCGGCCGAATCCACGCAGCTTTCCTTCGCCGACCTTTCGATGCACCTGATCACCCGCGAGGTTTTCCGGGGGGAGAGCCGGATCGAACTGCAGCCTCTCGAGTTCTCGCTCCTGGAGTACCTGCTGCGCAACGCCGGCCGGGTGGTTTCCAAGACCATGATCATGGAAAACGTCTGGGACTACCACTTCGACCCGCAGACCAACGTGGTGGAGTCGCGGATCTACAAACTTCGCGAAAAAATCGACAAGGATTTCCCGGTCAAGCTGATCCATACCGTGCGCGGGGTAGGCTATGTCGTTAAGAAACCGGATTAAGGTCCGGCGCACGCTGGCATTCCGGCTGACGCTGTGGTACGCGGGAATCTTCCTGCTGTCCGCCGCCCTCGCCTTTTCCGCTTTTTACTACCTGATCACGGAGACCATTCGGGGCCGCACCGACCAGGAGCTGCTGGCCGAGGTCCGCAGCTTCTCGTCGATGATGGCCCTGCAGGGAATCGAGGCCGTCAAGCGGCAGGCCCTGCTCGAATCGCACGCGGCGGGCGAGAAGCAGGTCTTCATCCAGCTGGTCTACCCCGACGGCCGGCTGTTTTCCTCCTCGAACATGTCCTATTTCCACAACATTCCGGTTTCGGTCGAAGCCATCGGCCGCATGCTGGAGCAGCGGGAGCCTTTCTTCGCCACGGTCAGCTCCCCAGACCACCGCCATGAGATCCGCGTGGTCTATGCCTTGCTCGGACCAGGGCTGGTCATCCATCTCGGCCAGTCCATGGACGATCTGACCCGCTTCATCGAGGCGTTCAAGCGCATATTCATCGGGACCATGGCCGCCCTTTTCGGCCTGGCGGTGGGCATCGGATGGTTCATGGCGCGCCGGGCGCTGGCCGGGGTCGAAAAGGTCACCCTGGCGGCGCAGCGCATCGCCGGCGACGGCCGCCTGGCCGAACGGGTTCCGGTCGGCCGGGGCGGGGACGAGATCGACCGGCTGGCCGAAACCTTCAACCGCATGCTCGACCGCATCCAGGGACTGGTCAACGGCATCAAGGAGATGACCGACAACATCGCCCACGATCTTAAAAGCCCGCTCACCCGCATCCGCGGCCAGGCCGAGGTCGCGTTGACCTCCGGCGGAGTGGCCGACGAATACGAAGCCATGGCGGCCAGCGCCATCGAGGAATGCGACCGGCTGCTCGAGATGGTCAACACCATGCTCTTCATCTCGCGCTCCGAGGCCGGAGTGGCCAAGCCCGAGCTCAGGGAGATGGATCTGGCCGAAGTGGTGCGCAACGCCTGCGAGATCTTCCAGACTCTCGCGGAGGACAAGGAGGTCGCGCTGACTTGCAACGCCCCCCAGCGGCTCGTGTTCACCGGGGATGTGCGCCTCATCCAGCGCATGCTGGGCAACCTCCTGGACAACGCCATCAAGTACACCCCGGCCGGCGGCTCGGTCAGCGTGACGCTTCAGCCAAACCCGGAGGGCGCGGTTGCCATTGCCGTAAATGACTCCGGCGTGGGCATTTCCGAAAAGGACCGTCCCCACATCTTCGAGCGCTTCTACCGCGGCGACCCCAGCCGTTCTCAGGCCGGAGCTGGTCTGGGTCTGAGCTTGGCCCGCGCAGTGGCCCGGGCTCATGGGGGAGACATCACGGTTGACAGCAGCCCTGCATCCGGTGCGATCTTTCGAGTGCAGCTTCCCGCATCGAACGTATTGACGGAATCATGATAGATGTCTTTTTCGAAGCCATCATGATTCAGACTCTCTCAAAAAAAATCATGGGAGTTTCAGCGCCGGCAGTTGCCACCGCGTAGGCTCCTAAAATCTTGACATGCTATTGAATATTTGCGATTTTCGTGGCACGAGATTGACGAATCATCCGTTGATTGCAATGCACAACGAAACAGTGGCGACCCCCAAACGCTCAAACAGAACATAAGGAGGATTTTCATGGCTGAAATCAAGACGCAGCCGCAAGCCGAACCGAATTACGTGGTCATCGAAAGCGGCAAGACCACGCTGCGCGACCTCTACAAGAAAGAGGACTGGATGGCCGTCTGGATGGGGTTCTTCCTCCTCCTCGTCGGGCTGCTCATCTATCTGCCGCGGCCGCCGGAAAAAGCGGCCGAAATCCCCAAGTACAACGCCACTATGAAGGAGGAGGCCGCCAGGGCGCCGTTTAAGACCATCGAGTGGCACAACGCCTCATCCGCCAAGCGCGGCGTTCGGGCCACCAACCAGGACTTCGCCAAGACCATCCAGAACTTCCTGTCCGCCCCCAGCGACTGGAACACCAACCCGATCGACGCGCTCTACCGCAGCGAGGAAGCCGCCAAGGCCATGGGCGCACCGTTCAAGGATGCGGCGGACAAGGCCAAAGCCGCGGCCGACGCCGGCCTGGCGAGCGCCAAGACCGCCCAGGCCGCGGCTGCAGCCGCCGGCTTCAAGGACACGACCCTCAACGCGGCGGCCGAGAAGGAGATCAATGCCTGGCAGAAGGCCAAGAACGCCGCCTCCAAGGCCGACGCCGAAGTCAAGGTCAAGTCTTACAACCGCATACCCTACCTGATCGGCCTCTGCATCATTTTGGCGGTCTTCTTCGGCATCGGCAAGGCCATCATGGGCGTTCCGTTCGGCCAGTTCGTCGTCGGCTTCCCGGCGGTATTCGCCCTGGCCATCCTGGCCTACATGGCTGAAACCCAGGCCCTGATGAAGTACTGGGGCTTCGGCTTCCCGCTGTGGGCGATCGTTTTCGGGCTGCTCATCAGCAACACGATCGGCACCCCCAAGTGGATGCAGCCCGCGGTCTGCACCGAATACTACATCAAGACCGGCCTCGTCCTGCTGGGCGCCGAGATCCTTTTCAACAAGATCCTCGCCATTGGCAAGCCCGGAATTTTCATCGCCTGGATCTGCACGCCGGTCACCCTGGTCCTGACCTACTGGTTCGGCCAGAAAATCGTCAAGATGCCCTCCAAGACCCTGAACATCACCATCTCGGCCGACATGTCGGTCTGCGGCGTCTCGGCGGCCATCGCCACCGCTGCGGCCTGCCGGGCCAAGAAGGAAGAGCTCACGCTCGCCATCGGCCTTTCCATGGTCTTCACGGCCATCTGCATGGTGGGCCAGCCGGCCTTCGCCAAGCTGGTGGGGATGCCGGAGATCCTGGCCGGCTCCTGGATGGGCAGCACCATCGATTCGACGGGCGCCGTGGCCGCGGCCGGTGCCTTTTTAGGCCCGAAGGCCCTCTACGTGGCCGCCACCATCAAGATGATCCAGAACGTGCTGATCGGCGTCGTGGCCTTCTGCGTGGCCGTATACTGGTGCGCCAGAGTGGACTGCAAACCCGGCACCAGCGTGAGCTGGTGGGAAATCTGGTACCGCTTCCCGAAGTTCGTGATCGGCTTCATCGTCGCTTCGATCGTCTTCTCCATCATCGATCAGAATGTGGGCAGCGACATGAGCTCGATCATGATCGACCACGGCGTGCTGCGCGGCTTCACCCGCATCGCCCGCGAGTGGTTCTTCGCACTCGCCTTCACCTGCATCGGGCTCGAAACCAACTTCCGGGAGTTCGGCCAGTACTTCAAGGGCGGCAAACCCATCACCCTCTACGTCTTCGGGCAGTCCTTCCAGCTTGCCTTCACGCTGCTGGTGGGCTACATCATGTTCTACATCGTTTTCCCGGAGATCACCGCCGCCATCTAACGGCATGACCTCAAAATGCGCATACATCGCCGGCACCGGCTGTGAGACCTCGGCACTGCAGCCGGTGCTGGCCCCCTGGCTCAAACTGATCGTCGGTTTCGTCCTGATCTGGGCGCTGATATTCGGGATCGGGTCGCTCGCTCAGCTCCTGCCCGGCGCCCGGCATATGGCACGCGTGATCGACGAACGCGGCCTGCGCGCCACGGCGCTCTACTATACGGATTTCGAGGAGCCCGCCGAAGGCTCCGAGCGCATCCGCGACAGCCTCGAATACACGCCTCGGACAAGCCGGTAAGCGCCGTCCCGCGCCAATCTCGACCGCCTTCCTCCCGGAGTCGCATGAAAGGTCTGGAACGCAAGAAAGCGCTGATTCTCGATCGTGAGCTGGCGTTTGCCAATGCCGTCGGCGCCGCCGTGTTCGAGAAGCCCAGGGTCAGCTTCTGGATGGTGCTGGTCCCGTTGCTTTTCCTGTACTTCATCTATCGCATGCAGAGGTTCAGGAACGGCCGCATGCGCTTCGACCAGGAGTTCATGGTCACCCGCCGCAGGGCCATGGACCTGGCGGTCGAGGCCGTGGAGACCGGCGCCAAGCCGGACATCGAGCGGATCGCCCGGGAATCCGGTCTGGCGGACGCCTTGGAGAAGCCGTATTCCGCCTGGCTGAAAGCGCTGGTCGAATATTACGCGGACTTGCTGGCCGCAACCGGCGACAGCTTCGAATCCCTCGTGCGCTCGGCCTACCGCAACCGCACCAACTACCTGTTGGCTCTGAACCGGCTGAACGCGGTCGAAAAGGAATTCTACGGGGCCTTGAAGCCCCAGATGGCCTCGACGGAGGGGGCGGCGGCGGTCATCGCCACCATCGAAGAACAGTCCCGGCGCCTGCGCCGGGAACTGGCCGAGAGCGCCTTCGCTTGAAACCCGCCGCTTTCGCCTGCTCCTGGCACTCGGCCTGCTCCTCGCGTTGCCCGGCCTTGCCGGCTGCGCCGATGCCGGCGCCATCGAGGAGCGGCCGCTGTTCGCGCGCCGCGTGCGAGACGGCGGGATCGGCCCGTCAGTTGCTTGCGCCCCGAATCTCGAGCAGCTCCCGGCGGGCGTCCTCGGATAAGCCGAACCGCTCGATTTCCCCCTTCAGCCTCTCGGCGGTTCCGTAGCGTCCGAGGTAGCCGTTGACGCGGGCGGCTGCCGTGGAGTTCACCAGCTCGGCGTCCTGGGGGTAGTAGCGCTGCAGGTCTTGCAGCAGGCGCCTGTTCCGGCGCAGGTAATATTTCTGGTGGTAGGCCTCCGCGTGGTAGAATCGGTCGAAGGGGAGCAGCTCGGTGCGGATGGGGCGGCCGAGCTTGGCGGCCAGCCGCGCGCGGCTTTCCTCGGCCATCCGTTTCTGGTCCTCGTCGTGGTAGAACACCACCGCCTTGTACTGCGTCGACCAGGACCGGCTCGTCGGGTCGTGCTCGCTCCAGAAGAGCTCGAGCAGTTTCCCGTAGGAAATGCGTTCGGGATCGAAATCGATCTGAAGGGTTTCGGTGTGATCGCCCAGGCGGTGGTAGGTCGGGTTTTCCTGGGCCCCGCCCGCGTACCCCACTCGCGTCCGGACCACGCCGTCAAGGACTCCGAACCTGGAGTCCGGGCCCCAGAATCAGCCCAGGGCAAAGGTGGCTGTATCCAGCCGCATCGGCGGGGCGGCATCGATCGGCGGCACCGCCTTGTCGGATGGCAGCGAGCCGCCCGGCGAGCGGCTTTCCGGCTGGGCATCGGCCAGACGGCCGGAGCCCAAGACCCCCAGCAGTGCAAACAGAAAAACGGGTAATCGGTTCTTCATGGGGTTCCTCCTTGGTCGCAAGCGCATGCGCGTCGCGAAAAGATAACCATCCGCTGCGGGTGCGCCAGTGCCGCCCGGGGTGCTGCGGAGCCGATTAAACCGAATGGTGCAGGACGACCCTCCAAAAATGATGTACGAGTTGCGCTTGCTGGCCACGGAGTCGGCAACCGGGTATTTCGGCTGCGTGCCCCGGATGGATCTCGGCTATGAGGGCTTCCTGGACTACGCACGCCGCCATCCGAACGACGAGTTCATGCGCAGGCACCTCCTGCGCATCATCCAGGCTTGGGATGAGGCTCAACTGAAGCGGTCGATCGCCGGCATCGATGGCGATGATCGGTTTCTTCAGGCGCTGCTGTGGGAAGCCTGCCAGGCTCGCCCCGGTCCCAAGAAACGCAAACGGAAGTTTCCGCCGAAAGGGCTCGCATCCCTCGCAGCACATACCCCTCTGATCGACCTTAAATCGCATCTTCTCAGGGATCGAAACCTGCACTCCAAGTGGATCGAGCTTTTTCGCCAGAACATCCTCGAACAGAAACCGCTGCCGGCCCCTCAAACCCTCGGGTGGCCGGCGCCGGTACCCGCCCGGGCGGTCAAGGGTGTCCTCCAGCCGCGGGCGACCTTGAGTCAACTCCTTGAAGCGCCGCGGCAGCTGTCCCCCCGGCCCCCGGCCCTGGAGATCGGACCGGAGCAGGTGCAGGCCTTGGCTCTCGAGCGGCTCCGGCGGGCCGGAGTGGTCGTCGGCGCCGAAATGCGCCACACCTCGTCGCTCAGCCCGGTCGCCATTCTGCGGCGCTGGCAGATGGGGACGTCGGTGCACCTCGGCCGGCATGGGTTTTCGGTTTCGGGGGAGCTTACGGCCTACGGCCGCGGGGTCGATTTCGAGGCGGCCCGCGCGGCCTGCGTGATGGAGGTCGTCGAGCGCTGCTCCTCCTTCGCCAGCTTCGATGCCAAGGGGCTCGTGGGCTACGTCCAAAACCCGCGGCTGGTGCGCGCTCGGCTGTCCGACCTGCGCGGAGATCGGGTGGAGGCGCTCGATCCCAACGGCCTGGCGCTGGAAGCGCCCTACCGGGATGAACCGCTTTACTGGATGGAGGCCCGGGAGCAGACCGCGGCCGGACCCCGACCCATCTTCGTTCCCGCCCAGTGCGTGTTTCTTTTCTGCAATCTGGACGAGATAAAGCTCTTCTCGGCCCTGGGCTCGACCGGGCTAGGGGCGGGCGTGGCCATGGCGGGCGCCAAGCTGAGCGCGCTGAGCGAGGTGATCGAGCGGGACTGCGAGGGGACGACCCCCTTCGACCGGTCGCTGTGTTTTGAGATCGAAACGCGCGACGAGCGGCTGGCGGCGCTGTTGGAAAGCTATCGCCAAAACGGCATCCACCCGCAGTTCCAGGATCTCACCCCGGCGGTGGGGCTGCCCTGCTGCAAGTGCTTCGTGACGTCCGCCGACGGCCGCATCGCCAAGGGCACGGGCGCGCACCTCGATGCCCGTCGAGCCCTGCTTGCGGCGCTCACCGAGACGCCGTTCCCCTACCCCGCAGGCCCGCCGTCGCGACCGGCCATGGAAGGGCTGGTGCGCGTCCCGGTCGAGGCGCTGCCCGATTATTCCAGCGGGGACCCGGAAGAGGATCTCCGCAAGATGGAAACCCTCCTGCGCGCCAATGGCTTCCGCCTGATCTACGCCGACCTCACCCGCAGCGACGTGGGGCTGCCGGTGGTGCGGGCGGTCGTGCCGGGAATGGAGATCCTGGCCGATTTCGACCGTCACTCCCGGGTCCACCCCAGGCTGTACGCCAACTACCTCAAGCTGGCCTCAAAGAGGGGTTCTCTGCCATGACCGCCTTCTCCCTGGGCCTCCTCCTGGCGGCCGGCTTCGTGCACGCCGGCTGGAACTACCTGGCCAAACAGGCCGGCGGCGGCACCGTTTTCGTCTGGCTGTTCGCCTCGATTTCGGACAGATCGGAGGAATTCATGAGTGGGCGGGGCAGATGAAGAAGTCGGGAAAGATGAGGTTTTTCGGCTTCAGCACCCATTCGAAAAATTTCGCGGGTTCAGGGATCCGTATCGACTTCCCAGCCCATCTCGATCGTCAGCCAGTGCGGAAGGAGCAGGATGGAACGGGAATAATCAAGCCCGGCCCCCTCGACATCGTCCCTGATCAGATCCGCGTAGGGCTGCGCCGCGCGCAGAACGGTGGCGAGCACGGCGGGCACAGCCTCGATCGGCGGGTCGTCATGGGAGTACGGGCGGCAGGCGCTGGGGTCCGAGCTCACGAAATGCGTCCGGCATATGACCGGCCGGGCCGGGTAGGCGCTGCAGGCGCCGTCCACCAGGAGCGGGCAACAGGTCGCCTCTCCGCCACCGTCAGGCTCGGCCGGCGCATGCCCTGAGCGCTTCCGGCTGTCCCAAGCGAGCCACGCATCGGTCCGCCGCTTCAGCTCCCGGAGCCGCACCACCGAAAAGGTCCGCCGGATGTATTGCCCCAGGGCGTGCGCCTCGGCGGGGTTCGTTTGAATGTGCTGGCCGCAGCAGCTGCAGCAGCCCCGCCGACAGCTCGCAGCCGTCCCCTCCTCGCGGCGCAGCCGTTCGAGCTCGCAGCCGGTGGCCTCGTCGATGCGGGCGTAGGCGTCCCTGACCAACCGCTCCCGCGGTGTCAGCGGGGCGCTTGTTTGGCATATGCAAACCGAATGCATGTCTGTGCGTGCCATGGCCAAAACCTGCCGAAGCCGCGGTTTAATGACGACCGGCTAAAGCGGCTCGTTGCGCTCGTCGTAAAACTCGGCAGCCGCAAGAAGGCGCGCGTAGTTTCTGCGGTTGAACCAGCCAAGGTAGTCGTCCTCCGGCCGCGTGCGCTCCTCTAAAATTCGCCAGACGTCCGCCGGCACGTCCCAATCTCCGTTCTCCAGGTTCTCCTTGAGCTGATCCTCGCTCTTTACGCCGACGATCACCGCGCTGACGAATTTGCGCCCCAGGGGCCACCCGATGGCGAGCCGGGCCATGGGAATCGATGATTCCCGCGCCACCTGCTCCAAGATGTCCGCGATGCGGAAACCCTGCGCATTCCAGAAGCGCGGGCCGTCGACCTGGGTGCGATGGAAATGGCGGGTTCCCGCTGCCGGCTCCGTCATTCCCTTGTATTTCCCGGTCAGGAGCCCGGCGCCCAGCGGGCTGTAGGCGGTCAGCCCGATCCCGTGGTCCACCGCCGCGGGAATGAGCTCGCGCTCCAGTTCGCGGTGGATCAGGCTGTAGATGTACTGGCCGGCTGTCAAACGCTCCAATCCCATCCGGCCGGCCACCCCGGCGGCCTTGGCGATCTGCCAGCCGAAAAGGTTGCTGCAGCCCAGGTAGCGGACCTTGCCCTGCCGCACCAGATCGTCCAGCGCTCGCAGGGTTTCCTCATAGGAGCTGACCGGGTCCGGACCGTGAAGGTAATAGAGATCCAGGTAGTCGGTCCGCAGGCGCTTCAGGCTGGCCTCGCAGGAGGCCATGACGTGCTTGCGGGACAGGCCGGACTGGTTGGGCTTCGGCCCCATGGGAAAGAAGCATTTCGAGGCGATGACCAGATCGTCCCGGTTCACCTGGGGCAGGAAAAACCCGACGATCTCCTCCGAGCGGCCGCCTGCGTAGACGTCCGCGCAATCGATGAAATTGCCGCCCGCATCAATATATCTTTTTAGAATGTCATGGGCCTCCGGCTCGCCGCAGCCCCACTGTTCGGCTCCAAAGGTCATGGTGCCCAATGCGATCCGCGAAACCAGCAGTCCGGATTTGCCTAAATATCGGTATTTCATGGGCCGCTCCTCGAAACAAGAAATGGCAGGATGCACCAGCGGGATCGGCCGACGGTCAGCCCCGGCCCAATTCGGCTTTGATGGCCGCCGCCAAATTGTAAACGGTGTAGGGTTTTTTTATATAGCTGCCCGCACCCAATCGCTGAGCGCTGCGGACGCGGTCGGTCTCCGCATATCCGCTGATGATGATGGCCTTCTGAAGGGGGTGGGATTTCTTGACGCGGCGGTAGGTCTCAAGGCCGTCGATGCCGGGCTCCATGATCATGTCCAGGATCATGAGATCCGCTTTTTCATGCTGGAGAAACTCGACGGCTTTTTCGCCGCTGTCCACGGACTTGGCGGTATAGCCGAGCTGCGAAATGATCCTGGCGGCGATTTCGCGCTGCTCGTTCATGTCGTCCACTACCAGGATCGTTTCACCGGCGCCCCTGTACTTGTCCAGGGTTGGTTCCGCAGACATCTGAATAAACGCTTCACGCGTGGCCGGAAAGTAGGCCGTGACATCGGTGCCCATGCCTTCAGTGCTGCGGACGTCGATATGCCCCTTGTGGTCCTGCACCGTGCCCCACACCACCGCCATGCCCAACCCGGTCCCGCTGCGGCCCATTTTCTTTTTGGTAAAAAAGGGCTCGAAGATCCGCTGCAGGTCCTCAGCGGATATGCCGACGCCTGAATCCGAGACCTGCAACACCACGAACTCGCCCTCCTCGATTACGGGGGGCCGTTTGGTTAAGGCATCCAGGTACCGGTTTTCGGTCGTGATCCTGATGGTTCCGCCCTCAGGCATGGCTTCGGCGGCATTGGATACCAGATTCATGACGGTTTTCGAAAGATGAATCGGTGAACCCTTGATGTTCAGCAGGTCCGGCGCCAGGCAGGTATCGACGTCGACGAATGGGTGCAGGGTTTTCAAACGCTGGTATTCAGGGCTCAGCAGGTATTCGGACACCAGATCGTTCAAGTTGACGATATCCTCGACCGGTACGCCGCGACGGGCCAGCGTCAGCAGGTCCTGAACGATATCGGCCGCCTTTTTTCCGGATTCCTGGATAACCTCGATCGGCCTGCGCATCGGACTTTCTTTGGGCATGTCCAGCAGCAGCAGGTCCGGATAGCTGACGATTCCGGAAAGCACGTTGTTCAGGTCATGGGCCACGCCTCCGGCCAGGGTTCCGAGCGCCTCCATTTTCTTTGACCGCGCCAGGCTTTCACGCAGTTCAGCCTTCTCTTTTTCGGCCTTGTAACGCTCGGTGATGTCGCGGATGACCCCCAGAAATCCGGTCGGCTGACCGGTGTGGTCCAGAAAAAACGAGGCCGTCACTTCGGCCTTTACGATACTGCCGGTCTTGTGAAGCAGGTCCAGTTCGAGAGTGGCGAACTTCTGAAATGAGCCGGTCTCTTTCCCGATGCGGTATCGACCCCTGAACTCGCTCAGCGCCCTCTGCATCGATTCGGGCGTCATCACTTGTTCCATCGTGAGCTGCTTGTATTCGTCTGGACTCCAGCCTTGTATGCGCTCGATCGCCGGGCTGAGATAGGTGAAGCGCAGCTGCATGTCCATCGTCCAGATGACGTCTTGAATGTTTTCGGCCAGCAGGCGGTATTTGCGCTCGCTCTGCTGGAGGTCTTTCTCCGATTGACGCCGGACCTTTATTTCCTGCTTCAGCTGTTCCTTGGCCTGAATCAGGTTTTCTCGCTCCGCGTGCAAGGCGGCGGTCGCCGCTTCGGTTCTTCGATTCAGCGCCTGCAGACCGTTGACCAGAACGGCGACCGACACGGCGGAAACCGCATTCAGGAAAATGAAATTGGCGGCGGCGGTGGCCGCGCGCACGAGGGTGAACCCGGCCGGCGGGGCGGCCGCGTATCCCTCCGCCGAGAGCCAGCCGAGGATGACAAGGGTCACCGCATTTAAAAGGGTGGCCGCGAGGGCCCCCGGCAGCCCCAGCAGAACGCCGGACAGCACCGCGAAACAGAACAGCCAGGCGGGCCCGCCGCTGACAATTCCGATCTGAATGATGATGAGAACGCCGACAGAAAAGGGAATGAGCAGGAGTAAGGCCGCGCGAATGGCCAGCCGGACACGATGGCAGAGCAGAAGGAGGCCGGTGAGCAGAAATGCCAGAACATCGAAGATGGCCAGCACCCAGAAGCCTTCGCTGACCGCCACATAAAGCGCAGGTGCCAGTGCGACCAGACAGAAGCCGGTGCTTGCCGCCAGCACCGAAAACAAGATTCGTTCACGCCAGTAGGCCAGGCCTTCCCTGGTCGGATCAGGCTCGTCCGGGGAGTATCTCTTGTCGAAGAAGGATTTGGCTGAGGCGCTCAGCTTGTCGATGGCGGGCGAAATTAGATTGGTAAAGAGAGACATGGTGCCGAGGCCTCGATGATCGGCGCGGGTTTACTTTAATACAGTAGGATAACACCTATTTACCTTCGGCACAATCGGTGCGAGGGCGGAAACGGTTTTACTCGGGGAATTGACCGTCCGGCTGTGCCCGGCGTGGAACCCCTGCCGCAGGACGCTCATGAAGGATTGCGGGATACGAAGTCGTCGTCTCAGGGCGTCGCCCAGACCGCGATCGGCACCGTGCTGATGCTGTTCTGGGGGCTGCCGGTCAGGACCCGGTCGCTGTAGGCGATGTAGACCAGGACGTTGCGCTCGCGGTCGAGGAACCGGACCACCTGGAGCGTTTTGAAGACCAGGCTGCGCTGCTCGTCGAAGACGCGCTCGCCGTCTTTCAGCTCGCCGAGGATCTTGATCGGCCCGACTTGGCTGCAGGAAATGCTGGCGAAGCTTACGTCCTCCGCTACGCCAAAGGCACCCTTGACCCCTCCGGTCTGGGCCCGGGAGATATGGCAGGCGACGCCCTTGACCTTGGGATCGTCGAAGCCGTCGACCACGATTTTGTCGTTGGGCCCCAGCCATCGAAAGTTGGTGCTGACCGCGCCGGTCGTTCCGCGCTCGGGGCGGCTGAAAAACCACCACCCCGCGCCGGCTAAGACCAGTAGCACCAGCGCTCCAAGAATGATGCCGATTGTTTTCATACGTTCTGCCTTCGCGAGATGAGGTGCAACATATGGATCGGCCTGTTTACGACGTCGTCTGCCGGCCTGCCCCCAGGTTGAGCACGGCGCTCACCGGCTCTTTGGCATCCACCGCGGCCGGGGGCTTTACTTCGATCCGTTCGGCCGGGATTTTGCCGGCCTCGCCCAGCTCGGCGACGACTGCCTGGGCGCGGGCATCGGCCAACCGGGCGAGTGCGCCGTCGTCCACCGGTTCGGCTGCCGCCAGGCGGTCGAACAGGATCTTGGCATTCCGCCCGGGATCGTCGGACCCGTCTTCCGCGGCGGCCGCACCCTTTGCCGTTGCATCTCCTTGGGACTTTTCATCAGCGGCTTTCAATTCGGCTTTCACCGCCCGGAGCGCATCGGCGCCGAAGCGCTCCGCGAACATGGCCTCTAGCGCCTTTCCGGTTTCCGGGCTGCTGAAGTCCACGGGCCCGGGGTCCTCGCCCGGGACCGGTTTCTGTCCGAGACGGGCCGTCAGATTTCGGCTCAGGTTCATGATGCGCAGCTCCGCCAGGTCGATTTGCGGATGGTAGCGCCCCTGGACGGAGAGCTTGATCTGGGGCCGCTTCTGGAGCGCGCCGGCCAGCCGGGCGAGCTTTTCCTTCTCCGGCGGCGGCACGTCGGGACGGCCGGGATCGAAGGCTATCGTGTTGAACGCCTCATCCCCGCCGCCGGGGACAAGGGCCCCGAGCGCCCGGAAGGGGCTCGTCACGATCTTGGTGATGAAATTGGCGAAAGCCTTCCAGATCAGCGCGCCGAAGCGGAACTCGGGCGAATCCAGGTTGCCGCTGACCGGCAGCCCGAGATCGATCACGCCGTTGGTGTCCTCCAGCAGGGCGACGGCCAGATCGAGGGGCAGGTTGACCGCGTCCGGACTCTCCACTTTTTCGCCCAGGGCCAGGCGCTCCACCACGATCTGGTTGTCGCCCGCCAGCCGGCTCTTGTCGATCTTGTACTTCAGGTCCACCGACAGCTTTCCGGAGTCGATTTTGCGGCCGGCGAATTTTCCCGAATAGGGAGTGAGCCGGGACATTTCCACATTGCGGAAAACGACGCCGATGTTGGTGAAGGCCTTGGGGTCGGAGGCGTTCAGCTCGCCTTCGATGTTGGCGGTGCCGTAATCGTCCACGCGGCCGTCGAGTTTCACCTGGGCGCGCGCGCCGCGCGCCGAGGACACCCCGGATACGATGCCCTTCAGTTCGTGGATCTTGGTGCCGAAGGGCGTGAGCAGGCTGAGGTCCGCGAAGTTCACCTGCCCGCCGCTGACGAGAACCCGGCGCACCCGGTAGGGAAAGGGTTCGGCCGCCGCCGGTTTCTCGGCCTTTTTCTCTGCCGGGTCGGATTTGACCACCCGGGCGAAGTTGAGCGAGCGGTCCTTCTCGATGATGAACTTGCCTCCGGGCTGACTCACCCGGAGGTCTCCGATTTCAAGCCGGTTGGGTTCCAGTTGCAGCGTCAACTGTTCGGTCTGGACCGCCCGCCAGCCGACCAGGGTTTCCTTCCCCCCTGCTTCGGTGACCCGCAGATTGTCGACACTGAAACCGCCCTGATAGGCGGTCTGGGCCCCGGCGGCCTTGATCCCGTGCCGCAGGTTGCCCTTGGTTGAAAAGGTGCCCGA
>Ga0209398_1001146_pt1 | contig 14361 bp, 12 predicted proteins | sample AshMeaBigSpring_FD_184125 | JGI IMG/M metagenome (GOLD analysis project Ga0209398, IMG submission 184125) | Groundwater microbial communities from Big Spring, Nevada to study Microbial Dark Matter (Phase II) - Ash Meadows Big Spring (SPAdes)... | ecosystem: Environmental > Aquatic > Deep... | reverse complement strand
AATCGCAACCTCGCGGCGGTCGGGTTTGTCGAGCAGCGTCATGATGCGCAGTGAGGCCGGGCGCCGCTCCTGCAAGATGCGCAGCAGATAGTTGAGCGTGTGGCCGCTGTCGATGATGTCTTCGACAACGACGACGTTGCGCCCTTCGATCGAACAGTTCAGGTCTTTGAGGATGCGCACGACGCCGCTGCTGCTGGTGCCGGCGCCGTAGCTGCTGGTCGCCATGAAGTCCAGTTCGTGCGGGATCGTGATGGCGCGGATCAGGTCGGCCATGAAGATGATGCTGCCCTTGAGCACCGAAACCAACAGCAGGTCTTTGCGCGCATACTCGCGGTTGATCACGTCGCCCAACTCGCGAATGCGTTTGCGGATGGTGACCTCATCGACCAGCACCTTGGCGATGTCCTGATGCAGGCTCACTTTGTCGAAGACCGGCCGGTGTGTCTGGGTGCTCATGATGCGTGCTGTCCTGTGGTCGTGCTTATGGAGTGGTCGTGCGCACCTGGCGCACGGTATAGACTTGACCGCCAATTGTCAGCCGAAAGCCTGGTTCAGCCGTCGCCGGCGCGACATCTGTGACTGGCGTCGACGTTGGTTCAACCGCCGCGGCCGGCGTCGCCGTGATCGGCGCCTGCTCGACAGGGCCGGCCGCCTCCACTAGCTCGCCGAAGACCCACGCCCGCGCGCCAGCCGCCTCGACCTGCCACCACGTCGTCGCAGCATTGCGCCCGACAATCGGCAGCCGATTGCCTTCGACGGCATAGCCGAGCAGTTCGAAATCGACCCCCGGCCCAGCGCGCAGGTTGAGCACCGACGTGCGCACGATCGCGGTGGGCGTCTCCGGCGCAACTTCAGTGACGGGCGCTGGCGCACTCTCCGCGGCGGCAATGACCGGCGCACTGGCCCCCTTGAACTGACTGCTCCAGGACGCTGTCAGGTCAAGATACTGGCTGCCAAAGGCCGCGCTTGGCTCGATGTAGCTGCCTTCGGGCCATTCGTTGAAGCTGTTGATGACCACCCACTCGGCGCCGCCATCGATGGCCGCCTGCCAGCCGCGTACGTAGTAGGCACCGCCCTCGCGATCCGTGGCAAAGCCGCTGCCGGGGCGAATCTTGACATCGTTGTAGCCAGGCATGACGGTCGCCACCCACACGCGGTCGGCGGGGATGCGCGCGGCAAACTTCTGGTTCGTCGCCAGCAGGTCGGAGGGCGGATTCCAGGTGTTGCTGTAGAGATGGTGTCCATCGAAGACGCTGAGCAGCGACGTATCGACGCCCTCGCTCACCCAGAAGGCGTTGCGGTTGGGATCGACCTGGTTGCGAATCGCCGCCCACGTGTCCACGCCGTAGAGTCCTGGCCGCCAGAAGAAAACGACTGGGCGTCCGTCCACGCGCAAGTACGCGGGGTGGTTGGCGTGAACGCTCAACAGGTGTTGCAGCGCGCCCGTCGTCGCCTCGACGCCGCCCAGAAAAGGCGAGTCGGTCTCGAAGAGCGCAGCAATCTTGAAGCCGCGCGCCGCCGCTTCATCGAGCAGCGCGGCCAGGTTTGGCTCGGTCTGGTTACTGGCGCCGCTTGGCCCATACCAGGCGACGACAAAGGCGTCGATGCCGGCGCTTTTGGCCTGGTCGATGTGCCGCCCCATCACGCCACGGTCGCGGCTGACGTAGGGTTCGGCGGGCAGGTCGCTCAGTTTGTCGTAGTTCCAGGTGGCTTCGTCGAACCAGGTGTAGTAGAAGGCAAGCACCAGCCGGTCGGTGATGCTCTGTGCGGGCGGGCGGGTCGCAGGGGCGGCGCTGGCAGCACGCGGAACTTGCAGCAGCATACCAAGCACCATCACCAGGATCAGCAGGATCAACGTAATCAGGATGCGCCAGCCCAGGTGCAGCCCATAGTCCGGGCGTTCGTCAACAGCGGGCAGGGTGGCGTCGAATTGAATCGGTTCACGCGTTAGTTCTGTACTCACAAATCTGGATGGTATCACGCTGCGCGTGCGCGGCAAAAATCATTCGAGCGCGTGGGAGGTGTTGATTTGCGCGCCCGGCGCCAGTTGCATGGCGGGCAACGCCAGCAGTTCGCCCAGCATCATGGCCGTAGCGCCCCAGACTGTGTACTCGCCAAAGTCACCCAGCGTAAAGAAAGGCACTACGATCTCGCGCCCGCGCAGCGTCCACGGTTCGACGCGCCGGGTTGCCGGATTCAGGAGCGTGGTCAAGGGCGCCTCGATCAGCGCCGCCACCTCATACGGATCGGGGTTGAAGGTGGGGCGGTAGTCGATCCAGCCGACGATAGGCTGCACCAGGTAGTTGCTGGCCGAAACATAAAGCGAGGTGAGCTGTCCAAGCACGGTGTACTGGCTGGCATGGACGCCAATTTCTTCGTAGGTTTCACGTAGGGCAGTCGCCGTCAAATCGCCGTCTGTTGCTTCGTAGCCGCCGCCCGGAAAACCGATCTGCCCGCTGTGTACGCCGGGGTAGGTCGGGCGCAAGATGAGCGGGAGAAAGACCTGCCCGGCGTGCGGATAGAGCAGCGCCAGCACGCCGCCGCGCCGGGCGTCGGCGCGCGGGGCGTCGTCGAACTCGCCGCCGGGGCGTGGACGCGGCGCCATTTGATATTGCGCGTTGCGTCCGGGCAGCGGCGCACCCAAATCCCGGCGTAATTGTCGCAAAAACGGCTCGTAGATTTCCGGCATGTCAGCTCACGTCGTCACGCGGACGATCAACCCCTTGAGATATTCCCCTTCCGGGAAGGTGATGGCGACCGGGTGGTCGGCGCTCTGGCGCAGGCTTTCGAGCACCTGCACCGGCCGCCCGGCGTCGATGGCGGCGCCAAAGACAACCTTCTGAAAGAGGTCGCTGCTGACCAGCCCGCTGCAGCTAAAGGTCGCCAGGATGCCACCCGGGCGCAGCCGCCGCAGCGCCAGCCGGTTGATCTCTTTGTAGCCGCGCAGCGCCCGCTCCACCGCCGCCTGATTCTGTGCAAACTTGGGTGGGTCGAGGATCACGACATCGTAGACGCGGTCGGCTTCCGCTTCCCAGTCGCGCAGCACCGTGAAGACATCGCCGGCGATATTCTCTGCGATGGCGTCGGGGTCGAAGCCGTTGCGGCGCAGGTTGCTTTCAGCCAGCGTCAGCGCCTCGACGCTGCTGTCGATATTCGTGACGTGGGCGGCGCCAGCGTGCAGCGCGTGGACGGCAAAGGCGCCGGTGTAACTGAAGGCGTTGAGCACGCGCTGCCCAGGGCAATAGGGCGCCACGCGGCGGCGGTTGGCGCGCTGGTCGGTGTAGAAGCCGGTTTTTTGTCCGCGCAGCAGGTCGACGTGGAAGTGCAGGCCATCTTCGACGACTTCAATCATGCCGTCCGGCTCGCTCCCCGCCAGCCGCCCGCTCACCGGCGTTAGCCCTTCCAGCCGGCGCACCGCCATGTCGCTGCGTTCGATGACGCCGCACGCGCCGGTTTCAGCCAGCAGCAGCGCAGCCAACTCCAGCTTGCGGCGGTCGATGGCGAGTGTCCCTGCTTGCAGCACCAGGAAGTCGCCAAAGCGATCCACGGTGAGGCCGGGCAAGAAATCGCTCTCGGCGTTGATCAGACGCAGCGCGGTGCAGCCCTGCACTTCAGGCAAGGTGGCGCGCATTGCCAGCGCCGCCCGCACTCGCCGCTGCCAGAAATCGGCGTCGATCCGCTCGGCGGCGTCCCAAGTCAGCAGCCGCACCTGAATCTGGCTGCGCCGGTTGAGATAGCCGCGCGCCAGAAACGCGCCCTGTGCGTCGCGCACGTCTACGATCTCACCGTCGTCGACGGCAGGTGCAATCGCGCTGATGGCGCCGCTGAAAATCCACGGGTGACGCTGGCGCACCGGCTTCTCGCGTCCTGGCTTGAGGACGACGACCGGGTACTCACTTGGCAATGGTTTCGTCACGAAGATGCTCCAATTCCCAACCAAAGTCGTTAATGCGGATGGATTCGCCCGGCACGCGCACGGTGCATGTCGCCGGATCGTAGGTGAAGGCCAACTCGCCACCGTCGGGCGTCGTCAGGATGCCCGCGACGGCGGCGGCGCTCCGCTGCGTAAAGCGGACGCGGTAGCCTTTGTAGATGACCCAGTGTGTAAGTGCCTTGACATCGATGCGCATGATGTTTCCTCCTTTACGACCGGGTTGGCCCCTCCCTGACTGTCGGGGTTCCGGACTGCGTCCATGCCAGCACCAGGATGCGGCGCGTCTGTGCGGTGATCCGGGCGGCGTGGGACTGCGCCAGCCCGCACACCCAGAGCAGATCACCGCTGGCGGCGTCCACGATCACAGGCCAGCCGGGGCGCAGCGCCGGCGCAATTTTGGCGTCAGTGAACAGGTCGCCGACTGACTTGCGTTTACCCGCCAACCCCAGCGGGGCGATGCGGTCGCCGGGCTGCGGCGTCGTCAGCACCGGCGCGCTCACGGCCTCGGCGTCGAAATAGGCCGTCCAGCGGTCGGCGTTGTGGCGCCACTCCGATGATAATGCACTGCGGTCGATTGACTGGCTTGTCAACCGCCACGGCGCAACTTCAACGCCGTCGCTGACGGGGACGCGCGCGTGGCTTCGTCGCCAGCCGGGGTCGAGCCACGGGCCAGGCGGCGCGACCGGCAGCGCGTCGTGGCGATGCAGCGCCAGACAGCGCACACCGTCAACAGTGACGATGCTCCACTCCAGCCCTGCCGCCAGCGGCTGCGCACTCGCGCTGGCATGCGTTGCCATGAGCTGCGCGGCCAGCGTCGTCACCTGCGCCGCGCCGATGGTGCGCAGGTCGGCGGCTAATCCACGCAGCGCTGCTCGCAGTACGCCGCGGCGGTCACTGTCCGGCAAGCGTTGCAGCCCAGTCAGATCGAGCAGCACGCGCGCAGGGTCTTGTGTAGTATCAGGATACGTCCCCGGCGCGCCGCAGGTGATGGCGCCAGCCCAATCCACTGTGCGGCGTGCCGGGGACGTTGTCAGCGGAAGCAGGGCTTGCAGCGCCTGCCGGTCATGCGCGTCGAGGCGGTCGGCGTCGTCGGCCAGCAGCTCGGCGGTGCGCGCCAGCGTGGCGACTACCTGCGGGTTGATCTGCGCCAGTTGCGGCAGCACAGCATGACGGAGCAGGTTGCGGCTGTGCGTCGTGTCGGCGTTGCTCTCATCCTCGCGCCAGGCGAGCTGGTGACGGCGGGCATAGTCGGCCAAGTCGGTGCGCGTCACCGCCAGCAGCGGGCGCACCACACGCACCGGGCGCGGCGTCAGTGCGGCGTCGTCAAGCAGCGTGACCGGGCGCATCGCCGCCAGTCCGGTCAGCCCGCTGCCCTGCACCAGCCGCAGCAGCAGCGTCTCAGCTTGATCCTGTGCATGATGTGCGACCACCAGCACAGGAACCAACTCTGGCGGCGTGACGTTACAGGCGATTGCGCAGAGCGCGCGATAGCGCGCATGACGCGCCGCGGCTTCGAGGCCGCGCGGGTCGGCGTGCAAGCTGGCGCCGTCGAGCCGTACCATGTGAAAGGGCGTCATCATCTGTGACGCCAGGTCACGCACGAAGGCGGCGTCAGTGGCTGAGGTCGGGCGCAGGGCGTGATCGATGTGCGCCACGTGTAGATTGAATTGCCATTTGGGGGTAAGTTGCATCAAAATATGCAGTAGTGCCGTGCTGTCCAGCCCGCCGCTGACCGCAACGACAAGCGGGCGCGGCATCGAGGTTGGTGGAAACAGGGTATGTCGTTGCTGCGCCTGCTCGATCTGTGTCAGGACAGGGTCGAGCAAGGTTGCTGTCATTGCGTTGGTCGATGATTCTGGAAACACGCCTGCATTATACTGCATCGGCGATGGGCAAGAGGAAGCAGATCGGCATAATGTTGCAAAGTCTTTTTTGGCGGCGGTCTGCGTGTGGTATACTCAAGTGTAATTTTCCTGGAGTAAGTCCAAGGAAATGAGATGGATGCACTCACCGGGACATTGAAATGTCAGGTGCATTGAGGAGACAAATTACGTGTGAATAACCCGGTCGACTGGCTTTTGGGGCTGTTTTCACTCGATATCGGGATCGATCTAGGCACGGCCAACACGCTGGTCCATGTCAAGAACCGGGGTATCGTCATCAACGAGCCGTCGGTGGTCGCCATCGATATTTCATCGCGGCGGCGCAACAAGGTGAAGGCAGTCGGCAGTGAGGCCAAGGAAATGGTTGGGCGCACGCCGTCGCACATCGTGGCGATTCGCCCGCTGCAGGACGGCGTGATTTCCGACTTCGACGTGACCGAGCAGATGATCCACCATTTCATCGGCAAGGTGCATGGCGGACGTTTTGGCGCCGCCCGCCCGCGTGTGGTGATCGGCATCCCGTCGGGTGTGACCGAGGTAGAGAAGCGCGCAGTGCGCGATGCTGCGATCAGCGCCGGGGCGCGTGAGGCCGGCCTGGTCGAGGAGCCGATGGCGGCAGCGATTGGCGCCGGGTTGCCCGTGACGGAATCGATCGGTTCGATGATCGTGGACATCGGCGGCGGCACGACGGAAGTGGCGGTGATCTCGCTGGGCGGCATCGTGGTATCGCGCTCGATCCGCGTGGCCGGTGACGAGATGAACGAGGACATCATCAACTACGCCCGGCAGAAGTACAATCTGCTGATTGGCGAACGCATGGCCGAACGCGCCAAGATCGAGATCGGCTCGGCCTACCCGCTGGAGCGCGAACGCACGATGATCCTGCGGGGACGCAACCTGATCACCGGGTTGCCTGAAGCGGTGGAGGTCAGCTCGGTGGAAATCCGCGAGGCGCTCTCTGGCTCGGTGCAGGTGATTGTCGATGCGGTCAAGGCGACGCTGGACGAGACGCCGCCCGAATTGGTGGCGGACTTGATGGAGTACGGCATCGTGCTGGCGGGTGGCGGTGCGCTGCTGCAAGGGCTGGCGCAGCGTCTGCAAGACGAGACGCGTATGCACGTTTATGTGGCGGACAACCCGCTGACGGCGGTGGCGATGGGCACCGGCATGATTTTGGAAAAGCCCGAATTCTATCGCGAGACGTTGACCAGTATGCAACGAAAGGCGACGATTCGATAGCATTGTTCACGGATTTGATCGCTTCCCATGCGTAGCACCGAACGACGACCTCGGAATTTCAGCGATATTGGCGTGCGCGTCGGCCTGCTGGTATTGGCCGCCGTGCTGTTGATGGCGCTGCAACTCTCCGGCAACCTGCGCCCCGTGCAGAGTCTCATCACCCAGTTGACTGCACCCGCCCAGTTGAGCGCCACTGGCGTCACAACGAGCGTTGAAGGTTTCTTTGCGTCGATCGCACGGGTGCGCACCCTGGAGCAAGAGTACGCCGCGCTTCAGACACGCGCCGACCAGTTGGAGGCCGAGAACAGTACGCTGCGCGAGGTTGAAAAAGAGAACGAGCAATTACGCGCGCTGCTCAACTTTGCGGAGACGCGCCCACGCCTCGAGCTGCGCGGCGCGCAGATTGTCGCCCGCGTCATCGGTGAGGAGAGCACCAACTTCATCGAGACGATCCTGATCGACCTGGGACAGGTGCATGGGATTCGCACCGGGATGCCAGTCGTCACCGATCAAGGGCTGGTCGGGCGCATCAGTGAAGTGACCGAAAACACCTCGAAGGTGCTCTTGCTCAACGACGCCGGCAGCTCCGCCAGTGCGCTGCTGGCCGAAAGCCGGCTCAACGGCATCGTGCATGGCAGCACCAGCGGCGACCTGATTATGGACTTCATCCCGCAAGGGCCGACCTTTGAAATGGGCGAAGGTGTGCTCAGTTCGGGGTTGGGTGGTCAGTTCCCGCGCGGTCTGGCGATCGGTGTGATCGAGTCGATCGACTCGCAGCCCAACGCTGTTTTCCAGACAGCGCGTGTGCGCCCCGCAGTCGACTTCGGCAGCCTGGAGTTGGTCATGGTGATCACCAACTTCGAGCCTAACGAGTCGCTGCCCGATCTGCTGACGCAGCCAGAGCCGGTTACACCGACGCCTGTCGCCGCACCGACCGAGGAAACCACGCCATGAATCGCGGCGTACTCTATTACTTGATGATCCCGTTGCTGCTGCTGCTGTCGCTGCTGCAATCGACGACGGTGGCGCGCTTCAAGCTGGCGGGCGTCAAGCCGGAGTTGGTGCTGCTGCTCATCGTCATTGGCGCGCTGGTCTACGGAGCGCGCCCGGCCGTGCTCTGGGCCTTCATCGCGGGCATTGCGCTGGATATCTTCAGCGGTGGGCCGTTGGGCGCGTCGAGTCTGGCGTTGATGGCAAGCGCGCTAGTGACGGGGCTGGGACATCGTCCCTTCTCGCGCTTCAACATCTTGGTGCCGCTGACCGCCGCCGCGTTGGGCACGCTGGTCTATGCCGCCGTCTACCTCACGATCCTGGCGTTCCTGGAGGTGGCCGGCGTGTCAAGTCTGCGGCTGCCTCTGCTGGACACGGTGCGTGATATTGTGCTGCCCGTGACCGTGTATAATACGGCGCTAATGTTGCTGCTGCTCCCGCTGTTGAATCGCCTGCCGGAGAGCCAGGATTTGTAAGCGCGCGTGTTGCTGCGGTCGCCCGGTGAAGTTGCACCAGGACGCAGCGTGTGCGGCTGATTGAGTCATCATGTTCGAAGAACGCACAGGTCGTGACACTGCCAACCTTGCCATGATCGCCTTTCGCCTGGGGATCGTGATCACCTTCGTGGTCATGGTTGCCAGGATGTTTCAGTTGCAGGTGGTGCAGAACGCCCAGTACGAAACGCTGGCAAATCGCAACCGGCTGCTGCGCATCGAGACGGCGGCGCCGCGCGGCGTTATCTACGACAGCAGCGGCACGATTCTGGTGCGCAACCGACCTAGTTTCGAGGTGGCGCTGGTGCCTGAAGACTTGCCCTTCGATGACCCCGACACCGAAGAAGTCGACGAGGAAGCCATCGAGGTTGAAAAGGTGCTGCGCATCCTGCGCGCCGACACCGACCGTGAGGTGGCGCTGCGCATGGCGGAAATTCTCTTCATCAAGCTGGGCTACAACGATTTTGTGCGGACGGTGCAGAAAGCCAATGTACCGATCACGTTCCTGGATGAGCCAGCCTTTGTCGACCCGATCACGGAGGATGGTCGTCTTGCAATGGCCGAGCCGCGCAAGGTCTATTTTCCAGACCTGGGGCAGCCGCTGCCGCTTGAAGGGCTGGTCGCGCTGGCGCAGCGCGCCGTCGCTATCCAGAGCCAGGGCAGCGCCTCTGACCCAGTGCCAATCCTGGACGGCATCGACCGCATTCGCGCTTTTGAGGTTTCGGAAGACAGCTTTCGCATCCCAGCGGTGCGCGTCAATCAGGTGCCCGTGCGCGAGTACATCTACGGCGACTTGCTCAGCCACGTGCTCGGCTTCATGGGGCCGATTCCAGCGTTTGTGGCGGCGGAGTATGAAGAAGCTGGCTACAGCAACCCCAACGAGAAGGTGGGGCTGAATGGGTTGGAGTTCACCTATCAGGAAGATCTGCGCGGTAAGCCGGGTGTACGCAACTCCGAGCGCGACATCCTCGGTGTAGACGTGCGCACGGTTGGACCAGTCGTCGAGCCGGTGCCCGGTCTGAATCTTCACCTGAACATCGACCGCCGCCTACAGGCCGTCATGCATGACGCGCTGCAAGAGAAGATGACCGAACTCGACGCGCCGTGGGGCGTGACAGTGGCGCTCAATCCGCAGAATGGCGCCGTGCTCGGCATGGTCAGCCTGCCCGCCTACGACAACAACATCTTCGCTGAGCGCATCGATGAGGACTATCTTAAGCTCGAAGCCGATGAACGCCGCCCGCTGATCAACCACGCCATCGGCGGCTTGTATCCGCCCGGCTCGACCTTCAAGATGGTGACCGCGGCCGCCGGTCTGGCCGAAGATGTGATCACGCCGGAGACAGTCGTCGTGGACGCCGGCCCGATTTTCCTGCCCAACCAGTATTTCCCCAACGATATGTCGCAAGCACAGAAGTTTGTGAGTTGGAACCACAAAAACGGCGTGGTGCATGGTCGCCTCACGGTGGAAAGTGCATTGGCGCTCTCGAACGACATTTACTTCTACTATCTTGGCGGCGGCTATCTGGAAGACTTCAAGGGATTAGGACAGCGTCTGCTGAGCAAATGGACCGAGTTGTTTGGCTTTGGCGAGACGACCGGCATTGACTTGCCCGGCGAAGTCACATCGCTGGTGCCGACCGATCAGTGGAAACGTCAACTTTTTGCTGAACCGTGGACAACGGGCGACAGCTACAACATGGCGATCGGGCAGGGTTACGTCCTGGCGACACCAATGCAGGTGCTCATCGAAGTCATGGCCGTAGCAAACGGCGGCACGATCTATGTCCCCAAAGTGGTGCATCACATGACCGACGCCAACGGCGGCGTGCAGAAGGACTTCACACCGGAGATCAAGCGCACCCTGCCGATCTCCCCGGAGGAATTGGCGGTGATCCGCAAAGGCATGTGGGATGTGGTGAATGCCGACTATGGCACGGGACGCGCGGTGCAGGTGCCGGGGGTGGTGCTGGCTGGCAAAACCGGCACCGCCGAGTTCTGCGAGTACATCCCCGAAAAAGAGGACTGCCGCCGCGACGACAAAGACAACCTGCCAACGCACGCCTGGTTTGCGGCGTTTGGCCCCTATGACAACCCAGAGATCGCCATCGTGACCTTCATCTATGATGGTGGCGAAGGTTCGGCGGCAGCCGTGCCGGTGACGCAGAAGATCCTGCAGACCTACTTCACCGAGATCTCGCCGCAGCCGCAAAGTACGGACGCGGAAGCTGTGCAGGAGCCGTGAGGAAGCACGCATGAGCGAAACGCCCATTTCCGAAGCAACCACCCATCCCGCGCCAACCAATGGTTGGCCGGCGCATCATGTCCGCATTGCCGATCTGCTAGACGATGTGACGGTGACGGCGTCGAGTGACCCGGTCACGAATGGTGGCGACGGCAGCGCGCTGGCGGCAAAGCTGCCCGCCGCGCCACCCGCTGCGTCGCCCGCAACCAATGTGACGAGTCTGTTCACGCCGCTGCCCGAACGCGCCCTGAGTGCGCCGGAGATCAGCGATCCGCCGGCGCCACTAACCGAGGAGCGCAGCACGGCACTTCCCGGCGAGCGGCTGGTAGGTGCGCCGCGTCGTCCGGCGTCCGACTTGCCGCCATTTTTAGTGCAACCGGCGCCCACAACGCCTACGCCATTGATACCGCCAGCGTCGCTTGCGCCCGTGGCGCCGCCCGTCGAAGCGGTTGTGCCCACTCCTTCCCCCAGCGACGAAGACGACAACCCGCAGCCTGCCGACAACCAACTTGTCAATATCAAAGGCCGCAGCGACGGCATTGCTGTCGAAGTCGGGCATGGAAGTTGGCACGAAATTCTCGGCGCGCTCACGAAGCGGCTGGAGCAGTCGGCTGGCTTCTTCCGCCATGGCAGCGTGGCGCTCGATGTTGGGCCGCGCCCGGTGGTCGAAGATGAACTGCGCCAATTCGCCGCCGTGTTGACCCAGTTCGAGATGAAGCTGGGGGTTGTCCGCACCAGCTCGGAACGCGCCTTCCAGGCGGCGCTGGCGACAGGCATGACCGCCACGCTCGAATCACCCGAAGGCGCGCCGATGGCGGCGGCGGCGCCTGCGGCGACGAATACCGATGCCGCCAACTATTTTGTCTATCGCGGCTATTTACGCTCCGGACATCGGCTGCGGCGCAAGGAGAATATCCTGGTCATCGGCGACATCAACCCCGGCGCCGAGGTGATCAGCGAGGGTGACATCCTGGTGTGGGGGCGGCTGCGCGGGGTAGTACACGCCGGCGCGGGCGGCAACCGGCGCGCCATCGTGGCTGCGCTCGACCTGGAGCCGACGCAGATGCGCATTGCCGACGTGACAACGATCGGCCCCGACCCTAAACCAGGACAGCCGGGGCGCTTTTTCTGGAAGAAATCACAGCACAAGCGTCCGGAGATCGCGCGCCTGGTGCAGAACGAAATCGTGCTTGAAGAGTGGGATGCGGCGCGCCCGGGCGGGCTGGTCTCTTTGCGGCGCGGGGCAGGATGAGCAACGCATGACAGGCACCGTGATCACGGTCACGTCCGGCAAGGGCGGGGTCGGCAAGACGACAACGACGGCGAATCTCTGCGCGGCGCTCACGCAGTTGGGACAGCGCGTCGTGGCGATCGACGCCGACATCGGGCTGCGCAATCTTGATCTGGTGATGGGGCTGGAGAACCGCATCGTTTACGACTCGATCGACGTGGCGGAGGGACGCTGCACGCTGCAACAGGCATTAGTGCGCGACCCGCGTGCCGAGTTTCTCTACCTGCTGCCGGCGGCGCAGACGCGCGACAAGACCGACATCACGCCGGAGCAGATGGGCAAGATCTGCAAGCAACTCATCAACATCGCTGACTATGTGTTGATCGATTCGCCGGCGGGCATTGAGCACGGCTTCAATACGGCCATCGCCCCGGCCGATCGTGTGCTGATCGTCACAACGTCGGATGTGAGCGCGCTGCGCGACGCCGACAAGGTGATCTACTTACTCGAACGCGACTGGCGCCGTCAGCCGGGGCTTGTGATTAACCGCTTCAACCCGCGCCTGGTCAACAGCGGCGAGATGCGCGGCATCGACGATGTTTTGGACATCCTCGCCATCGACTTGATGGGCGTCGTGCCGGAAGATGAGCGATTGATGCTGTCAACCGATCGCGGGACGCCGGCAGCGTTCGACCGGCGGATGAATGTACGCCGCGCCTACGAAAACATTGCGCGCCGGGTGATGGGCAGCAACGTCCCCCTCACCGACTATTATCGGCCTGGGTTTCGGGGGTGGCTGGCAAGGTTGTTTGGGAGATAAATGTTCGCAAGAATCAACTGGCGTCATTTTGATTGGCCGCTGTTAACCGTCGTGCTGGTGCTGTGCGGCGTGAGCGTCGCCATGATCTACAGCGCCACGCACAACTCGCCCGATCTGTCCGGCTATTGGTTGCTGCAAGTGCAGTTCGTGGGCATCGGGCTGGCCGCGCTCTTCGTGGTGGCAGTGTTTGATTATCGCCAGCTTTCGCTGCTGGCGGTGCCCGCGTTCATCCTGTTCCTGATCTCGCTGGTCGCCGTCTACTTTTTTGGCGACACGCAAGGCTCCGGTTCGCAAAGCTGGATCAGCATTGGCGGGAGACTTGTGCAACCGACCGAAGCTGGCAAGTTCCTGATTATCATCTTCCTGTCGTGGTATCTGAGCTGGTTTCACGACAAAATGCACCGACTGCCCTATCTGCTGATGGCGCTGATCTTGCTCTTCACACCGCTGATCCTGGTGTACATACAGCCTGACTTCGGCATGACGATCACCTACGCTTTTCTCGGCGGCGCGCTGATCATGGTGGCCGGTGTGCGCTATCGACACCTGGCGATCCTGGCGGCGACGGCGCTGCTGATCGTGCCGCTGCTGGCTTCGACGTTGCAGGGCTATATGCTGGCGCGTATCTGCATCTTCCTGCCCACCGACGAAGCAACTGGACAGATCAGCGCGCCGCTCCTGGGCTTTCTGCGTTCGGCCTTCGACAGCCTGCCCAGCGAATGCGTTCAGCCGGAAGCCAACACCGCCGCCTCCTACAACGTGGAACAGGCGCTGATTGCGGTGGGCAACGGCGGCTGGACCGGGTTGGGGTGGACGGAGGGAACGCAGAATCAGCTCCATTTTCTACGCGTCCGCCACACCGATTTCATTTTCAGTGTGATTGCCGAGGAGCTGGGGATGATCGGTGCTTCGCTGATCCTGTTGTTGTTGCTTTTTGTCGTGTGGCGCGTGCTGCGTATTGCCGACCAGGCGCCCGACCAGTTCGGCAAATTGCTGGCGACCGGCGTCGCCGCGCTAGTCTTTTTTCAGGTTGTGATCAACGTCGGCATGAATCTCAAGGTGATGCCGGTGACGGGATTGACGCTGCCCTTCATCAGCTATGGCGGCAGCTCGCTGGTATCTATGTTGTTTGCGATCGGGCTGGCCGAAAGCGTGGCGATGCGCCACCGCAAGATCGAGTTTTTCTAGTAACCTGATGCGCTGCTGTTTACCCAAAGACATTGAACTGCCAGCAAAAGACGGTGGCAAATTCGGGTTGATCGGGTTACAGTAGAGCGATAGTAGGATAACCGAATCTGGTCAGTGGCGCATCCTAGCTCCACCATTCCACACCCAACCACTGCCGGAAGCGATTTTTTTCGACTCAACAAATCACCCTTGCCAGACACTCCAACGGCGGAGTCAATTGATTATGATGCGCACAGCACTCTTTGTAATTGCCTTCGCTTTGCTGTTTGTCCCGGCAACAGCGCAGGCCATGATCAGCGCGCCACCACCGATGCAGCAAGAAGCGTGTACTGACGAC